>NPID01001396.1_pt1 | contig 60527 bp, 52 predicted proteins | sample 8637491 | NCBI WGS metagenome assembly NPID01 (sample SAMN07420843, study PRJNA396082) | bioreactor metagenome | isolation source: sample BA6 brine-fed electro-methanogenic bioreactor BA | place: Japan: Kochi | collected 2016-06-14 | reverse complement strand
ATGCCAATAGCCGAAGGGTTACAAATATTTCGATGATTTCCGGAGTTAATAATCAATCTCAAAAATACCATAAGGCAGTAATTCCAACCTGTTCGTCGTGTAACAATATAGCTCTATCAAACATCGAAAAATGTATAATAAAAACAATAAAGGAAATAGAGACAAAGGGTAATTGTACGCCGGACGATTTGTGCAATATTATCCGTTGGCTTGAAATTCTGGACTACAAATTACAGGTTTATGAGTGTCGAAGAAGGTATATTAAATATGGTAACTCTGAATACATTCGAGGGTGGGGAGACCTTTCTATCGCAATGATTCGACACTTTTATGAAATGAATGCTTTTAAAGCATATCACTTATTGAGACAAGCTCAAAAAAGAATAACAGTAAAAAATAAATACAAAAGAATAGAATCATTATTAATATTTGAACCGAAAACTCTGGACTTTTATTTTTTCAATCTAGCGAATAAATATATATTTATTAGTTTTCCAATGTTCAAAATTGCTATCTTTTATTTCCTTTGCAAGAGTCATAATAATGAAAGTGAAGCTTTTAGTGAGGCTTATGAAATAATGACAAAAGTATTAAATGAATAAAGATCAACACTTAATAAATTGCAATTTTCTATGCATGGATACTGCAATGTCTATTGATGGATTCTTGCATTGCTGTTCTTACCTGCAAGAAGTTGAACGCTCTCCAAAACCAACACCGCAAAAAAGCACCAAGCTCTCCCCCCTAAATAACACTTTTAGTTTTACCACCACACAACCAAGCTACTAAAAAATCCAAAAAAACAATTTTTCCTACTGCCAAGCCCCTTACAAAGCGATGAAAAATGTATCTTGCACACTTAAATGATCAACTGACTTTTTTGAAGGAATGTTAAATAACGAGGCACACGCAAGGATAAAGATCAACAAACTGCTTGAGGAAGCGGGCTGGCGTTTCTTTGATACGGAAGAAGGCAAGGCTAACATCTTGCTCGAGAACCATATAAAGATTACGCAGCAGGAGATCGACGCCTGGGGCAACGATTTTGAGAAGACACTGGGCGGAGCGCTCGACTTTTTATTGCTCGATACCGATAACAAACCAGTCTGTGTGCTGGAGGCCAAAAAGGAAAGCCTGCACCCACTCGTTGCCAAAGAACAAGCCAGAAAATATGCCCATACCGTTGGTGCGCAGTTCATCATTTTGTCAAACGGTATCGTTCATTATCTGTGGAACCTCCAAAAGGGAAATCCCAAACCGATCTATAAGTTTCCTTCGCCTGCTGAGATAGGGGCCATCAAAGCCTGGCATCCCGACCGAAACGCTTTAGCAAATGAAAAAGTGGCCCTTGATTACATTGCCTCTATTCAAATGCCCGACTATGCCGAACGCCCCGAATGGAAAGGAACACCGGAAGCCAGTAAGGATTTTGTCTGGTCGAATGGGTTGCGGTTTTTGCGGCATTATCAATTGAGCGCTATCGAACATTTACAGCAAGCCGTTGCCCAGGGCAAAGACCGTTTCTTGTTTGAAATGGCAACAGGAACAGGAAAAACCCTTACTGCTGCTGCCGTGATTCGTTTGTTTCTGCGAACGCAAAACGCAAGACGGGTTTTGTTTTTGGTCGACCGGTTGGAGCTGGAAGACCAGGCCTGGAAAGCCTTTACTCAATACCTGAAACCCGATTACAGCACTTTTATCTACAAAGAACACAAAAGCGACTGGCACAAGGCCGATATTGTGGTTACCACCATCCAATCGCTGATGTTTAACGACAAATACCGCTACGATTTTTCCCCAACGGATTTCGATTTGTTGATTTCCGACGAGTCGCACCGGTCCATTTCCGGAAACGCCAGGGCGGTTTTCGAGTATTTCCATGGCTATAAGCTGGGCCTGACGGCAACGCCAAGGGATTACCTCAAGGGCGTTGACCCTGATAAGGTAAGGGAAAACGACCCCAGAGAAATTGAACGCAGAATGCTGCGCGATACCTATGCTACCTTTGGTTGCGAAGGAGGCGACCCCACCTTCCGCTATTCCTTGCTGGATGGTGTAAAAGATGGTTACCTTATCAATCCCAGGGTATTGGATGCCCGCACGGAAATCACCACCCAATTGCTTTCTGATGAAGGCTATGCTGTTGTGGTGCCAACAGAGGAAGGAGAGGAAACGGAAACCTTTATTTCCCGCGATTTTGAAAAGAAGTTTTTCTCCGAAAAGACCAATAGTGTATTCTGCCAGACCTTTCTTGAAAATGCCTTGCGCGATCCCATAACCAATGAAATTGGTAAAACCATCATCTTTGCCGTAAGTCAGAATCATGCCCGTAAACTCGCTGAGATGCTCAATGCCTTTGCAGAAGAGCTTTTCCCGAATAAATACCATTCTGATTTTGCGGTTCAGGTAACCTCACAAGTGGGAGAGGCGCAGCAAATGACCATCAATTTCACCAATAACAAGCTGAACGGGAAAACCACCTGGCTGGAAGGGTATACGTCAAGCAAAACAAGGGTTTGCGTAACGGTTGGCATGATGACTACAGGCTACGATTGTCCCGATCTGCTGAACATCTGTATGATGCGTCCGATTTTTAGTCCTGCCGATTTTGTGCAGATCAAAGGCAGGGGAACGCGCCGTAACACCTTTGAATACACCTTTAAAAACGAACTGAACGAAGAAGAAACCCAACGCCACGAAAAGCATGTTTTTAAGCTCTTCGATTTCTTTGCCAACTGCGAATATTTTGAAGAGAAGTTCGATTACGATGAAAAGCTAAAACTCCCCAAGCCCAAAAAAGGAGGTGGTGAAGGAGGTGGCGAAGGTGTTGATCTAGACAAATTTACCACCTTTCAACCTGATCCATTATTGACCCTTCACGAACAGCAAATAGGTTATGAAGGCATGAAGATTGACCGCATGTTGTTCAAGAAATTTGAAGACCGCATCAGGATGGACGATATCATCCGGAAAAATGTGGAGCTCGGCAATTGGGAACATGTGATCAGCCATATTCAGCAAGAGATCTTCGACAAGCCAGAGGAATATTTCAACCTCGAAAAACTGCGAAAGGCTGCCAGGATCGACCGCAAGGTATCTATCCGCGAAGTGGTGGAAAAGATTTTCGGGATCATCCCAAAATTCAAATCAAAAGATGAATTGCTGGAAGAAGAATTCGATAAATTCATCTCCATCTATCCACCCGAAGAAGACGTGAATGTTAGGGCACTCAAATATTTTTTTAAGGCCTATATTGTTGACCAGGACATTCGTAAAATCATTGAATCAAAAGATTTTCATGCCCTGCAAACCAACGCAACCCTCACCATTTCGCAATTCAAAGAGGTGGCTGCCAGGTACCGTATGGTGATTCCCGAATACATCAGGGATTATGTGAACCTCGAGAAATTTGCTGCCTAGGCAATAAAACAACTAAACATTTAAAATTATGAGTAGCTATCGCCAGATTTATTATCATATTGTGTTTGGAACTTACTACCGCAGAAATACCATGCCTTCTGAGCACCACGAAGAGCTATACAAATACATTTGGGGCATTATCAAGAATAGAAAAAGCAAGCTTTATCGGATTAATGGAACAGAAAACCATATTCATATTTTTTCTGATTTGCATCCTACGGTTTGTTTGGCTGATTTCATCAAAGAAATAAAAACGGCGTCAAACAGATGGATGAAGGAATCAGGGAAGTTTCCGGAATTTGAGCATTGGGCCGAAGGGTATTGTGCCTTGACCTATGGTGATCGGGATAAAGACATGATTATAAACTATATTAAAAAACAGAAAGCGCATCATGCAAAGGTGAGTTTTGAGGATGAATACAGGAAATTGCTTGAAGAGAACGGGATTGAATGGGATGAGAAGTACCTTTTTTAGTGAATAGGAAACTCCTTCGGAGTTTTTGGTGTTGGCTACGCCTTGGAGCCCTCTGGAGCCCCTGGAACCCCTGGATGAATCCAGGGGATATGAGACGGGTCACTCCTTCGGAGTGTTATGCTGGCGACGAAAAGCCTGAAGGGCTGGACTGTTCCTGGTACCCGGATTTGTCCGGGTGGTCAGGCGACGAAAAGCCCGAAGGGCTGGACTGTTCCTGGTACCCGGATTTATCCGGGTGGTCAGGCGACGAAAAGCCCGAAGGGCTGGACTGTTCCTGGTACCCGGATTTATCCGGGTGATCAGGCGACAAAAGCCCGGAGGGCTGATCTGTGCATAACACCCGGATAAATCCGGGTGTTATATCCGCTGATATCAACAAACCAAAGCCCGAAGGGCTTACCTTTGCACATATTACAACTACAAACAATGCTAGACACCCCCACAAGAAAAAGAATAGACGATTGCCGGGACATTTTGGTAGGCAAACTGCCCGACCCCAAGGCGCAAATCGAACAGATTACCATTGGCTTGATTTACAAGTTTATGGACGATATGGACAAGGAAGCCATTGCATTGGGTGGTGCTGCCAAGTTCTTTTCGGGTGATTATGCCAAATTTGCCTGGGACAAACTGTTCGATACCCGGGTAACAGCTGCCGAAATGCTTCGTCTGTATTCGGAGGCCATCGAGAGCATGGAGAATAACCCCAACATTCCGCCATTGTTTCGGGATATCTTCAATAATGCCTATCTGCCTTACCGTGACCCTGAAACCTTGAAATTGTTTCTGAAAACCATTGGCGAATTTGAATACACCCACAGCGAAAAACTGGGGGATGCCTTCGAATACCTGCTTTCGGTGATGGGTTCGCAGGGCGATGCCGGGCAGTTCAGAACACCCCGGCACATCATTGATTTTTTGGTGGCAATTGTGGATCCTGACAAAGGCCAAACCATTCTGGACCCGGCCTGCGGAACGGCGGGTTTCCTGATTTCGGCCTACAAGCATATACTGCTGAAATATTCATCCAATAATAAGAAAGGGCTGAATATCTATGCCTACAACAAGCTGTCCGATGAGGAGAAGTTTCCCTTAAATATGGATGGCATCACTCCCGACGACCGCAAAAAGCTGATTCGGAATTTTGCCGGCTACGACATTTCGCCCGATATGGTGCGCCTGAGTCTGGTGAATTTGTACCTGCACGGCTTTTCTGATCCCCATATCAACGAATACGACACCCTGAGCAGCGAAGAACGCTGGAACGAAAACGCTGATGTGATTTTGGCCAATCCGCCTTTTATGAGTCCGAAGGGCGGCATACGGCCGCACAAGCGGTTTACCATCAGCAGCAAGCGCTCCGAAGTGCTTTTTGTGGATTACATAGCCGAGCACCTGAACCCCAATGGCAAGGCAGGCATCATTGTGCCCGAAGGGGTGATTTTCCAAAGCGGAACGGCCTACAAAGCCCTGCGCAAAATGTTGGTGGAGCATTATCTTTATGCCGTGGTGAGTTTGCCTGCTGGGGTGTTTAATCCATACAGCGGTGTAAAAACATCCATTTTGCTGATGGACAAGGCCATTGCCAGGCAGCGCAACGAAATCCTGTTTATTAAAATTGACAACGACGGCTACAACCTTGGGGCACAGCGCACAGCCGTAAAAGGCAGCCAGTTGGAAGAAGCCATTGCCCTGGCCCATGAATTTGTGGCAACAGGCGAAATTCCTGATTCCTTGATTGCGCATGCCGTTTTAAAAACCAAAATAGCAGCCAATGGGGAGTATAATTTGAGTGGGGAGAGGTATATGGTAACTGCAATGCTCCAATCTTCTGATTTTCCTATTGTAGAACTTAAAGAAGTTGCAGAAGTAATTTCAGGTCAATCCCCAAAAAGTGAGTTTTATAATGATATAGCGGAAGGTCTTCCTTTTTATCAAGGTAAGACTGATTTCGGAGAACATTTTATTGGAGAACCAACAAAGTGGACGACCGAGATTACAAAAGAGGCTTTTAAGAACGATATTTTAATGTCGGTACGAGCACCAGTTGGCCCTGTAAACTACGCTACTGAACATATTTGTATTGGTAGAGGTTTAGCGGCAATTAGAGTCAATGAGAAAGTACTAAATTCATTTTTATATTATCTTTTAAAGTCTCTTGATGGAAAACTTAAAGGCAATGGTGGTGCTGTATTTGACAGTATTTCAAGAAACCAAATTGAATCTATCTCAATCCCCCTTCCCCCCATCTCCATCCAGGAAGAAATAGTAGCCGAAATAGAAGGCTACCAAAAAATCATAGATGGCGCCAAAGCGGTTGTAGCTAATTACAAACCCAAAATTGATATTGATCCGGATTGGGAGATGGTGGAGTTGGGGGAGGTTTGTGATATAAAGGCAGGTGGAACCCCTTTAAGAACCGTTAAAGAATATTGGGATGGTGATATTGCTTGGTACAGCTCAGGTGAATTGAATGAAACCTACACACAAAATCCAAAGGAGTTCATCACAAGAGAAGGATTGAATGGTTCAAATGCAACACTTTTCCCGACAGGCTCATTGTTGATTGGAATGTATGATACCGCTGCATTTAAAATGTCCATTCTTGATAGAGAAGCCACTTTTAACCAAGCTGTTTGTGGTGTTAAACCTGCTGATGGAATAGATTTATATTTCTTGATGCTTTTCTTCAATATGAATAAAGAAGAGTATTTGAGACACAGAGTGGGTGTGAGACAAAGGAATTTGAACAAAGGCTTTATTTCAGAAATTAAAATTCCAAAAATCCCACTCGAAACCCAGCGCCAAATCGTAGCACGAATCGAAAAAGAGCAGGCCCTGGTAGATGCCAACAAGCAGCTGATCGAAATTTTTGAGCAGAAGATAAAGGACAGGATTGCCAGGGTGTGGGGAGCGGATCAATCAAAAGCAGCAAACTTAAAAAGTTCTGCTGAGATAAGTCTGAGTTCGGCAGCTGAGCCGGAAGGAGCATATTTAAGAGAGTAGAAGTGGAGCTTGGACAAGTTTAGGAATCTATAAATTAAACATTATTGGTAACTTTGAGCCATGAGAAATGAAGTAAATGTAAACAACAGCATGCTAACCTGGGCCATTACCCGGGCTGGATATGATATGCCTGCATTTGCCGAAAAGTTCCCAAAAATACTGGAATGGCTCGAAGGGCAAAAAAAGCCTACCGTAAAGCAACTGGAAGCGTTTTCTAAAAAAGTTTATCTCCCTTTTGGCTATCTTTTTTTGCCGCACCCCCCGCATGAAAGACTTCCAATTCCATTTTTCCGAACCAATGGAAATCAAGCTGACCGAATAAGTATCCATGTGTATGATACCATTTTGTTGCTGCAAAAACGACAGGATTGGCTGAAAAACTATTTACGGGACAATGGTTTTCAACCTTTGCCTTATGTTGGTAAATTCAGCGACAGCAATAACGTAAATGCCATTGTAGCAGATATACGTCAAACACTTCAATTACCCGAAAACTGGGCGAGCCAATTCAAAAGCTGGCAGGAAGCTCAAGACCATTTGGTTTTGCATATTGAAGACAAAGGAATCATCGCTACATTCAACGGAATAGTTGAGAATAATACGCACAGACCCATTCCTGTTGACGAGGGCAGGGGTTTTGTATTAGTGGACGAATATGCCCCATTTATGTTTGTCAATAATTCCGATTTCAAATCTGCACAGATGTTTACCATTGTGCATGAGTTAGCACATATTTGGACGGGGCATAGTGCAGGATTTGATTTTAGAAAACTGCAACCGGCTAACGATCCGGTTGAAGTTCTTTGCGACAAAGTGGCTGCAGAGTTTTTAGTTCCAGCGGATGAGTTTAATAAAGTGTGGAATCACAGACCAAATAATTTTGCTTCTGCGTCTCGCCATTTTAAAGTAAGTGAAATAGTAATTGCCCGCAGAGCCTTAGATACAGGAAAAATCAGCAGACCTCAGTTTTTTAAATTTTATGAGGAGTATTCCAGGCGGGAATTTGCTAAAAAAGAAAGTCAGGGTTCTGGAGGCGATTTCTATGCCACAACGAAAAAGCGAATCAGTATCACCTTTGCCAGTCATGTTAATCAAGCAGTAAAATCTGGTAGTCTTTTGTATCGTGATGCATATAAACTCACGGGTTTAAAGGGCGATACATTTGAACATTTCTTCTCTAAACACCTATAGCCAGGATGCCTGTTTATGTATTGGATAGTAACTTTTTTATTCAAGCTCATCGGTTTCATTATCCGATAGACGTTGCTGCGGGATTTTGGAATAAAGTTCGTCAATTGGCCGAAGAAACCAGAATTATTAGTATAGACAAGGTAAAAAAAGAACTTTACGACAAAAATGATGCATTAGAAGAATGGTGTAGAAACAATTTGCCTGCTGACTTTTTTAAAGACACCTCTGCTGTGATGGGAGCATATAGTCGGGTTATAGCTTGGGCAAATTCGAGAAGTGGTCATTATTTACCCAACGCTTTGCATGAGTTTTTGGATGCTGACGAAGCAGATGCATTTTTAGTAGCCTATTGCCTTGCAGACCTTGCCAATAAATTAATAGTAACACAAGAAGTTAGTGAGCCGAACCGAAAAAGTAAGGTCAAGATTCCTGATGCATGTTCAGCTTTAAATGTATCATATGTAAACACTATCGAAATGTTCAGACAATTAGGAGAAACCTTTTAACTATGCACCAATTAAACAAATATTATATTTTTACATGACAATAACAGGTTAAAAGTGCAAGATCCCCAAACTATACGCTTAGAAGTCAAATTCAAAGAAAAAACCTACATCATAAATGTGCCAAAAAATAGTCATATCATGCTAACCAATTAATATATTGACCTATGAAAAAAAGAGTTTTACTTACAATTTTAATGATCACAATGATCATGGGTTCTATGGCCCAGAAACCAACAATGACTTTGACCTTTACTGCTGACAACAACGGCCAGCACCTGCCATTGAACAGTATTCTGATCGAGAATCTGACCCAGGGTGGTGATACCATGCTTTATGCACCTGATTCTGTTTTGGTATTAGACTATACCACAGGAATGGAGGAACTTAGTGGTTTCAGTGGCAATGGGTTTTCCATTTCACAGAACTACCCCAATCCAATGGAAGGTAAAACAACAATTGATCTCCTTTTGAAAGAAAGTGAGAAAGTTGTGGTTACAGTTAGTAATATATTGGGAAGCGTGGTGGCCAATCAAGAAATTCAGTTAGAACCAGGTAGGCACTCCTTCACCTTTTATCCTGGCAGTGAAAGCCTCTATTTGCTTACTGCACGTGCAAGTAATCAAACCCGTACGATAAAAATGTTCAATACTCCAACCGATGCGAATGTTTCAGGGTATTGCAAACTGGCATACAACGGGCAACTGAAAGCCAGAGCCGGGGATACTAAATCGGGCAATGCCCTGAATAATTTTGTATTTGACCTGGGCGACCAGCTTAAATTTACTTCATTTACCGATCAGGGAGAACGAGTTGTTACGAGTTCTCCCACAACTGATCAAAGCTATTACTTTCATTATACAGGAGAGCCCTGCCCCGATGCCCCAACTGTTACCGATATTGACGGCAATGTTTACAACACCGTTCAAATTGGCAACCAATGCTGGATGAAAGAAAACCTGAAAACCACCACCTATCGTAATGGTACTGCTATTCCCAATATCACTGGCAATGCCTGGAGCCAACTCACTTCAGGCGCTTATGCATGGTATTATAACGACATTAGCTGGAAGGACAGCTACGGAGCACTATACAACTGGTATACAACAGTTGATCCCAACGGCCTTTGCCCTACAGGCTGGCACGTACCAACTGATGATGATTGGACTGTTTTGATCGATTATATTGATGGAAACATTTATCCAAATGGCAGGAAAATAAAATCCTGCAGGCAGGTAAATACCCCACTTGGCGAAGCTTGCAATACAAACGATCATCCCAGATGGGCTGAGAACGGAGACCGTTATGGAACAGACGATTACGGGTTTTCAGGTCTTCCGGGCGGCCACCGTTTCGCCTATGGTTCATTTGGCTACTTAGGCTCCTTAGCCTATTGGTGGTCTTCGACAGATTATGATACAGGAGTTGCCTATTGCCGCTATCTGGTTAACGATGGCATCATGTATTTGTGTGGAAACGATAAGCGATTGGGTTTCTCCGTTCGCTGTCTCCGGGATTAGCCCGCTTTGCTTGTTTTGAAATATTGTTATTTTGATGGCTGGTAACCCACACCAACTGCTTAATGGTTTTTTACAGGAAATTATCATGCTTCAGATAGCTAAGGAAAAGGCTTTTACTCATGCAATTTATATTAAGACAGAAATTATGAAAATGTATTTAACAATCCTCATGCTATTACTGATTCAATGTATTACATTTAGTCAGGAAGACCCTTTTAAATATGGACAAACGATGCGCACCATTATTAAAGCAGGGGTAGATTTAAAAACTGAACCTGATCTTGCTGGTACTTCATTACTTCGGTTGCCATTTTGGACGGAGGTGCGGACAAGCTGGGTTAGGAACAGAAGTGAAGAGGACTTGCTAGACACCATTAATGGGATAACGGGAATTTGGCGATTGGCAAAGTATTCTGATACCATCGGTTATCTCTTTGATGGATTTGCAGTTGAAGTGGACTCCAATGTTAACAGGTTTAAAGATTATAGGATTATGCTTGAGGGTGGGGCTTGTGCTTTACCAAATTATGACCCTTCTCTTTATTGGTATGGTGTTTATCGCAATGGTAGCATTGACAGTTTGATTAGGGTCGAGATAGAAATCGATAAGCGTTTAAACGATGAACTTGCAAGTTTTTATATCACTACAAACCGTTCAGGCGACCAATATTCACTTTTTCTGATTGGTTCATCTACTCCGTTGACAGAACAGGTATCAAATCATAAGGTCCAAATTGACAAGAACTTTCCGTTTCTGTACCCAGGTCAAATTAAGGAGATCGGCTACAGGGATGGCACAAAAACCTCCTATAGGGAGAGTAATTTTGATCTTTATGTTACCGCAAATGTTACTGGAATAACCCCCTATGGTGTTGCCGTAATGGAGAATTACAGTCTCTGGCTTACTAACAAGCATACCCTGAATTTGTACGGTAATGAAGTTGGTAATATTATGAACCAGAATATATCAAATAGTTTTGATAAATTCGGGTATGAGCTTTTACCACGCCTGTTTTGGTATGGTGATCTGGATAATGACTTGAAACCGGATTTGATATTCCTTACTTGGTATGGAACTTCTGGTGGCCGCTATACTTTATTTTTAAGCAGTAATGCTAATGAGGGTGAATTTTTAAAAATGGCCGACAGTTGGAGGTGGGGTATTTGTCACTAAGCGCAATACCTAGCAATAAACCTACATCTTTTGGATACTGGTAATAAAAACACCTCTGCACTTTTTGTTGTGCATTTTATGCCTTTGCGAAAATAGCATTTTATAAAATTGGAAAAACTTTAACAGAAATTAGAAATCCTCTTATAAAATGCGACAACAGACTTTAAATGGTATTAATATGAAAAGATAGCTTGGGAAAGTTGATAAAGTATATTTAGATAATGCAAATATTATATTTAATTTGGTCGGTGATAAATCAGATGTAGGAAATATATGGGATACCTTCTTTTTTAATCAATTACGGGTGTATAGTGACGTAAGTTCTTTAATAAAAACTGATTTTGTAATAGGTGACTATACGTTTGAAGTTGGTGGTAGCAATATGCAACAAAAACAAATTGAGAAAGATGCTAAATCATATGTGGCAAAAGATGATATTGAATTTGGTTACCACAATGTTATTCCCCTTTAGGCTTTTGGTTTAAATTATTAAATGAAAATAAATGAAAAACAGACGCAATATTCAAAAGGCTGTTATCAGTAGTGTTTATCTTGAAAATGCCAATAAAAGCATGAAACTTAAAACAATTACAATTATTTTATTATTGATTCTCTCGCAACTTGCCTTGAATAGTTGTAAAACCTACCGAAGCTTAGACAAAGCTTTGGCAAATCCTGAGGATGTTCTTGTCTTGAAGCTAAAAAACAAAGATATTCAAGTGTTACCACCAGAAATTTCAAGCCTGAAAAATTTAAAAACCCTGTATCTTTTTAGAGACAAATTGATAGCAATACCAAAGGAAATAGGTGATCTGAAAAATTTGGAAACGCTAATACTGAGTAGTAACCGAATAGAAACACTGCCACCTGAAATCGGAAATCTGAAAAAGTTAAAAAAAATCTCCCTTAAGCATAACAACTTACAATACCTACCCGCTCAAATAGGAGAAATAGAAAGTCTGGAATATCTTGATCTTCAATATAACAAACTAGAAGCGCTACCTCCTGAAATAGGTAATTTAGAGAATTTAAGATTTTTATTTCTGAATAACAATGAATTATATGCAATTCCAAGTCAGGTGGGTAAGCTTGAAAGCCTACAATACCTGGTAGTTGGGAAGAATAATCTAACGCAATTGCCGAAAGAGATTGGGATGTTAACATCTTTGATCGAACTAAACTTAACCAATTGTGGGCCAATGGTTGAAATTCCAGCTTCAATTTCGAATTTGCGACAATTAGAATTTCTGTTTGTTGATAAATCCATACTTTTTCCGTATTCTTTCAGTCCTATGAGTCCAAGGTTACGAATTGTGATTCAATAATTGCTGGCGCAAAAAGTAACATTTTAACAATGTCTGTTGGATAGATTAGTTCATAGCCTCCCATAGATACAATAATAATGTTTAAACAGGTTTATATCTGCCTGCACCTAGTAGGCGTGAGTAGGCATATTGTTTTACAACACCTGGCAGCGCGTTTTTAAAGCTATTTGAGGTTATGAAATGGCTCCTGTGTTGCATTGCGTTATTGAGCTTCAAAATAGACCTTCCCCGGCATCCCATTTTCTTTAAATTTCTATGCAAACCTGCCATTTAACTTTTTGGCATTTGGGTGCCTTTGTGATTTTTTTAAATTTTTTAGTGCTTGACAGTGAATATTTTACAAAGGATTTTTAGACCCGAAAACAAAAATCCGGTCAGACGAGGTGTATAGGGTATGAAATCTTTTGAGATGAATACGAAAAATGACTATGAATTAAATGATGCAGCGGAAGTAAGGATCTGCTATGTTTTGGCATTACCTGTAAAGTATCAGCTTTTATTGGCGCAGCATCCGATGGTGCAGCAGTGTGAGCCGGTGCGCTTAATTTTTACCCCCGACATCCGCCTGCACAGCCAGCGCATGTTTGGCAGTAAGCAAAAGGTGAATGCTCCACCCTGTGGGCTTTTTTCTTGTGTAAAGCTATTAGCATTAGGTTATTAAAAATCCATAAAAAAATAAGTAATATGAAAACAGAACAAAAGCGTTCAAGAAAAATCCTGGCGATCAGTCAGGTCCTCGAAAGCCATCCCGAGGTATTTGATGGCAAGCTGGAAGCGCAGCAGTTGCGCGAAACCTTTATCAGCAACGCTGCCTTGTTGCGCGAGAAGCTCAACCTGCTGGCCTTGTCGGCCCAAACGGTGATCGCCAACAGGGTAGAGAAGCGGGCACGTTACCGCGAGTTGCTCGATCAGGTAGCACAGCTGGGTGTATTACTTGGCAGCAGAAAGCAAGATGTTGAGTTGCTGGCAAGCTTCACAGAAATCCTGAACCAGTTCAGGTCAGTGTCAACAGCGCGTATGCTGGGTTATGGCGAGGTAGTAGTGAATCAGTTTACGAGTAATATGGAACAGCTGCTACAGCTGGGCTTGATACAGGCTGACTGGGATGAGTTTTTAAGTCTGCACAACAGTATGCTGGCCACGCTGCATGACGCGGAAGACAAGGTGAGCGGGCGCCGGACCATACGTATGGAGATCGACCTGCTGATCAAGGCACAGAATCAGTTGTTGCGTATGAACCTGGATCGTTTTGTGCGGCACAATGCCCATCTGCACCGGGCCTTTGCCTTGCGCTACAATCGCATCCGCAAGGCGCGCCGCAAAACAGCCACACCTGATTTACCTGTGGAATCGGATATCAGCGGACAGGTTACTGACAGCATCAGCGGTGCAGCGGTTAGTGGTGCTGTGATTACACTCATTGAGCATGCCTATAGCATCGAAACAGATGCCGATGGCCGGTATATGCTCGACGAACTGCCCGAAGGCAGTTATACCGTTAGCTGTCACAAACCCGGCTATCTGGTGCCTGAGCAAGCACAGATAACGCTGGGCCGTAACGACAGTGTGATTTATGACTTTGCTTTGGAGGCTGCAGTGGAAACCGCAGCCTGACAAGCTTGGAAGCAAATAGCCCAGGGCTGCATAGTCAAAGGATTATGCAGCCTTTTTTTTGCATTTGACCCTATTGCAGGGGCGAGCCTATGGGTCAGTTTGACAACAACAAATGTTTTAAAGTGCTTTCAAAATAAATTATTGTAGCATCCTATTTTTTCCTATTTTTAACATGACAATAATGAAGCAAAATTGAATGTAACGAAGTTTTTGATTTATTCGTTGCAGGAGAGGGGATGCCGTTAGCTGACAGCTGAAAAACAGAATGTCTTGAACTGAAAATGAATAAAATAAGCGACTTAAATATTGAAAAGGAGATACTGCCACTGTTCGATTATTCTCTGAATATGTTTTCGAGAAACAAAATCCTTGAAATTCTCGAAAAACCGTTGGACACGACTAATGAAATAATTCATCGTCAGAATATTTTAAAAGGATTTTCTGAAAATGAGGAAATACTAAAAGACTATTCCTATACCATTTTATACCTTAAAGAAGTTCATGCTTTCCTTAATGATGAAAAAATAGACGACCTTTCAAAGAAAAAGCTCAAATACAAACTGTTTGCTTCACGACAAGAGAAAACAAAATACACAAGTAAACTTAATCAGTTGGTCTTGTTTTTCTTTCGTTTGGAATCTAAATATTTTGTGAGATTGAAATTAGAAGCATTCCCAAAAGAGTATGCCTCAAAGATTAAACAAATATTGCAATTTCTATCAAGTTTTGAACTTCATAAGTTTGCATATATAATTCGGGAAAAAGGACTGAAAGATAAGCACGTAATTGAATTGACTGAGAGAATTAATGAACTTAAAAGAAATGATTTGATAAGGCCTTTTTGGGAAGAATTTTTTCTGTTTGAAGCATATCTGTCAATTAGCTTTGGAATAACAAAAAACAATTTCTCGTTTCCATGTTTTACCAAAGACAAAATTATGCTGCAAAATTTTTATCATCCCTTGATAGAAAACCCAGTTAAGAACAACTTCGAAACCAATAGTAATGTATTTGTACTAAACGGCCCAAATATGTCCGGGAAATCAACTTTTCTTAAAGCTGTTAGCCTATGCATGTATTTTGGTCATTTAGGAATAGGCATACCCGCATCAAAAGGTGAAATTCCGTTTTGCGATTGCTTTTTGATTGAAATCAACAGAAGAGATGATATTTTAAAGGGCTATAGCCATTTTATGACCGAAGTAATGAACCTTAAACGTGCCGTTGAACTGGCGACTAATGGAAAAAAATGTTTTGTTGTTTTTGATGAGCTCTTTAGTGGTACGAATGCGGAGGATAGTTTTGAAATTTGTAAAACAACAATCAACGGATTAAGTAAATTCAACAAGTCCTACTTTTTTATTTCCACCCATATTCAGGAACTAAAAAACGTATCAAACGAACGCATTGAAAACTATTATATCGCTTGTGAATTGATTGAAAACATACCGACTTTTACTTATCAGTTAAAGAGAGGTTGGTCGGATATAAAGCTTGGTCGCATTTTATTTGAAAAAGAAGGATTGAACAATAAGTTAAGCTAAAGAAAGCCCTGCAGCCAACAATCAATCACTTAAATTAATCGCTGCACACAGTCTTGTTGTTGTGTGTGTTGCAAGCTTGCATTTTTTAAAACCTTCCTAAGCATCTTTCCGAAATTTTATTTTTTCAGCGTGCTTAGCTTATTAAAAGAAGAATTGTTAAATTAGCTCCGACAATGACCAAAACCTTGCCCAATGCCTTCCACTTTGATTAGTTTTTAAAAATGAAAACAATAGATAGATCCATGGTAAATATATACGCAATTGCGGGTATTCACTCGTTGTGCCCAATATGAGAAAAACCCTACAAACTATGAAAAATAGATTAATAATATTTGGATTCTTGATTTCGTTGATGATGTCAAGTTGTATAGTTTATCATCCTATGACAACTGATATTCCGTTGATTAGCGAAAAAAACGATTTGAGAATTGATGCAGGTATTTCGATTGTTCCTTCTGCAAATGCGACCGTTTCATACGGACTGACTGATAAGATTGCAATTCAAGGATCTGGGAGTATTGGAGCAGATGATAGGTATTATTTTCAAGCAGCGACTGGATTGTATAAGAATAAGGGAGACAACAAGATTTTTGAACTTTATGGCGGATTTGGCTATGGATATGGAAACGCTTACAAAGATGCGAATCCAGGAAATCTATTAGGTGATTATCAACTATATTTTGGACAAGCAAATTTCGGAAAAATTTCAAGTAATTCTTCAAACTTTGAGACTGGATTTGGAATAAAGGCCGGTTACCTTCATTCAAATCTAACAGACAAGAACTATTATGACTGGACTTCAGAAACGGGACCATTTAAGATTTATCATGACGAAAGTATTTTGTTTGAGCCAGTTGGATTTATACGATTTGGAGGACATAGATTAAGAATGAGTGTGAAACTTGGCGGAACTTTAATATATAAATTTACTAATACGGACAAAAATTTACCTTATAGCTATTTGAATCTTGGAATTGGATTAAACTACAGATTATGAATGCAATACTGGGCACAACACACAATATTGCCAATAAGGGTTTCTGTGGTATGCGAAGGTTTGTAGCCCGCTTTAACTTTTCGTGTACTTTGATAGGAAAAAAGCCCGAAAACCCTTACTGGCCATATTGTCAAACGTTGCGCGTCATAAGAAAAAATCAACAACAATGATAAAAATAGTAACTCTTATCATTTCTATTATAACCTTGAATATTGGATTAATCGCTCAAACTGAATTATCAAATTGGGTCGGAATAAATGCTTCAATATCATCAGGAGAATTGATACGATTTGGTGGAGAATTGGATGGCGGATTAAGTTATAATGGTGGTATAGGATTTTTAGTTGGAATAGGATATTCAAGAGTAATTAACGACAAACTTAACCTAGAAACAGGAATTGACTATTCAAGAGATTCATTTGATTATGTATATACAGATGGTGAAGGACAAGTTATAAATAGTGTAAGTCCTGAGACTACCGATTTGTTGACAATTCCCATAAATGTCAAAATTAAATTTAAAAAACAATTCTTTTTGATTACAGGAATACAATATGACCAAAGATTTAATTCGATTAAATCGCCAACCATCGATGAGCAATCAGGAATAGGTTTAAATCTGAAGATTGGAAGAGATTTTAAAATAACTGATAAGATGATTTTATACCTTGCTCCTGAAATCATAATTCATAGCATAATACCCATTTATCCTGAAAAGAATCAACAAAGATTGATGGAAATAGGATTACGAGTGAGTTACAAGCTTGGAGTATAATAATTAATTATAAAAACAAACTATGAGAAAATACTTGTTGATTTTAATCTTAATGTTTGCAATAATTAGTTGCAAGAAAAATGACGATATTTTGACTATAATTATTAGTAGCTACCCAATGAATATTGGAACGGAATGGACTTATGACAGACAGATTATTGTTAAAAAATATGACTCCACATATTTCGCCAAAACTGAAGAAATAGACACAATTACTTTTAAAACGAAAATATCAATTGTAGAAGACACAATTCTAAATGACACCATGAATGTTTCGGTTTTTAAATCTCAAGAGGACAATAGTGATTGGACCTCTAATCATTATTATTACATTGACAATGATGGCTTGCGGAACTATGCTTATATGAATGCTGGTGCTATTGTTTTCCCAAAGAAAAGTCCATACCAACAATTTTCCAATTTGGAAATACATGTCGACAATAAATCACTAACAAATGGTGAATTGTTTTTTGAGACCCCTCCTACCTTAAACATCAAATTTCCACTTGAAATTAATACTTCATGGACTTATAGAGAACCATCAGAATCAAATAATTTGCAAATTGATAAAGAAGTAGTTGGTTCGGAAAACCTAATATTATTCGAACAAGAGTTTGAATGCTTAAAGGTCAAATATTTCTATATGAATAACCCAAGTTTTGATGGAGTTAATATGACAGAATGGATTTCAAATGAAGGATTGATTAAACGACTAACAACCATTGATAGTGCAACTGTCACAAATGAGATAGGAGAACCATTGTACACAGCTCAAATTACTGAATTATTAACATTAAAGGAATTGAATATAAATTAATTACGGTGCACAACAATTAACCGTTCGGACTGTGCGCAGCACACAGTCTTGTTGTTGTGTATGTTGCAAGCTTACATTTTTTAAAACCTTCCCAGGCATCTTTACGGAATTTTTATTTTTTCAGCGTGCATAGTTTATTAAAAGAAGAATTGTTAAATTAGCTCCGACAATGACCAAAGCCTTGCCCAATGCTTCCCACTTTGATTTGCTTTTAAAAATGAAAACAGGACGCACATACAAAGTGGATTTGTGCGCAATTGTGCGTGTGTTTACTCGTTATGCCTTATTTAGGAACGACCACATTGCATTTATGAAAATACAAATAGCCATAATATTTCTATTCTCTATAACATCTTCAGGTATTGCTCAAAATGATTCCATTGTAAAAACTGACAAAGAGGAAATGGAAATTGGTATTGTCGTAGTTGAAAATATGCCGGAATTTATTGGGGGATTTGAAGCTTTACAAAGATACTTTAACTCGAATGCAATTTATACTGAGAAAGCAAAAAATGAAAAAGTTACAGGGAAAGTATTTATATCATTTTGGGTTGAAACAGATGGCTCAATTAGCAAACCTAAAATATTAAAAGGACTCCATCCCGATTTAGACAGCATCAGTTTTGACCTTGTAAAAAATATGCCAAAATGGATTCCGGCAAAACAAAGAGGTAAACCAATAAGATGTCAATTCAATTTACCTGTAAAATTTGACTTTGACCAGTATCAAGATTTCAACAATCCTAAACCTTCAAAATATTGGAGTAAAAAAGGGAAGAAAAAATTGATGAAAATTTGTACTAAAGAATTTCAAAAAAGTCAGCATGAATGTGATTGCTGGTATGATTTTATTATTTGGAATTATAACAACATGACTTTAAAAGAATTGGATATCAAAGAGATATTCGAAAAGCAAAAATGTGAATAAAAAAACAAGGCGTAATAGCGCCTGCCAAAAGAGGCGGTTAAGTGGTTAAATCAAGCTTTGTGCTTCATTCAAAGGTTGTGCTTGGCTGAAAGAGAAGTGCTTCGTAATCGCCACCTTCGGGTAGCTGCAAAACGTTGGTATCAATTTTAAAAGACAAAATGATGTACTTAATACTTAGTATCATCTTATTATTTCCTGGACTAAATTGTCTTGCTGGATCAGGACCATCATTCTTAAAATGCACTTCGGAATCAGGAAAAACAATATTTTATGCAGAGATTCAAGATGTTGACGGAGGATTAACCATTGCAAATCTTAAAATTGAAAACCATGAAATTGAATTTGATTGGGAAGATATTTCAAGTATTGTTGTTGACCTTGAAAATGGAATTTACACTTTGACTATTAATTCAAAGAAAGAAGAAAATTCATATTCCTTTATAAAATTTTGGGGAATACCATCGACTTTTAAAGCAATTAAAAATGAAAGACATGAAATAAAATATGAGTTCAAAGCTAAAATTCAGGGAACAGATCCTAGACCCAATAAAGAATATAGTCCGACAATAGAATTGAATTGTACATTAGAATGGAGAATATAAAAAACAGCTACCAATAATTAACCATTCAAACTATGCGCAGCACACAGTCTTGTTATTGTGTATGTTGCAAGCTTACATTCTTTATAACCTTCCTAAGCATCTTTCCGAATTTTTATTTTTTCAGCGTGCTTAGCTTATTAAAAGAAGAATTACTAAATTAGCTCCGACAATGACCAAAACCTTGACCAATGCCTTCCACTTTGATTTGCTTTCAAAAATGAAAACAATTGATAGATCCATGGTAAATATATACGCAATTGCGGGTATTCACTCGTTATAGCCAAGCATAAAAAGACAGAGAAATGAATAGAGACCTGACTGAAAAAGACCGAAAAGTTTTGAAATACGAAAAGCGCATTGGATATGTTTTCAGTGGACTGATAATTTGTTTTGGTGGACTTTTCAACCTTTTTTACTTTTTATTGAATAAAACAGGACAAGACTATCTGATGGTTAGCTTGATTGACCTTGGCATATTGCTTTTAGCATATTTTGTTTGTAACAGGATTAATAAAAATGTAAATCGAGACTTGAAAGACAATAAAAAAGAACTTTTAAAGAAAAGAGTTGAAAAGAAAATTGAAGAAAAATCCTATGAAGCAGGCAGCGGAGCATTATACATTCCTGTATTAGGAGATTTATTCCCCAAATTATGGGGACAGAAAATGGGAGAAACACGGAGATACTATATTTTTACAAGTGATAGCAAATACGAAGTTGAAAAAGAAGTGTATAATGACATAAAAAAGGACACGGATTTTTACGTTCACTTTGCAAAACATAGTGAGACAGTTTTAAATTTTTCGAAGGATGAATAAATGCCAGGCTATAACAGGCGGTATATTTTATTGCCTAGACAGTGCGAGTTTCAGCGTTTCTGCATCTAATAAACTTTCGTGTAACTTGACAGGACTGTGCTTCGAAGTCGGCAACAAAAACATACCGCCAATCCGTTGCCATACATATTAAAGAATGAAAACAATAATCACGATATTTTTATTACTTTTTGTAGGTTGGAACCAAATATGTTTCAGCCAAGACTTTTTTGAACGATTAGTGGACTCCACAATTACATTAACCTATGATAATGTGATTTATGATCCTAATTACTACTCCATGGATTATCCGAATGGAGATGTTCCTGCTAACAAAGGGGTTTGTACGGATGTGATAATTAGAGCATATCGAAAAATGGGGATTGATTTACAAAAAGAAGTTCATGAAGATATGAAGAACAATTTTCATCTTTATCCCAAAATTTGGGGCTTGAGTACGACTGACAAAAATATTGATCATAGAAGAGTACCAAACTTAATGGTATTTTTTAAAAGGCATGGAACTGAAAAACAAGTTTCGACTAATTCAGCTGATTATCTGCCTGGTGATATAGTTTGTTGGAACTTAGGTGGAGGAATAACCCATATAGGAATTGTTATCGACCAAAAATCAAAAGATATGAAAAGGTATTTAGTCGTACATAACATTGGAGCTGGACAAGTTATTGAAGATTGTCTGTTTGACTTCAAGATAATTGGACATTATAGATATAAAAAGTAAAAAAATGCGTGTGCCAAAAGCAACTTTAAAACAAGGCAAGGTAACATGGTGTGCGGGTCGCGGTTTGCCTCCCCGGCATAATTGGAATTTGATATTGAAAAGGTACGCATCTTGCCTCGTTTCATAGCTGCAAAACGCTATCTAATAAACATATATACAGATTATGAATTACAAACTTGTACTTACACTTGCTTTTTTTGTTTTGCTGGCATTTCGTTCTTATTGTCAGGGCGATTTCCGCAGTGGTTATGTAATTAATAACGGGCACGACACCATTAGGGGGCAGCTCGATTACAGATCCAATGCAAATAATTATAAATCCTGTATCTTCAGAAATGAGCAAGGCCAGCATGAATATTTTCCTGACGAAATACTTGGGTTTGGATATGACAACGACAAATTTTTTTCATCCCGGATCGTGAAAGGTACTTTTGTAGAAGTATTAGTACTTGGCGAGTTGAGTCTTTATAAATCCAAAGACAAATATCACCTTAAAAAAGACAGCATTATATATGATCTGGAGCTTAGCTACGAAGAAGTTAAATTGGATGGAAGAGTTTATAAACAAGAAAATAACAGGTGGCGCGGAATAATATCTTTCCTGATTAGTGATTGTATTATTAACTCCAATAGTGCTGTATCTAGAATCAGATTTGATGAAAAGAGCATTACAAAAGTGATTATTAAATATAATGACTGTAGAGGGGTTGAGTTTGTTGATTTTAAAGAAGATAAGCCATGGATAGCATTTAATTATGGTGTATCTGTTGGTTTGGTAAAGTCTGAACATGATCTTTTTCATCAAACAGCCTATTATGGCTATATCGTGAATACATACAACTCTACTGATCCATCTGTTGGATTAGTTTTAGGGGTTTCGGCACCAAGAATTTCAGAAAAATTGTCTTTTCAGTATGAAATCCACTTTTTTAGTCCAGACTACTCTTCATTTATTGAAAGGAAAAACGGGTCAACCACAGAATACCACGAAACCTCTATCAACCTGAAAGTGCTTTCACTTCCTCTTTCGATAAAATATGCTTTTTCACCTGAGAAAAAATATGATTTTTACTTGCAGGGAGGTGCAAATATTGATTTTCAGTTGGATCAAAAAGCAAGTGTGTTTACACAAATTGTTGAAGACAATGTTGTTTACAACTATTTTAATGATCAGCCTTTTAGGTTTAAAACTGCTCAATTCGGAATTTGGGGAGGAGTTGGTGTAATAAAATCTTATCAAAAGTTTAAAGCTGGATTGGAAATTCGCTATTTCACAAGTTCAGGAATTAAAGGAGGGTCTTCAATTTTTAATCGCCTTACCTTAAATCTAATTATTAGAAAATGATGAATTCAAAGTATAAATATATATGGTTGATTGCATTGTTTAGCTTGCTGATACAGTGTAAAAAGGATGAGATAAACAACAATGCTTATCCAAGGTTGATAACACTGCCGGTTACAGAAATCTCAGCTGAAGGCGCCAGGTTTAATGCAGAAATCCTAAACAAGGGCGATTTTGAAATTATTAGTTACGGATTTGTTTGGAACCTGATATACGAGCAAAATTTGGAGAATGCCAATCGTGTTATTCTATCTGGAAATATTCCTTCTGAAAGATTCACTGAAAAAGTTGAAACATATCTTCAGGCGGGAAGAATATATTTTGTTCGGGCATTTATCCAAACAGAAGAGTATATGGTTTACGGTACTGATGTTTCCTTTATCAGTTTGGGAAGTAAAGCCCCGGAAGTGCATTCTTTCAGTCCAACTGCCGGTACATGGGGCGATACCATTAGCATTTCCGGAACCAATTTCAGTTATATCAAGGAAAATATTAAGGTTGAATTTGGAGAACTTGAGGCCGATATTATCTCATCAACAGATTCAACAATCAGTGTGATAGTTCCTGCCAATAATTTGGAGGATTTGGTAAGCCTATAAGTATCAATATTAGGAAATTCTTCAGAAGCAAATATGAAATTCAGCTATCTGATACCAAGTATTCATTCTGTATCTCCCTTACAAATTACTTTTGGTGATACCATTACTTTAACGGGTGAGAATTTTGGAGATTCACTGCTTTGGAATGAGGTATTTATAAGCAATACAGAAGCAGAAATTGTATTTGTTAGTAAGACAGAAAATTAAATTCATTATGCCTGCCGAATTCACTAACAGATCACATACAGTTGTATTGAATTCGTTGGGTAAACAAATTTCAGGACGAGTCACAGTATATTCTAAATAAAGCACGACAACACAATCGAGTAGACGGCCGGTAGGCTAATTTGCTCACTGGCCGTCTACTCGATTGAACTAATCTATGAAGATAGAGGTCTGTTAATTTGAGGTTGACGGCCTGTTGTTATGTGTTTTTCTTTTTTGAGCAAAATCATTTGGGGTGGGTAGAAAGAAATTAGCTAAATTTGACTTAGTTCCCAATGAACCTGGCATCTTTTCTCAGTAAAGATATGGATTGAAATGGGATATGAATCAGGCTAATAATCAATAAATTAGTTTTATGCTAGTCAGAATTGTAACAAAGAAAAGTAGGCAGTAATTTCATGACAGATATTATATAGCTTTGGATAGAAACTTAAAAAGTTATTGAATACTACAAAACTAAATTATGAGTAAAGCAAAAATATCCATACGTTTTTTTAATGACAGAGAAGTGCGTGCTTTTTGGGACGAAGAAAATTCTAAATGGTGGTTTTCTGTTTTGGATATTGTTTCTGTTCTTACTGACCAAGATGATTATACGAAAAACCGCAATTACTGGAAATACTTAAAAGCTAAGATGAAGAAAGAAAAAAGCCAAGTGGTTAGTGCTACTACCCAGTTTAAAATTCTTGCACCAGATGGTAAAAAACGATTAGCGGACATGTTGGATTACAATGGAATTATTGAACTGGGCAAAGAGTTTCCAAGTAAAAAAGCAAACCGCTTTATCGAGTGGTTTACATTTAGCGATGAAAGTATTGATGGAAAAAGCAAAACAAAAGCATATGCAATGTTTGAAAGTACTTTTATCGACAACATAGAAGTTGGAACAACAAAAGGATTACAACAAATACATGGATATTTATTTGGGGGATTGTATGATTTTGCGGGACAAATCAGACAAAAAAATATTTCAAAAGGTGGTTTTCAATTTGCTGTTTCCCACTTTTTAGGTAATACTTTAAGACAAATAGAGCAGATGCCTGACAATACATTTGACGAAATCATTAATAAATATATAGAAATGAATATTGCGCACCCTTTCATGGAAGGTAATGGAAGAAGTGCCAGGATATGGTTGGATTTATTACTTAAAAAACGTCTCAAAAAATGTGTTGATTGGAGTAAAATAAGCAAAAATGATTACATGAATGCAATGATGCTAAGTCCGACTAAAAGTAATGTTCTGAAATCACTTTTGGAAAATGCCCTGACAACTAAAATCAATGACCGCGAGATGTATATGAACGGGATTGATTATTCCTATTACTATGAAGAAAATGAGTAATAGAAATCATTAAATAATAAAAACAACGAACCTACAAATTGTATATGGCAGGCGGGGATTTTATTGGTCTGACCAGTCAGACTTAGCGCCCACTTTCCTTCGGATCTGACAGGATACCGCTCGACCACCTGCAGGTGACCGTTGCCGTATTCGGCTTTATAGTTTGTACAAATTTCGATATTTGCAAAAAGAATTCAATCATGTATAGCAAGAAGTGCCTGAATATGTTAGCATTTTCATTGATCATTCTGAGCAGTTTGATTACAACAGTTTCCTGTAGCAAGGAAGATCCTCAGCCGGTCGTACCGGAACCTATTGTGGATTACAAGGATTTTAAAAGTATTGGGGAGCTGATGGATGTTTTTCAAGTGATCAGTTCGGCAGAGACAGACTCCCTCCGTCAGTTGCGCCTGGATAATTTGTGGGACAGCTTGAAAGTTAATCAGCAAATACCTTTTGCAACTGGTGATTCGGTCTTGTTTCTCTATCGCAGTGGGGCTTCAGAAGTTAGATGGGCCGGTGATTTCAATGGCTGGAACCCATCAGGCGACGCATGGAAAGGACAAATGATTCCGCAAACCGATGTGTGGTTTTTACAAAAAAGTTTCCCTGCTGATGCCCGCCTCGATTACAAAATAGTGGCAGCCAATGATTGGCGGCTCGATCCTGCCAACCCACATGTCCAGTATAGTGGTTTTGGGCCAAATTCTGAATTGCGTATGCCTGATTGGCGGTTTCCTGAAGAAACTATCCTAAAGGAAGGAGTTGTCCGCGGAGAGCTTGGCGAGCCCCAACTGATTCAGAGCAATGCCGATAATCTGGGTTATCAGGTTCGCTATCGTGTATATCTGCCCCACAACTACGATCAGCATGAACGATTACCCGTTGTTTTTGTCACCGACGGGCACGAATACGCCGATGATCGTTTGGGAGCCATGCTCATCGTAATGGACAATCTAATTAGCGAACAACAGATCGAACCGGTGATGGCAGTTTTTGTAGATCCCCGTGACCCCGCTAATGGAAACAATCGCAGGATGAGCGAGTACAGGGCCAATCACCGCTTTATAAATTTTTTGGCGGATGAGCTTGCACCTTTGATCGATGCACAATATAAAACGGATCCTTTGCCCGGCAGAAGGCTGATCATGGGTACATCCCTGGGAGGCTGGAATGCTGCTTTTACTGGCTTTTACCGATCTGATGTGTTTGGCCTTGCATGTATTCATTCCCCTGCTTTTGATGAGAATATTCTCAATGATTATCAACAATCGCCTGCCCTGCCTTTGAAAATCTTCATGAGTACGGGTACCATAAATGACATCCAGCAGAAAGCCCGTCAGATGCAAAGCATCATGAACGAAAAGGGCTATCCTTTGCACTATATCGAAGTAAACGAAGGACACTCCTGGGGCAACTGGCGAGCACTGATTGATGACCCCCTGCTGTACTTTTTTGCAAAATAAAACCAGTGACTTAGGTAATTGGCTTAATTATCAGCCCCTCAAACGGCTCTATTTGCGTTTTTTATGTCTGTGTAGCTTAAGCTAAAATGACCTTATTGTAGCTTAAAAAAAATGTTAAGCCTACATTAGGATTCTAAAGATGAAATCGGTTTTATATGCTTTTAAAAGCATTTTGCCATGCTGATTTCAAAACTATTTTGCAAAAAAACCAGGTGTTGTCAGTATTCAATTATTTCCTAATTTTAACAGGATAATAGGGAAGAGAAATTGAAAGCAGAAATTATATCAGACATATTCGCAAAAGCTTGATGGGTAGGTTGTTGAACAACAAAATGAAAATAGCCATTCTAACACATTTCATGCATGATTTCACCATTATTTAGTTATTTACTAATCCCATTTATTTTAGCTATGTTTTTAGCCATAACAATGGGTGGAAGCGGAACAGCACCAGCTTTCTCTGCTGCCTATGGCGCTAATGTTATTAAAAAAAGCCTGATTCCGGGATTGTTTGGAATAATGGTTTTTCTGGGTGCACTTATTGCCGGAAAAGCTACTGCCACAACCATGGGAAAAGGTTTATTGGCCCCGGATATGATGTCGTTTACAGTAGTTTCAATAATTCTTTTTTCTGTGGCTATCTCATTATTGATTGCTAATTTGGCTGGTATACCACAATCAACAAGTCAATCAACAGTGCTGTCAGTCTCAGCAATTGCCTTATATTTCAACGACTTGAATACCGACAAATTATTCCTGGAAATTATACCTACCTGGTTTATTTTACCCATAATATCCTTCTTTATTAGTTTGTTTTTTGGTAAGTATGTGTATCGCCCGATGAGAAGGAGAGGCCTTACCATGCAAAGAGCTCAAAATGAAAATATGAAACCCATCTGGAATGGTTTGTTAATAGTCATGTCATTATATGTGGCTTTTTCAATTGGAGCAAATAATGTGGCTAATGCTGCCGGACCCATTGCGGCCATGACGGCAAATGAACTAAACATTTCAGTTAACGAAAACTTCCTTTTAATAATGATATTGTCTACTTTGATTGTTGCTCCCAGTTTTGGGATTGGCAGCTCAATTTTCGGACATAAAATAGTGAAAAATACGGGTAAAGAAATTGTGTTATTCGGAAAGTTTGAAGCAGTGATCATAGCTTTTGTCTCTGCAAGTCTGTTACTATTAGCCTCACTTACAAAGGGAATTCCAACATCATTGGTACAACTAAATGTTGCTGCAATATTAGGGATTGGGGTGGCAAAACTGGGAACAAAAAATATCTTTAAAAAAACTGAGGTAAAGAAGTTTTTTGTAATGTGGCTAATCGCACCCGTGGTGGCAATGGTATTGTCATTATTGTTGATATTTTTGGCTGATAAATATGGATTTTTATAAACTACCTTCGGAATCCTTTTTTATCCTGAGAATAGTGAAGTAAAATTGAAAGTAGCGCTGTTATAGATTTTATTACTGTAGTGGTTAAGGGTCTGTTGCCAGCGCTGGAGGGATTGATTAAAATTAAATAATAAAACCATGCACAAAACGATTAAACCGGTATTGGTATTTACACTGATTATGATTCATTCCATGGGACTTTTCGCCCATGAAGAGCCTGCAAAAACAATCAAGGAAAAAGAGAAAAAGGAACACGACAGAATAGAAATTCTGAGAAATAATATTGTTTCATATACGGTTTGGAACCATAAATATCCAGAGGTTAATCAAGATTTTGTATTAAAAGAGAAATTCCTGACCCTGACCTACGATTCAAAAGGAAATATATCTGAAATGCAGGTGTACAAAAGCAATGACACACTTGATTACAAAGTTGTTTTTGAATACGATCAAAACAACAATATGATCTCGGACACTGATTACAATCCTGATGGAACCATTGCTGAGAAGATCGAATATGCCTTTGATAAGTTTGGACGGGTTTTGGAGCAATTCAATTATGAAACGAAGGATAAATTGGATTCTAAATTCACCTACCTTACCGACAACAGCAGCAATACGCTGACTTTAAACAAATACAAACCAATCGACAGTATTGAATACCAGATAATTTATAAATATGATGGCAGCATCGACAAAGGGAACAATACTGAAATCCTTAAACAAAAACCAAATGGTGAATTGATCATGAGGGTCGAAAATGTATTTGATGAAAATAACCATCGGCTGCAAAAGAAAATTTTTGATGAGCATAACCAGCTGATGTTTTATTTTGAATATACTTATTTTGAGGGGGGAGATAAATTCTCGACCATAACCAAATACTCAATAGAGAAACAACTACTATCAAAAACCATATACACCTTAAATGATTTTGGCTTCATCAACACTGTAAAAACCATTGATGAAAAGGGTAATGTTCTTTCAATTTCCGCTTATGAATACGAAATTGATCAATAGTTTACAAAGCACTCAGGCACTTTCATAAAATATTGCAGATGAAGTTGTAATTCTTGGTTTAGTTATCGCATCAGGATTGATTGTGCCTTAATAGCAATACAGCTTTCAAAACTTCTGTTTTACATGCTAATGTGTTATTTAAAGAATGTCGCGATATTACAATTCCCGGAAATGGGCCGGATATATTTTTGCATCGTTATTTTTTTTTCAAACTAAAAATTGGAAACGATGAGAAAGCTTATCTCCTGGGTAGAAATACCCGCCACTGACATTGAAAGAGCCGCAAAATTTTATGGCAAAGTATTGAACCTTGATTTGAAAGTATTGGATTTTGGAAAGGAAAAAATGGCTTGTTTCCCCAATGGCGAAGGGGCAATCTGTCAGACAGCGGATTTTAATCCGGCCAAAAATGGTGTTTTAGTGAGTTTCGATGCTGGAAAAGATTTAAATGCCGCCCTCGCAATTGTTGCAGAAAATGGAGGCGAAATAGTACAACCTAAAACCAAAATTGAAGCAGAAGGCAGGGGGTATTTTGCTTTAATTATTGATACAGAAGGCAACAAAGTTGGGTTATACGAAGATTAATGCAAAAAAAGAACAGAGACTTATTATCTTTGAGTCTCTGTTCTTCTAAAGAATATTCAAATGGAATATGATATTTCTAAACCTTCAGCATTCTTGTCTCAATATGTAAAACAGTATTGGAGTTTGGAAGATTGTATACCTGCTGAGAAAGAACATATCCAGCGAATTGTTCCAAATGGATTATTTGAGATGATATTCTATTTTGGCAACAAACCTGAAACTTCAGATCCAAATAAACCAATTAATGATAATATCATTCTTACAGGTCAGTTAAAAAACTACCATGATATAAAAGTAACCGGAAAGCTTTCGTTGTTTGCCATCTATTTTCTTCCACATGGCTTATCCATGTTTCTTGACTTGCCTATAAAGGAAATTTTTAATTATAGCGTACCTCTGCGATTGATTATTAAGGATAAAGTGAATCAACTTGAAGATGATTTATCACAGGCAATGTCTTTTGAACAAAGGATTGGGATAGCAGAAAATTTCCTGATTACCCAAATAAGGAAGAACGAAAAGAAATATAAATATGATAGGATCAGAAATGTTATTAATCAGATAAATCAGGCAAAAGGCATGATAGACATTGAGGAATTGGCCTCCGGAACTTTTTTAAGCAGAAAACAATTTGAACGCACCTTTGCTGAATTTATCGGAACTTCACCGAAGCAATTCTTAAAGATTGTTCGATTCCAAAATGCGATCTTTGAGAAATCGAAAAACAATGCCTTAAGTTTAACAGAAATCGCTCATAAGTGCGGCTATTTTGATCAGTCGCATATGATCAGTGATTTTAAAACATTGTCTGGCATAACACCTAAAGACTATTTTGGTAATGGAGATTACTTTTCTGATTATTTTGGCTAAATTTATTCATTTAATTGCCGGACTTAAAAGTATTGGCCTGCTTTTGGTGCAACTGCCTTTTTGTTTAGCACAATATAGAAAAACCTCCTATTTAACATATGCGAAAAATTGTTGGGGATAGAACAGAATCATTATGAGAATAGCATTAGTGAAGGAAAACAAAAAGCAGTTTCTTGATTTGTTGCTTTTGGCCGACGAACAGGAAGATATGATTGATAAGTATTTGTCAGCCGGGGATTTGTTTGCTTTGTATGACGATGATTTGAAAAGTGTGTGTGTGGTTGTGCGGATCGACGACGAAACCTGTGAGTTGAAAAACATTGCTACCTATAAAAAAGATCAAGGCAAAGGCTATGGCAGTAAATTGATAAGCTACATTTCTGACTATTATAAAAGCAACTATAAAGAAATGCTCGTCGGAACGGGTGAAACCCCTGGAATATTATCGTTTTATGAAGCATGTGGATTTGTAAAATCTCATCGTGTAAAGAATTTTTTTACCGATAATTACGACCATCCCATTTTTGAGGGTGAAATACAACTTGTTGATATGATATACCTTAAGAAAAAACTATAGCAATGAAATCAAGTGAATCAAAAACAGCTGGCACTTCTAAACCATGGTACGAATCCTTGTTTGAAAACTACGGCGAAAAATACGAGAATGAAAGTTTTGCGCAAGGTACTTTAGGCGAATGCGATTTCATTGAAAATGAAATTGACTTTAATAAAACATTAAAAATTATTGATATAGGTTGTGGCACTGGTCGTCATTCCATCGAATTGGCAAAAAGAGGCTATTCAATAACAGGAATAGATTTGTCGGAGTCCATGCTTCAAAGGGCAAGGAAAAAGGCAAAGCAAAATGGTATGCAAATTGATTTTTTAAATTTGGATGCACGTAATCTGCCTTTTAACAAGCAGTTTGATGTAGCAATAATGATTTGTGAAGGCGGTTTTCCTTTGATGGAAACAGATGAAATGAATTTTGAAATTCTCAGCAATGTTTCAAAGTCGTTGAAAGATAGTGCAAAATTTATTTTTACAATACTAAATGGCTTATTTCCTGTATTTAATTCTATCGAAGAGTTTTGCTCCTCAAATACTGAGGAGGGCAATACCACCTATCACAGAAACAATTTTGATTTAATGACGTTCAGAGATTATAACATAACGAAAGTTGTAGATGACAATGGTGTTGAAAAAGAACTTGAATGTAACGAAAGATACTACATCCCATCTGAGATTACATGGTTGTTAAAAACACTGGCGTTCACAAAAATTGAAATCTTTGGAGCAAAATTGGGAGCTTTTTCACGTGAAGATAAGCTGACAAAGGATGATTTCGAAATGCTTGTGGTTGCACAGAGGTAGTATGAACGAAGGCAAGCTTGCGGTATGGAAAAACTGTTGATGCAAAAGTCGAACTTTTCTTCAAGCTTTTTACAATCTTAACCCCCCCCCCAGCTGGCGCTTCCCGGCCATCCACGATGCCATCGGTGTACGTACAATTTTATTTTTTGGTCTTATGCTTTTTGGGGCATGTCACTAAAATAATCAAATCTCACCATTGAATTCATGTTTTTTTGAGTGCAAATGATGATGTGTAATTGATTTTTCCGGATACGGATTGCAATTCGGTAGGCTCAGCCCTGGCATATCTGCACCAGCCCAACTTCACATCAAACTTCTAAGTATTTCCGATTTTAATTTATAAAAATTGGAAAATTTTAACAGATTGACTACCCTTGGCAACAACCGGAAGAAAAAACAGTGATCAAAGTTTGAACAAATACCAAGAGTTGGTTTATTTGTAAAAAATATTTTTCTTATGGCAAAGAACACATCAATATTGTTAGGTAATTATTTCGAAGATTTCATTAATCAAAAAATAAAATCCGGACAGTACTCATCAGCAAGTGAGGTGGTTAGATCAGCACTAAGGATGTTTGAACATGAGGAAACGAAAAAAGACCATTTAATTAAGGAACTTAAAAAAGGAGAAGAGTCAGGATTTATTGATGACTTTGACAGAAGCTCATTTTTAAAATATATTCATGACAAATATTTGACTGAAAAATGAAATATTTAATCAGTCATCAAGCCTCAAACCGCCAAAAGCCAACAACCAACAGCCAACAGCCAACACCCTCACTCAAACCTTTTCCGAAACGTTTCTTCCAACACTTCCACTCTTTTAATGGTATTGCGGCACCATTGCAAAAGGAGTTCATCCTTTTGGTTGTGGCTGAGTTGCCAGGGGATATCGCTGTTATGCAGCCTTCTGCTAAGGGTGTAAAGCAGCAAGGCAGCCGACACGCTGATATTGAAGCTTTCGGTAAAGCCCACCATGGGGATGAGTAAAAATCCCTATGGCATAATTGAGATAAGGTAAATTTTTCGGATCTGAATGAAATTATTGTCTGAAAAATGAATCCTTTAAAGAAAATATGAGCTATTTTTCTTTTAAAAAAAAATTGTTGATATTGATTGAAATCTATACCTTAGCATTATAAATATCCGAAGCAGAAGTTATAACTTATAACGACTTTATATTCCTTCGTATATGAAAGCCATCCTATTGTCAAATTGATTTTTTTCTCATTGTAAGTAAATATTATATAAACACAGGCATAAACAATACTCAGCCAAGAATATATGACTAAATTAGTTTTCATTTCTTATACGTGCAACCAAATTATGAATCAAATGAAACGAATTATTTCCCTTCTAGCCTTTATCATCTTTATCAGTTTATTACCCAAGTTTCTTGTAGCCCAAAAAGATGTAAATTTTGTTGAACCAGTATGGCAGGTTATCAATATAGGATCATATATTGGGAATGGCAATTTCCTTTGTAAAGATTTTGACAATGATGGAAAAGAAGAGCTTGTTTTTAGTGGAAACCAATTTTCATCTGATCCATACCTTGCAGTTTTTGAGTATAAACATAACAATTATATACCGGTTTGGACAAAGGCATATGATTTTGATTCCTATGTATCAGTATTACAAACTGCTGATATTGATGGAGATGGTGTTTATGAGATTTATACTTTGTTAGCGAGTGGTATTATCGAGGTGTATAATAGCGAGAGCATGGAATTAATCGGAGTTTATACAACCACTGCAGAAACAGCTCATGATGCCAAGCTTGCTGATGTAAATAATGATGGCGTTTTAGAATACGTTGTTGTTAGCCTCGGTGGTGACACTTATTTGAAAGTGTATGATGCGGCTACATTAGAGTTAATCTACGAAATTTCCAATATAGATGCTTTTCAGGTTGAGGTAGGTGATGTTGATGGTGATGGTGCTAACGAAATAATTTTGTCTTCGGGTTACATCATTGATGGAAGTACTTTTGAGGTGGAATGGCAATATGTTAATGGGTTTGGATTGTTCATCGAATTAGGGGATACAAATGGTGACGCAATACCTGAAATTATCAGCACCGGATATAATTCTATTCTTGCTTTCGACGGAAACCTTCATACGCCCTTATGGCAGATCAATACGGGGTATAGTGAAATAGATGATTTATTGGTTACTGATATTGAAGGCGATGGCAATGCTGAAATACTTGTTGGGCTGGACGACTGGGATGCTGCCATAGCTTGTTATGATGCACAAACTCAAATAAAACTATGGGAGAACACTGATGAAAACATGGGTGTTTCTAAAATTGGTGTTGGAGACCCTGACAATGATGGTGTTAAAGAATTTTTTTGGGGTTCAGGTATAGCTTCCACAACGCCTGATTACTTGCATGTGGCAAGCTTTGATAATTATCAAACTGAATGGACAAGCTTGTCGCTTGATGGTCGTTTTTTTGTCTCAGCCAGTGATATCAATGCAAACGACTCACTTGAACTGATTGTTGCCAGTTCAAGTTCTGATAATGGCTATGGAAACGGGCTTATACTACCATTCAATGGTTTTACAAAGGAAATGATGCAGTTGTTAGAAGTTGAGATTTTTAATGACATAAGTTGTATGAAGACAGGCAATATCAATAGTACGAACCAAAGCGAAATCGTTATTGGTATAGATGGTAAAGTTGTGGTATATGATGGTCTTACTTTTCAAAAACTTTGGACAAGTCAGCAAATGGGAACCATATCGGATATTGAGCTCGTTGATGTTGACAGCGATAATTTCATTGAATTAGTTGTAGGTAATAGTAATGGTCATATTACTGTTTTCGACGGTACAAGCTTTCAGCTGGAATGGCAGAGCATTGATACAGGCGGTTGGATAGGTGATATCGAGATCGAAAATTGTGATGGTGATGAGGCATTGGAAATTGTTTTTAATAATCATGATGGTATAATACAAATGTATGATGGGATAACACATTTTCTTGAATGGCAAAGTGCAGGAATCGATGAAGTTACAGCAATTGATGTGAAAGATTATAACCAAGATGGTATAATGGATATAATCGCTGGTGATTACAATGGATCTGTGCGGATAATTTCTTGTGACAATTTTGCTGTTTCTGCTACAATCAATGCTTTTGACGAGATAGTAAGCAATGTTGAGGTTGCCAATCTGGATTCAACAGCAGCATATGAGCTTTTTATTGGCAGCACAACACTTAAAATTTTCTCAACAACTGATTTGGAATTGATTTGGGAAAGCGAATATTTGGGGTCAAATGTTGGGAGAAACGATGCGCTCATATTTACGGACAGCGACAATAACCAATATATGGAGGTTTTTTATGGAACAAGATGGGGAGCCTTTATGCTTGAGGCAAGTACCAGGTATCCTGATATAACCCCTCCCAGAGTAATATCAGTTGTTCCGCCTGCAAATATGAATAATGTAGGAACAAATATTAATATTATTGGGCAGCTATCTGAATTAATGGACACGGGTACTATCAATACCAACAATGTTAGCATTAAAGCTGAAGGAGGTATGATCCTCGCTGCTTCAGTATCTTATGATGAAGCTACCAACCAAATTAGCATTGCTCCGCAAGAATTACTTCCTGTAGACCAATTGATTACAGTTACTATATCTGGTAATGTATCAGACACAACAGGGAATGGGCTGGATGGAAATTGCAATGGAATTTCAGAAGGCAGTCCGGATGATGATTATGTTTGGACCTTTTCTACTGGACATGGAGCTGATCTCACAGGACCAGTATTTACAAGTATAGCAGCAGATTCTGAAGAGAAATGGGCAGGTATTTCTATTGTAATAGATGGCGTTTTAACTGATTATTCAGATTTTGCCCAAGCTCCATTAAAAGATGCTGAGTATTTTGTTGATAATATTGGTGCTAGCGGGGAAGGTATTAAAATGAATCCTGTTGATGGTTTATTTAATTCTCTTGAAGAGGCAGTATATGCCATTATCCCGACCGACGGATGGACAGCAGGTGAACATACACTTTATTTTCACGGCCAGGATTTCATTGGTAATTGGGGAGACTATGCAATAATCAGCATTATTATTCAAGCTGAAATCCCTGGCAATTGGACGATGTATGGCAATAATCCTCAACATACTGGTTATAACCATTTTGATACACTTAATTTGCCGCTGAATCTGGAATGGACAAAAGATTTTGAAGCGCAGAACCTGTCGCATGCTTACGTGGTGAACGATAGAGTGGTTATTTCAAGCAAAGGTTTTAACGTTAATAAAGGCTTATATGTATTGGATGCCATCACAGGAGAAGTTGTCTGGGTTCAGAATATGTTTGGAAGTGATTTTGTAAATCCTCCAGCATTTGCATATGGTCTTATTTATATGCAAGTGATTGGTATTAATGATGATTATATAAAGGCCTTTGACATTAGTACTGGAAATATGGTTTGGGAATCGCCATACGGGAGTCAATGGGGTGAGTATCTGGCTCCGACTATTGCCAATGGACGCGTATTTGTTAGTGGAGGTACCTATGGTGGTGTTTATGCGTTTGATGCAAGAAACGGTGAGGAGTACTGGTTTCATTCTCTTCCCCAAAATGATGATTGGACACCTGCCTTTTTTAAGGATACTGTTTATACATTTACTGCAAATTCGTACTATGATCAGGGGTATTTAGCTGCAATAAGTGCCACTACGGGTATGTTGCTCTGGGATAAAGATGACATACATTATAGTATGTATGACAATTCTTTGAATACTTCTCCCGTGATAGATACTGTAAACAGGGTTATAATTGCTACTTCGCCCAGCTATCAAACTGCAATAGATATGGACAGCCGTGAAACCCTTTGGTTTAAAAATGGAATTTTTAAATCTCCAGCTGTTCATAACAGTATAGTTTATTCTGCCAATAATAATAATCTTGAGGCGTATGATATTCGCACCGGAGCATATTTGTGGGGTTATGAAGCTTCGGAAGTTTTGTTCGGTCAGCCTGTTATCTCAGGAAATTATGTCTTTATAAGTACAGCAGAAAATGTAAGTGCCATCGATTTGACAACACATAATGAAATATGGAGTTATAATGCAGGTGGATTACTTTCGTTGGGTAATGGACAACTTTTTGTTTCTGACCCAGAGTCAGGCATATTATACGCCTTTAGGGAGTTGATCACCGGTACAACTGAAGAAGAACCTAAAGCTAATGGCATTCAATTACTTCAAAACTACCCGAATCCGATGTTAAAGAATGGGCAAACAACCATTTCCTATTACCTTCCTGAAGCAGCAATGGTACATCTGGCCTTATACAATATGCAGGGGAAAGCTGTAGCACTAATTGATGAGGGTAATAAAGCATCCGGAAATCATGCTTTTACAGCCCGTTTCTCGTATTTACCAGCAGGTATTTATTACTATAAACTCGTTGTAAATGAAGAATTTCAAGGTATTAAAAAATTAATATTGTATGAATAGATTCTAGATGGATTCTAACATTCAACAGGAAATTTAAAAAAAGAAACAATAAGATGGTATCATTGTTTTATTTTTCAGCTTTTGGTTGTTACTACTTATAATGAAGAATTTATGAGAAATTGAACAAACGTTTTTGTGCAATAACCTGTTAACCAAAACTAGTCTGATGCGAAATTTAATAATGCTTCAATTACTACTTGTTGTGGTTTGCTTTTCAACCAAAACCCATGCTCAGCAAGGCAAAGGCGCTATTGTTGGAAAGTTTGGTTTGGGAGTTTCTAATAAAGTGAGCTTTCCTTACCATAAAAAAGCATTGAAATTTAAGGGTGAAAACATGAAGAAATTGACCTTTAGTGTTGGTTATCAATATAGTATTGCGAACTGGCTTGATATGAGTTTGGGATTGACATACAAAGAAAAAGGAACCGTAATTAAACTTTTCTCATATCAATGTCAGCCAATAGCCAACAGCCAACAACCAACACCCTCACTCAAACCTTTTCCGAAACGTTTCCTCCAACACCTCTACTCTTTTAATGGTATTGCGGCACCATTGCAAAAGGAGTTCGTCTTTTTGGTACCGGCTGAGTTGCCAGGGGATATCGCTGTGGTGCAGCCTTCTGCTAAGGGTGTAGAGCAGCAGGGCAGCCGACACGCTGATATTGAAGCTCTCGGTAAAGCCCACCATAGGGATGCGCACAAAATCGTCAGCATGCTGTAGGGCGTAATCAGACAAACCGGTTTTTTCTGTCCCGAAAACCAAGGCAATAGGTTTGTCGAGTGGCAGCGTTTCAGGTGTGTAGCCATCCTGGTGCGGACTGGTGGCTACAATCCTGTATCCTTTGCTGCGCAGCACTTCGTAAGCCTGAATGGTATTGTTGGCTTGGTCATTGTATTTATGCAGGTTGAGCCATTTGGTGCTGCCCACCACCACATCAGGGTTAATATCATATTCATAGTTATTCTCAATGATATGCACATCCTGCACCCCCGTTAGGTCGCAACTGCGCAGCACTGCACTGGCATTATGCGGCTGAAAAATATCTTCGAGCACTACCGTGAGATGCCTTGTGCGCCTGCTCAAAACAGTTTCAAACTTGGCTTTGCGCTCCGGAGTAATGTATTCCAGCAGAAAGTTCAGTAGCTTTTGTTCTTTCATCGCCTTATCTACAACTTACGTTCCGGATAAAGTGATTCCCACCATGTGGGCTGGTCTTTCAAAAAACGATCAAACCAGGCCATGATGCTTTTTTGCCACAGCTGCCTTTTTTTATAATCCAGTATATGGTGGTCCTGTCCTTCAATCTCAATATATTCTGCTGTTTTGCCCAATAGTTTTAATGCGGTATACAGCTGTATGCTTTCGCCCGGAGGAACATTGGTATCGCTGCCACCATGCAGCAGGAGCAGGGGAGTATTGATTTTGTCTGCAGCAAACAACGGGCTTTGGTTGATGTATAGTTCCGGGTTGTTCCACGGAAACTCGTTGGCTGTAGCTGTGGAGCTGTAGAGGTAGCCCCAATAGCCTTCGCCCCAGTACGAAGAGATGGAGCTGATGCCGGCATGTGCAATGGCAGCCGAGAAAATATCGGTGCGTGTAGTGAGCAGCATCGTCATAAAACCACCATAGGAAGCCCCGATACAGCCTATCGCATTGCTGTCGGCATAGGGATGGCTGCGATAAAAATGCTTTGTGCCATTGATAATTTCATCCGCAACGGTTTTGCCCCAGTTGTTAACGTGCCTTGCCGAAAACTCCTGTCCGTATCCTGTTGCACCTGACGGAATGATCACGTATACCAGATAGCCATGTGCAGCAAAATAGTTCTTCGGATAGCGCCCCCTAAAACTTCTGTTGATTGGATTAGTGCCACCGTAGTAATAAACGATAACAGGATATTTTTCTTTAGGATCAAAATCGGGAGGATAATAGATGTGCCCATTCAGTGTGTCCCCATTTTCGGAGATGAAATCCCAGTCCTTCACTTCACCGAATTTAACTTCCTCAAAACGATCTGCTTCCGGATCGCTGACCAAGCTGGTTTGCATTGTGCCGAGATTGGTGACCCATGCCTTTTCCGGACTACTCACGGATGAACCATCTGTCAACAACCATTGTCCGCTATCATCCAAATCGAAACGCCTGATGAAGTCTGCCGGTTGCGGAATCAAAGCGTACTGATTTGTTGACAGGTCAAGCTGATAAACACGCTGGTAAGAACCTTCCTGCACCAGGAAAAATGGTTTGCCATTTGCTTTGTTCCATTGGGCATCCAATATCTTAGGCTTAAAATCAAGCGATAATGGTCGTGACGATTTTGTTTTGAGGTCGAAAAGGTAGGCTTGCGTATCGTAATCATTGGGGATATCGTTCTGAGACAGGGCATTGCCGGAATTGCCAAAAAGCAATGGCCCGCCCGTAACAAGCAGTTGTTTGCCATCAGGTGAAAAAAGCGCGCTGCTGCCATAATTGGATTTCCAGAGGGTATCCGCTTGCCATGTTTTCAGATCAAATAGCATCATCCAGGATTTGCTGTACGGACGTTCGGTATAGTCGGGTTTCGATTGGCTGAACAGTATTTTGTTGCCATCAGGACTAAAATCATGAAATTGGCTGCTAAGGTTGCCGGCTGTCAGTTGCTGATGCGATCCGGTATTAAGGTCGACAAGGAATAGTTGTGACCTATTGCGCCACCAGGACCAGCGATCTGGCATGCCTTCCAGTTTTTTTACACCGGATTTATCTTCCTTTTCTTTGAATTGCTTACTGTAGATTAAGGTATTGCCTGTGGGTGAAAAGCGAATGGATCCGGCATCTTTCAACTCCTCGATAAGTAAGCTGGTTTTGCCAGTAATCAGATCTTCCTGCCACAAGCTGTTAGTGCCATTCATCCTTAGTAAGTAGATGATGGCATCCGCCCTGGGATGAAACTGTACTTGCTTTTTATCGCTGTGGCGGCTGCTGAAAAGCAATTGCTGGTTTTCGCGTTGTATTACTTCCGTCCAGTTTTCCGAATCGCCATCGGGAGGAGTGGTGCAGCTGTAAATGATCATCAGGTATTTGCCGTTAGGATGGATGCGGCTGCTGCTTAACCTAACGCCATCAAGCAAGAGCTCCAGGTTCATATTTTTTTCCGGATTGACAGACCAATCGACTTTTGCGCTTGATTTTAGTCCATATTTCAGGCTAAGCTTCCAGTCGTTGTCAAAGTCAGGACTGTAGAGGGTTTTAATGACAATCAAATGTTTGCCGGGTTCAAGCGTTTGGGTAACTGTTTTGTCAGTTCCGGCCTTATTTGCTGCTTCAATAACGGTATTGCCATTCACCATCAGACTGGCCATTGCCGTTGATTTTAGTGTAAGCTCAAGTTCAACAAAACGATCGGTTTCCAGATAGCCTGCTGCCAATGTCCAGCTGTAAGCGGCAGTTTTTAAAGGCTTTATAACCAGATCACCTGATTTGGAAGCTTGTTGTTTTTGCCATAAAGGAGATTGGCTCTGATTAACAAGCAGTGGAAGATCGGTTACTGGGTTAATTTGTTTCGGAATGATAAGCCGATCGAATAAATCTTTTTTACTTAGCGTATCGCCAGAGGTGTCTTCCTGATTAAAAAACAGTGGAGCCTCGTAAGCTTGTGCCGGTAGCAGAAGCCATTCATCAGCAGTAAAACTTATGTTTTCTTGTTGTGCATTTAGGCCTAAACTATTGAAAAACAAGATAGCAAGAAGAGCAAAAGAAAGTATGAAATACTTCTTTAGGGAGTTTAATTTATGTTTCATGAAGCAGCAGATTAATTTTTGACGAAGATTTAACGTTCAAAAATACAGCAAATTCGCCAATTTCAGACCTTTCGAAGCAGTTTGAAATCCGAAAAAGTATCAGGGAGGCGGCAGGGTCGTCTTTGGCCTTTCAAACGGATTTCCGCTTACGGGTGGTTTCTTGTTTTTGATTGCTGAAGACGCGGATGGTGTTTCCTGGTTCATGGTTATGGCCAACACTTCTTCGATCAGCGCACTTTTATAGTCAGGTGGGGGACTGAAAAAATCCTGAGGAACCACAATATTTTTAATTTGAGTGATTTCCGTTTTGCTTTCGCCAACGGGAGTAGGAATAACTGACCGCATCAGCAGAGCGCTGTCCGTAAGTTGGCGGAAGTTATTGCTTTCGCGGTGTGCCGCCACCCGTGATGGAGGGTTAAACATACGCGTCATCTCACGCAATTGCTGTTTGTTGATATGGGCATATGGATTTAGTTCATTGCAAATCCAGATATTTTCGAGTAGTATGCTATCCATTGACACGCTGTAGGCAGTAACAGCATAACCCAATATGGTATCTGACGTGTTTTTGCTTACGATTTTCAGACTGTTTAGTGTATCTATTACCGGTATGCCGGATTCCAGTAGTTCGAGGTCTTTTTTGAAACTGCTGTCGGCTTCAGCTCTTGCATGCTCTGGTATACGTGCCAGTATCTCTTCAATTTCCTGTTTCAGCCGGTTTGTTACAGCATGCTTTAGCGTATCTGAACTGCCCGTCCAGTAAAGCTTTTGTGCTGGAAAAACAAGTGTGATTTCTTCGGTAGTCAAATTCAAAATATAAATAGACTCAGCATTTTCAATTCTTATTTGTTGATCCTGAATAAATACTGACTGAAAGGAAAAATTACCAAAACGATCTTCCTGTTGCTCAATTAAAAACCAGCCGCCTTGCTGGGCCTTAAGCAGTGGCAACAGCACTGCTGTGAGTAATACCGTAAGAATGAGCCTGATATTCATGCGCTGTAGTTCGGACTTCAAATGTAAAAAAATCCGCTTGAGTGGTTTTTATTTCAGGAAAAAAACTACTTTTGCACTTCAAAATTTCAACAGTTATGACGAATAATAAAGGAATGGATAAAGGTGACGAAAGACTGGAAGCAGTAGAGTCCACGCTGAGTAAGACAGAACAGTTTATTGAGAACAATCAAAAATCGCTGGTAATTGTAGTGGCAGTGATTGTTGTGATTGTATTGGGCTATTTTGGTGTAAACCGTTACTATCTCGATCCACTCGAAAAAGAAGCACAAACACAGCTATTTATGGCAGAAGCTTATTTTGAGCAGGATTCACTGAACAAAGCCTTGTATGGTGATGGCAACAACCTTGGTTTTCTGGATGTGATTGATGAGTATGGTTCGACCGAAGCCGGAAATCTTGCCAAATACTATGCTGGTATTTCTTTTCTGAAACAAGGTGAGTTTGAAGAAGCCATCGACAAACTAAAAAGTTTTAATGGTAAAGACATGATGGTGTCGTCTATGGCATTGGGAGCTATCGGAGATGCTTATCTTGAGCTGGATAAGAAAGCTGAAGCAGCTGCACAGTACCTCAAAGCGGCTCATCATAAGTCAAACGATCTCACTACTCCTGTATTCCTTCTTAAAGCCGGACAAACCTATGAGTTGGTAGGGGATTATAAAAAAGCTGTTGAGATTTATGAAGAATTAAAGATTGATTATCCGAATACTACCGAAGGGCGTAATGCTGAGCGTTATATCACCCGTGCCGAAGGGCAAATGTAGTTGGAAGAAAACATAAACATACAAACCTGATTTCGAATGAGATCAGGTTTTTTTTATTTCGCAGGAACATTAACTTTGCAGCAATGAATACTATGCCACAAAGCCCTTCAGTAGTTTTTTTTGGAACCCCTGAATTTGCTGCTGCCCAGCTGTCAGCAATTATCGAAGCAGGTATCCCCGTGAAAGCTGTAGTAACGGCACCCGACAAACCGGCAGGCAGGGGTAAAAAGCTACAGCAATCAGCTGTTAAAACTTTGGCCATAAGCCATGATTTAGTTGTCCTTCAACCTGCCAACCTTAAAGATCAGGAGTTTATTGCAGAGTTGTATTCGTTTGATGCTGAACTGTTTGTGGTTGTGGCTTTTAGAATGCTTCCGGAAGTGGTCTGGAAAATGCCTCCTTTGGGAACATTTAATCTGCATGCTTCCCTTTTGCCACAATACCGTGGCGCAGCACCCATCAATAGGGCCATTATGAATGGTGAAAAGGTGTCGGGATTAACAACTTTTTTGCTCAATGAAAAGATCGATGAAGGGAATATCCTGATGCAGAAAGCGATGGAGATTGGTGCCGACGAAACAGCCGGAAGCCTTCACGACCGCATGCTGGAAGAAGGTAAAACACTTGTAGTGCAAACAATATTGGGTTTAGCAAACGGAAGTTTAGCGCCTCAGCCTCAATCAAACCAGGCTAAGCTCAGCCAGGCTCCGAAGATCTTTAAGGAAGACTGTCGTATCAACTGGAAAAAGGATATCAAAACGATTTATAACCATATCAGGGGATTATCGCCCTATCCGGCAGCTTTTACAACGATCTGTAATGAAGAAACCAAGCAGGAGATTTTTGTTAAAGTTTTAAGCGCGTCTGTTGTGATGGAAACAGGAGGAGGGGGGAGCCCTATGCAAATTGAAACTGATAATAAAAGCTACCTTAGTGTCCGACATCCCGAAGGGAAAATCCTGTTAAAGGAGATACAAGCTCCAGGCAAAAGAGCCATGTTTGTGAAAGACTTTTTGAATGGGTTTCAATTGGACGGAAGGTGGTTTGTGAAGGAATAAGCATGGTATTTGTTGCATTATTGCACTCAAAAGGCCTGTAAACAAAGGAAAAAATGATTTTTGAATAATATTTATCAACAAAATACTTGATTTATCAACATTTTTTGTACATTTCGCCTCAAGAACTTGCGCTGATAGGATAAACCCTTATATTTGTGCGGTGTTCAACCAATTTTTTAACTAATAAAATCCAAGAAGATGAACAAAGCTGAATTAATTGATGCAATGGCCGTAGGTGCCGAATTGACCAAAGCAGATGCAAAAAAAGCACTTGATGCTTTTATTGATGCTACTACTAAAGCCTTAAAAGAAGGCGATCGTGTTGCCCTTGTTGGTTTTGGTTCTTTCTCTATTTCAAAAAGAGCTGCCAGAAAAGGTCGTAACCCACAAACTGGTAAAGAAATTAGTATTGCTGCTAAAAAAGTAGTAAAATTTAAACCAGGAAGTGAATTGGCTGACGCTGTTCAATAGCAAATGCTTTTGCGAATAAAAAACGCCCTGATTTTTGTCAGGGCGTTTTTTTTGTTCCTTTATTACTTATTGGGATGCCTGTGCTGTTGTTTAAAATTCTCGAGTTGAACCATTTAAATAGTAAAGATCATATTTGTTTCAGTTTACATAGCAGTGTATAGTTTTTTGGAAACTTTGTGAATATACAAGGGATAGGGCTTCAAGCTTGCAAAAATGTACATTAGCAATTAAATTTGTAATAAAACCCTGAATATGAAAATTCTCAGTGTTGATCAGATAAGACAAGCCGATGCCTTTACCATTGAAAACGAACCTATTGCTTCGGATGCTTTGATGGAAAGGGCAGCTGAAAAAATATTCGAATGGATACGTAAGAGATTACAGCCACAAACTGAAGTGGTTATTTTTTCAGGAGTCGGTAATAATGGCGGTGATGGCCTTGTGCTGGCACGTTTGCTGGCAAAAGATAATTATAAGGTTACGGCTTACCTCATCAAATTTTCAGATAAGCTGAGTTCTGATTGCCAGCTCAATGCAACTCGCCTAAAGGCTTTGGATGAATCATTGCTTGTTGAGGTTTCTGAAATATCAGAATTGCCTGGTATCAGTCAGGAGGCCATTGTGGTGGATGCTCTTTTTGGGTCGGGGCTAAACAAACCGGCAAAAGGATTGGCAGCGGCATGTATGCAAACAATCAATGAAGCAGAAAATGTTGTGATTGCTGTGGATATCCCATCCGGATTATACGCTGATCAGCCAATTAACCCCAAAACTGATACCATAGTCAGGGCGGATTACACCTTAAGTTTTCAGTTTCCGAAGCTGGCTTTCTTTTTACCTGAAAATGATGTTTATGTGGGGCGCTGGGAAGTGTTGCCTATAGGGTTGCATCCGCTTTATATCAATGAAGTAAAGGCTGCCTATCATTTGGTTGAGTTGGAGTTGCTTAAACCCTGGTGGAAGCACAGACCGAAGTTTTCGCACAAAGGAAGTTTCGGACATGTATTGTTACTGGCTGGTTCAGCAACCAAAACAGGTGCAGCAGTGCTGGCTGCCAAAGCATGTATGAGAACCGGTCCGGGTCTTTTACATGTGCATTTGCCACAAAAGGCCTGCCTTCCGATGCAGGCTGCTTTCCCGGAAGCAATGATCAGTGTTGATGCCCACCAACAACACCTTAGTGAACTGCCTGATCTTACACCATATGATGTGGTAGCTGCCGGTCCCGGACTTGGCACTGCAGATGAAACGGCAAATGCACTTAAGCTTTTGATACAGCAGTTTAAGCAACCGCTGGTACTGGATGCAGATGCTTTGAATATTATTGCAGAAAACAAGACCTGGCTGGCATTTTTACCCAAACAAACAATACTCACACCTCATCCCAAAGAATTTGAGCGGTTGGCAGGAAAATGGCAAAACAGCTTTGAACGGCTTACGCTGCAGAAAGAATTATCGGTTCGGTTTGGGTTGATCATTGTGCTCAAAGGTTCATATACCTGTGTGAGCATGCCGGATGGCAAATGCTATTTTAATCCGACAGGAAATCCCGGAATGGCCACAGCAGGTAGCGGTGATGTTTTAACAGGAATGATTGCCGGACTGCTGGCACAAGGATACAGTCCGGCAAAAGCTGCTTTGCTGGCTGTTTACCTGCATGGTATGGCGGGCGATTTTGCTGCCGAGGAATTGGGGATGGAGAGTATGTTGGCCTCTGATATTATCAATAGTATTCCTAAAGCCATAAACCGCATCCGCAACTGATCAGGCACTGATTTTATCTTCGGTTAACTCTTCTTCCAGACGGAGGTTGTTGATAATGAATTGTTGTCGCTCGGGAGTGTTTTTACCCATATAGAAACTCAGTATTTCCGGGATGGAAAGATCTCTTTTAAGGATCACAGGCTCCAGACGTATATTAGGGCCGATAAAAAACCTGAACTCATCAGGTGAAATCTCACCCAAACCTTTAAAGCGGGTAATTTCGGGGTTTGTGCCCAGTTTTTTTATTGCAGCTAATCTTTCTTCGTCAGAATAACAATAATGGGTTTCCTTTTTATTTCGCACCCTAAAAAGTGGCGTTTGGAGGATATAAAGGTGGCCGGTTTTGATGAGGTCAGGATAAAATTGCAGGAAGAAAGTAAGCAACAAAAGCCTGATATGCATCCCATCCACATCAGCATCAGTAGCGATCACAATATTGTTATAGCGAAGATTTTCGAGTGATTCGTCAATATTGAGGGCTGCCTGCAAAAGGTTAAACTCTTCGTTTTGGTAAACAATTTTTTTGCTTAAGCCATAGGAGTTAAGTGGTTTACCTTTCAGCGAAAAAACTGCTTGTGTTTGTACATCACGGCTTTTGGTGATGCTGCCCGAAGCAGAATCGCCTTCAGTGATAAATAGCGTTGTTTCGAGGCGTTTTTCGTGGTTTGTATTAAAGTGTATGCGGCAATCGCGCAGCTTTTTATTATGCAGACTTGCTTTTTTAACGCTTTCGCGGGCCAGTTTTTTAATATTGGCCATATCCTTGCGTTCGCGTTCACTTTGGACAATCTTTTTTTGCAAAGCTTCTGCCGTTTCGGCATTCATATGCAGGTAATTGTCGAGGTTGCGCTTGATGATTTCGCCAATAAAATTTCGGATGGTTTGTCCGCCGGGTTCCATATGTGTGGAGCCCAATTTGGTTTTGGTTTGTGATTCAAAAACCGGTTCCTGCACCTTCACACTGATGGCGGCTACCAGTGATGTTCTGATGTCGGAAGTGTCGTAGTCTTTGCCGTAGAAATCGCGAATAGTTTTTACCAGGGCTTCCCGAAAAGCGTTTTGATGCGTGCCACCTTGCGTGGTGTGCTGTCCGTTGACAAAAGAATAATACTCTTCGCTGTAAACATTATTGGCATGTGTAAAAGCACATTCAAAGTCTTCTTCCCTGATATGAATAATAGGGTAGACCATGCGCTCAGGACCTGCGATATTGCGCTCAAGCAGATCGAGTAAGCCGTTTTTGGCCTGAAACTTTTGCCCGTTGAAAAGAATGGTAAGGCCATTGTTGAGGAAAACATAATTCCACAACATTTCTTCGATGTATTCCTGTAAAAAACGGTATTGACCAAAAATATCTTTATCCGGAATAAAGCTAATCGTAGTACCCTGTTTGCCATCATTGGGTTGCAGCGGATGGTCAGCAATTATTTCTCCTTGCTCGTATTCCACAATTTTTGTCTGGCCTTCGCGAATAGATTGTGCCTTGAAATAGGACGACATTGCATTTACAGCTTTCGAGCCAACGCCATTCAATCCAACAGCTTTTTTAAAAACCTTACTGTCGTATTTGGCACCAGTATTGATTTTGCTCACACAATCAATTACTTTTCCCAACGGCATCCCCCTGCCATAGTCACGGACCGTAACAAGATCATCCTGAATACTGATATCGATCGTTTTGCCATGCCCCATCACATATTCATCAATGCTGTTGTCGATGATTTCTTTCAACAACACATAAATGCCATCGTCGTGGGAGGTGCCATCACCCAATTTCCCGATATACATTCCCGGGCGCAGACGGATGTGTTCTTTCCAATCCAGTGTTCTTACGCTGTCATCCGTGTAGTTTTCCGACATAATACTATTTTTTGCAAAAATACCTTTTTTTTAGCTTGAAATCCTTAGTAATCCTTAATCATATGACCTGAGTGGTGTGCCACAATTGCGACAAAAATTAGCGCCCGGGTTAAGATCTTTCTCACCACACTGCGTACATTCAATTGTTGGCGATATGTCATTGGAGTTTTTATTTCTGGCCATTTCAGCTGTGATAATACCTGTGGGAACGGCAATAATCGCATAACCTGTAAGCATGAGCAGGGAGGCAATAAGCTGGCCCAGCGGAGTGCCGGGGCTTATATCGCCATAACCAACGGTAGTAATGGTTACGATAGCCCAGTAAATACTCACCGGAATGCTTTTAAAGCCATGCTCCGGGCCTTCGATCAGATACATAAAGGTGCCAATGATGGTTACAAGGATCAGCACACTACCAAAAAAAACAAGGATTTTTTCTCGTGAGTGTTTTAATGCATGAAGCAAATAAAGCGAAGCAGAGGTAAAGCGCACAAGTTTTAGAATTCTAAAAATCCGCAGCAATCTTAGTATTCTGATAATGATAAGGTATTGCGAACCTATTATAATAAGACTAAGGTAAGTGGGTATTACAGAAACAAAATCGATGATGCCATAAAAACTGAAAATGTATTTTCTCTTAACCGGAGAAACAATGATACGAATGATATATTCCAAGGTAAAGACAAGGGTAAAAAACCATTCGATAGCATATAGCCATTGCCTGTATTCCTTATGAAAGCTGGGCATGCTGTCAAGAAAAACAACAGCAACGCTAAGCAATATCAGAATCAATAGAATTTCATCAAAAAGCTTACCTGCTTTGGTGTCGTGCCTGAAAATAATTCTAAACCACTTGGGTTTCCAATTGGCATTATCAAATTCCTGAAGCATAATAGGATCTGTTTTATTGCAGGTCACGAAAATACAACTTTCATGAAAATTGCTGGAAAGAAAAATGAAAAACCCGACAATTCAAAGTGATTGCCGGGTTTAAAAGTAAATAGTTACAGCGTGTTATTGGATGCAGATGCTGTATGTTTGTGCAGTGTTGCTGCTTATTATTATCAGCTTGTACATTCCGGCATTGTAGTTACTTAGATCAATTTTTTGTTTTAAAACAGAAGAAGTATTTTCAAAAACAATTTGTCCGAGATTATTGGAGATTTTAATGTAATCAGCTTTTTGCGCTAGTTCCAGATTCAGATAATCTGAAGTGGGGTTGGGGTAAGGATTTTTCAGGAGCAGTTGTTTTTCGCTCATGCCAACAGTTGTTGTAAAGTTTGCGGTGAGAGCAAAATCACTAGCCGGCATGGTGAAACTATAGGAAGCCTCTTCAGAAATAATTTCTTCATTTTCGTCTGTCCAATTTACAAAGGCAAAATCTATGGCAGGAACAGCCTCAATATTTACAGTTTCTCCTACAGCATAACTGCCAGCACCTGTTACTTCTCCAGCGTTTTCAGGATTTATGTTCAAGGTGAGGGCATAGGTAATCAGCTCGAAATTTGCAGTGAGCAACACGTCATTCTCAGGCATTTCAAAATCAAATCCGGCTTCTTCAGAAATAACAGTCTGAGCTTCATCAGTCCAGTTTACAAAAGCATATCCAGTTGCAGGTGCTGCACTAATAGAAATTGTTGTTCCTGCTTCATAATCCCCTGATCCGTTTACTGTACCGCCTTCTTCAGGATTGGCTTCCAGATCGAGGGCATAAGTTACAGTTGTGCTGCCAAAAGTTAGTAGGAATGTCACCCAGTTTCCGTTGGGATCCTGACCGGCTCCGATAAATTTATTGCCATCGGGTGTTACATCATTAATGCTATAAAAAATCCAGTTTTGTGCATCGGCCATTCCTCTGGATTCGGCATAATCGTTAAAGGTTTCCATAGTGCCATCCGGATGACGCACAAATGCCCGGCGTGAATCAGGGAAAGGAGGCCAGCTTTCGTTGGTAAAACCCATGACAGTAGCATCTTCCATGATACAGGTTGGTGAAATAACTCCAGTGTTGAGGGTGTTTGAAAATGTTATTGTTTCGCCACCGTTTTCCCAGATAAATACATTCTCGCCAATTGTTCCTGTCACATAAGTACCATCATACGAAGCGGCAAAAGCTTCACCAAAAACGTTTGGGTTTACATAGTTGAATGTGCCATTAGCCCAGATAATTGGAGACCGACTTGTGCCATTGATATCCGCCCAGCCATAGATTACGCCACCAACACGGCTTATGCCATTGGGGCGGGAACCGTTAGAGGCAGGATCGCCAATCATTTCGTATCCGCCATCGGTTGTCCATTTAAAGGTGGTATAGTTATATCCTTCGTAATATTGCATTCCTACAACAGTTTCACCTGCTGCATCAATTCCCCAGGCAGAGTTATAATCATTAAACAAAATGTCAGGATGATTAGGGTTAATGCCAAGAAAAGTCCACGAACTGGTGGATGATTCCCAGGTGCCCGCTGTGTTAACATCAATCCCTCCGGATTGATAATCGGGATTGGCGTAGGTGCCTGCAATTAATCCAAGATCACTGATGCCATAAGTGCTGCCATTCACAGGTTTCAGACCTTCATCTGCTGACCAATAAAAACTTCCTCCTTCGCCAAATCCTGAAATTGCAATATAATCGCCATCTGTAGAGATGTCGTATGGGAAAAGATAATCACTTACCAGCACAGTCAAGGTTGCCGAACCCATTTCGATTCTTTGATTGGGATGATAAATGCTTGAAGTTGAGGTATTACTTGCTCTCGCTTGCATTAGCCTGAAGTCTGCTTGCGGATTGTTGTGCTGTGCCTGCAAACTGTTTTGAACAGGCAGCAAAGCCACTAAAAACATTGTGATTACCAAAAAATTGAAAGTAATTTTTTTCTTCATGGGAGTTGATTTAGGTAGATTTATTTGTGTTTGATAAATTTTCAATGAAATCCAAAATTTTCCTTAATGCCCTGGTCTCATTTTTTTTGTTTTCAATAAGTTTTTGCAGCTCGTCTTTTTTAGCTGTTTTTGATTTAGCGTTTTTAGCAGGCATCAGATTTTTTTTTGCAAGATTAGTTGAACCTCACAGCTTAGGCAATTTTTAAGGCTGCACTTTAACGCAACACAACAAAATATTAGCACAACAAAAGCGCTACATCAGATTGTAAAATGCCCGATAACAATTAAATAGATTAGTCGATACGCGAAAGAAAATCAGAAAGACTAATATCAGAATTGGTCAGATTTAACTTTTTCCGAAGTCGGGTGCGGGCCACTTCTATGCTTCTGGGGCTTTGGCCGGTGATTGAAGCAACCTCTTTGGTAGTCATATTAAGGCGTAGAAAAGCACATAAACGACGTTCGTTAAGTGAAAGCTCAGGATTGATTTGCATCAGTTTTTCGTAAAAGGCATTGTGCACTTGCTGGAATCTGATTTCAAATTCGTCCCAGATGTCAGATTGTTGTGCTTTGTCGAGGTCTTTTACAATTCTGCGGATTAACTCCTGATTTTCCTTTTTAAAAGCCTGGCTGTTTGCGGCTAACTCTTCAGCAATTTGTTTGATCAGTTCGTTTTTTTTGATCAAATACATTACATTGGTAGTCAGTTCTTTGTTTTTTATTTCAAGTTCTTTTTCGAGGTTTTGTTTTTCCAGTTCGTAGTTTCTGCGAAAAAGTTCTTCATTTGCTTTGGCCAATCGCATCCTGCGCAACCGGTTTTGCGATAACATAAAAAGCAGGATAAAAATCACAAGCGACAGCACTAGCACAATACCCAGAATGATATAGCGGAGTTCTCTTTTTTTCTGTTCAAGTCTTTGTAAGTTTTCTTTTTCCTGAAACGCTGTTGTAAGTTCCATTCGGGTGATTTCCTTTATTGTATTCTCCCTGTTTAAAGAATCATCATGAGATTTGTAAAGTTCATGGTATTTTAAGGCTGAGTCCAGGTTGTTCTGACTTTTAAAATAAAGATAGAGATTCTCTGAAATTCTGGATTTCAGTTCAGTACTGGTAACCAGACTTGCCAGTTGGTAAGCTTTATGAAAATGTAGCAATGCGCTGTCATTTTGCCCCGTTTGATGGTAATATTTTGCCAAAAAATCGTGAGAAGAAGCCAAACCGGCTAAATTATTATCCTTTTGACGGATGCTTAATGCTTGCTGAATGGGCTCTTTGGCCAGGTCATATTTTTTTTCGCTTAGTTGTAAGCTGCCGATATTGTTGTAAAGGTTACCAAAAACATAGTCGTCACTTTTTGCTTCTTTGGCCAGCTTGATCCCAAGTTGATAATAATACAATGCCGAATCTGAATTGCCTAAGTTTTGATGTATGATGCCCATGTTGTTATGCAGATGTGGCATTTGCTGCTGAATAAGCGTATCTGTTTAATTGGGATCAGCTTCGTTAAGTATTTTCAGAGCTTCTGAAAGATCAATTTTAGCCTCCTTAAAAGATTTCATACTAAGTTTTAAGGCAGCCAGATTTGAACGGGCAAATGCAATGCCTCTTTTATTGCCTTTTTCGCGCATCACATTCAGGTATTCATAGTAAAACTGAATGGCTTTGTCGTGAATGCCCTGAAAATAATAAGCGTTTCCCGCATTAAAAATGGCGAAAGCAATGATATCCGGGTTTTTGGTTTTTTGAGCGAGTTTCAGGGCTTCATCTGCATACCTGATTGATAGCTTCAAATCCTTATCACTGTAAGCTCTTGAAATGTCAACATTTAAATAAACCTTTGCAGAATCATTTGTCAGTGTTGCGAGTTTCAGAAGCAGGCTATCCGGATCTTGCGCGGCTGTAGCAGAAATTGCTGAAAACAGGCTGAGAAGCGAAACGACAATATAAAGCAGAAGCTTTCCTAAGCATTGCATGGCATTGTAGTTGATAGCTCAAAGATACATTATTTCATTTTTTAACAATTAAACTGAAATGAATTGTGAACCAGCCCAGGCTTAAAATGGTCCAATAGGCTAGTAATTTTTAATCATTGGGATCACAATTTTGCTTCAGAAATTGGTTTATTCAAACAAAAACAGGGCACTATTTGCCCTGTAATTATTTGAATATGTAGCAAAATAATGCTAATGGCCAATAAGCATTTTAAATTGTTTCGAAAATGATTTTCCGTGTAAATGCAAAAGATAAATCCCATTTTTTAACTGATCTGTCGCAATGTAATCACGAATCAAAAAATGATTACTTCCTTTTTGAAGTTCAATTTGCTGTGCCGCTCCGATTTTCTGACCTTTATAATCAGTAAAACTTATGGTAACAATTTCGTTTCGATCTGAGAAAATGCTGATGCTGCTTTGGTGTGATATTGGATTTGGAGCCAGACTGAGCTTTATTCCAGTGGTTTGTTCACCAAGGCTACCAATAATAAATACAAACACCAATTCATTATTTACTGCATCAATAGTAGCTTCAGCTTCAACGGGTTCTAATGAATCAAAAGTAGCTGTTCCGGAGTAATCGCCATAAAGCATTTGTTCATAAACTATTTCTTCGTTATCGAAAATGACATTGTAGTTCCCTTCAGGGCCTGAAAATGCAACTTCGAGACTGGCTCCTTCATAATAAACCGGTGTGCCGTATTGATCCACTGCTTTGATAGTCATATCTGTACGATTCACATTCAGCTCAAAATCAAGTGTTGTGGTTTCGTTTTCAATAATTTCAATATCGCTTTCCATCACTGTTTCAGTATAAGGATTCATGGCACTAACTTCATAGGTTCCGGCAGGCAGCGACAGGCTGTAGTTGCCATCAGCATCAGCAAAAGTGCTGACTTCCCCGGCAGAAATCTCTGTAAGGCTTAAATCTGCCGCTCCATTGATTAATGTGATTGTTCCGCTCAGGGTGCCTTCGGCAGCTGCCGGACCAATTTCGCCGGTTGGAAGCAGGTTTTGAGCATAGATATCCGTGCTGCCACTGCGGTCGTCTTCCCAGCTTAGTACCCATTGATTTTGATGCCAGTCAGAAATATCCAGGTGAACCTTTGAAGATTGTACATTACAGATAAAAACACTTTCGTTGTCCCACACAAAATCTCCCTCTGCGTCAAGTCTGAAGGCTTTTATTGCTGTTTCAACGCCATTGAAATAGTCTTCATACACCAAAATAATATCCTCTCCATGCTGTAAACCTTTTTGCGGAAGCACTGCATTTGAAGTAACCGGTATGATTGATTTTCCATTCGTGCCCCATTTTAAATCGCCTCCGGCAGACACTTTTTGTGCGAAGATACCCCACTGGTTTTGATTGGTATTGACTTCGTTCCACAAAACATAAATATGTGAATCGCCTGCAGGTTTCGAAAGTTTAGGGTAAAAATGATGCATGCTTGTATTCTGTGAAACTTCTATGCCATTTGCCTGTAGTATGACGTTTCCATCCACATCAACATGTTGCACAAAGGCAGACGACATATTGTTGAAGTCCCTGTCGTCATGCCAGGCTATATAAAAGCCGTCATTCCCGTCGTTGATAAAAGGGAAAATCTGCGTCCATGCACTGATGCCTCCTGCATTGGAAACTACGGTTGGGAATCCCCAAACCGAACTTCCGTCAGAGGTATATCGCTGAGCAAAAACATGGCGGGTAGGAGCATTTGGTGGGCCGCTGTCTTCAAAGTATTTCATAATCACATCATCTTCTCCCACAGGCATCAACTGTGGCCAGGTAAAGCTGTTCGATCCGCTTAGCACAATACCTGATGGCCCCCAGAGCAGTGTGCCGTCTGGTGAAATCTTTTGTCGGATAATCACATCATTTGCCTGCCAGGCAACAACCACATTGTTTTGAGCTGTAACCGTTACTTTGGGAGCCACATCAAAAGCTGTGCTGTTACTCAGGCTGATGCCATCTTCCCCCCACAAAAATTCACCTTCGGGTGAAATCTTGTATATCACCACATTGTTATTGCCGCCATTGCGGATGTCCTGCCAGGTGAGTATGGCATTGTTATCCAAATCAGCGGTCATATCCCAGTCAGTAAGCCAGCTCATCGAAGGATGGTCACTCACCAATATGCCATCGTCTTCCCAGAGCAGATTGCCTTGATGATCCAAACGTTGCAACCGAACATTGTAGTTGCCTGCCGGCTTGGAAAAAAAACCAAAGTAAACATCCCCATTGGGACAAATAGCGGTTTTAGGAATCACGTCTTCACCACTTTGACTGGTTATTTGCAGATTAACCGCAGGATCATTGCTCCATTGAGCCTGTGCACCGAATATGATTAACATAAACAGCGCAGATAGTAATAACTTTTTCATTGTTTAGGGCTTATTAAAAGGTTCAAAATTGCTTTGGTTAAAGTAAAATTAGGTACAACATAGTTTTGGTAATTACGTCATCCCAAATATACAACAATTCAGATTTAAGCAGACATCCTTTGTGAGTTAATTAAATTGATCAGGTTTTGAAACTGGTGCATGGTACAAATAACTAATTTTGCCGGTAAAATTTTAATAATGCCCCAGTTTTTGCACGAAGGATACTTTGCGCTATTTTTAATCATTGCGCTGGGTTTAATACTCGGACAGGCGAAGTATAAAGGCTTTTCGCTTGATTCGAGTGCCGTAATCTTTGTTGCCCTGTTGATGGGGCATTGGGGATTTTTGGTTCCGGAGGTTTTTCAGAAGTTAGGCTTATTACTTTTTATCTTTACTATCGGCATTCAGGCCGGACCGGGTTTTTTTGAGGTTTTCAAACAATATGGTCATCGGCTTTTGGTGTTGGCTTTGGTACTGATTGCCTCAGCGGCCTTGCTTACTTGGGGTGCTATGTATTTTATGAATTTGCCTGCTGATTTGGCTATTGGGGTATTCAATGGTGCTTTAACCTCCACACCCGGACTGGCAGCTGCGTTCGAAGCTACCGGATCGGCTGTAACGGCAGTAGGCTATGGCGTAGCTTATCCGGTGGGTGTGATTGGGGTGATTCTGTTTGTGAATTTGTTTCCAAACCTGTTAGGTATAAAAATCAAAGCCGAAGAAAAACGCTATAAAGACCAGCTTTTGGATGATCATCCCGAAATTATTAACCGAATCGTTAGGGTAAGCAATCAGAATATTGTAGGAAAAACCCTCAAAGAGCTTGATTTGCGGGGCATGACAGGTGCAGTAGTATCGCGGGTGAAGCATGATGGAGTTACTTTTGCCCCAACAGCAGGCTCCCGTTTATTTATGGGCGACTTGCTAAAAGTAGTTGGCAATGAGGAAGCCATCCATAAGGTAGAACTTTTGGTTGGGGAGCTGGTAGAGGAAGACCTGAGCTTTGACGAACGCTATGAAGTTAGCTGGATGCTTGTGACCAATAAAGCTGTTGTAAACAAAAGCATTCGCGAATTGAACCTTACCGCAATGAATGCTACCATTACCCGCATTCGACGTTCCGGTATTGACTTAACGCCACATCCTCACAGCAGGCTGCGTTTTGGTGATAAACTCCTGATTTCGGGTTCCAGTCAGGAAATGATACAGGTGCAAAAGCTTCTTGGTAATGATGCACGCAGGCTTTCGGAAACAAATTTTTTACCTATCGCGATCGGTATTGTGCTTGGCATAGCCGTTGGAGCGATCAGTTTGCCGGTTTTTGGATGGTTTAATTTTAGTTTAGGGCTTACGGGAGGTGTGCTGGCCGTAGCATTGATTCTTAGCAATCTTGGCAAAACCGGTCCAATCCTATGGTCAATGTCGGGTAGTGGCAATCAGTTGCTTAGGCGTCTTGGCCTGTTGATGTTTATGGCAGCTGTAGGCACTTCGGCTGGTGCCGAAATGGCGGAAGTGTTAAGTGATAATGGATTAACACTCATAGCCATTGGGGCTGTAATCACTATACTCCCAATGCTTTTGGCAGCTTTGATCGGACATTGGTTTTTTAAGATGAACATGCTTAGTTTGCTGGGAACACTAACCGGAGCAATGACGAGCACTCCCGGCCTGGCGGCTATCGACTCCAAAACCGAATCAGATGCTCCTTCTGTGGCTTATGCAGCCGTTTATCCATTGGCGCTTGTGTTGATGATATTGTTTTCGCAGTTGCTGTCGAAGGTTTGATCAGCTGTTTTATTTCTTTCTGAAAACATAGCCGTCGCGGGCACCGGTAACATTAGTAAAACGTTCATAAATAATTGTTTCCAGCTGGCTGGAATATCCGATAAAAGCTTTTTCGCCAAGTGCCTTTTCTACCGGAAATGGTGTTTGAGCTGCCTGAATTTCATTAAACGAACTCCATAAAAAAATACCGTCTTTTGCCAATAGGTTTGGTATCAGTTTCAGCAGATCAGGAAGCGGCTTAAAGTTTATGCAGACAATACTATCAAAAGGGCTGTATGCTGCCAACGAATTTGGCTGATCAAGGTCAAGCGCGATCAGTTGGATTGATACTTGCTTCAAACTGGCTTGTTCCGCCAGTATTTTTAATCCAACATCTGAATAATCAACGGCAGACATTTCAAAACCTTTTTCGGCAAGCAGCAGGGCGTTGCGTCCCCTTCCGCAGGCAATATCAAGTGCTTTGCCGGGCCTGAGCAGTTCAAAATGTTTCAATAAAAAACTATCTGCCTGATGCAATCCTTTTTTAGCAGCATGCTTAGCGTTCCATTTTAGTCGGTCATATTCCATTTTGTAATGGGTTAATGATCAAATTCAATAGTTAAAACCGCAAAAATAAAGAAAGGCTTGTACCTTTAGCAGTATAATTCCTGCGCAGGCGCAAATTTGCATGAGTTGTTTCTTCTAAGTTCAATAGTAAACAATAAAAAAACCCAAACCCACACCCGAAAAGCCCCCCCCACAAACCAGCAAATGCTTTCCGTTGCATAACATCAACCCCACCGCTGGCGCGGATTTGCAATCCGTGCCGTATAAAACCTAAATAATTCGTTCACAATATTTTGGTCGCAATTAGTCTGATAGTTTTCTAATTAATTGAGCAAGAAAATCATAAATTGATTAATTTTGATTCATGAGCCGCAAATACAAATTCCATAATTCTGATGGCACTTATTTTGTCACCTTTGCAGTGCAAGGATGGGTGGATGTTTTTACGAGAAATCAGTATAAAGACATTCTTATTGAAAACCTGACTTATTGCATCCACCATAAAGGGCTTGAGATTTTCGCATGGTGTTCCCGACAACTATCGGGAGTCAAACCATGTCCATTTGATAGGCAGAGCAACCGGACAAGAATCATTTTCAGATATTTTGAGAGACTTTAAAAAGTTTACCAGTAAGGCAGTAACAAAGGCTATCCAAGAAAAAGAGAAGGAAAGCAGAAAAGAGTGGCTGCTTGAACAATTTAAAACAAATCAAGGGTATCGATTCTGGCGATCTGATAATAAACCAATTGAAGTATGGAGCAATAAAGTCATAAAAGAAAAGTTAAACTACATTCATTATAATCCGGTAGAAGAAGGGCTTGTCTTCAGGCCAGAAGACTATGTTTACAGCAGTGCGGTCAATTATTCAGGGCAAAATGGTTTGCTTGAAATAACACTATTGAGTTGAATGAAATGTATATGTTTGAAAGTAAATTTGGCACGGATTACAAATCCGCGCCAGCGGGGGGCTTTACCAACGGCTTCGGCGAGCAGGTGCGTCCGCATTATCAGCCCCTGACCAACAAAACCATTTACACCAAAGGCACTTCTTCCAGCTACCCGCTGCGCGACATTCAACCACCTTTGTATGTGGTAAGCGAAGTAGCACGTGAAACAGTGGATTACGGCCTGCAAACTACTGAGCAATATACCTATCAAGGCGCCAAGGTGCACCTGCAGGGGAAGGGCTACCTCGGCTTCGAAAAACGACGCATTCACCAGCTCAGGCAAAATATCATTGCCGAAGAAATCAATGCCGTGTATCAACCCCAGAACAAGTATTTCTATCCTTTTAACACCAGCTCAAACACCTACGTAGCCAAAACAGGATTCAAATTGTCAGAAACAATAAACACCATAAACCACCAGGCAAATGAGGAAAACGAGCTTGTATTTTTTCCTTATAACAATCAAGTTAATGCATGGAGTAAAGAGTATACCAGCAAAGAATATGTACTTTCAACGAGAACGGAAACTGAGTATGATGATTTTGGTAATTTAACTTTGCAACAAGCATGGTACGACTCACTTTATATCGAACCACATATTCCTTCAAGTGAATTTAGTCATAAGAATATTACAGGGATACAATATATATCCGACACCGACAATTGGATTTTTCTTCCACATATTATTGATAAAAAAAGTCATTATCACAATCAACCCATTGTTTTCAATAAAACCATCAATTTTTATCATGATAAGAACAGTCCATTTTACCCTTTGCTGGAAACTAAATATGATTGTATAGAAGGAGACCCATTAAATGAACTAACCACCAGAACAGATTACACCTACGATAGCTATGGCAACCCAACCTCAGTAACACTTTCAGCCCCGCACGACCCAAGTAGTCCGGCTCCCCGCACCACCACCATGGCCTATGATGCCGCTTACAAACACCGCCTGCTCACCTCCACCACCAACCCACTGGGATATGTGAGCAGCTTTACCTACAACGATGCCTACGGCTGGAAACTTACCGAAACCGACCCCAATGGCTTCGAAACAAGCTTTAATCCCCATCCCTTTGGAACAGAGTCACTCACCACATTGCCCGATGGCAGCCTGCAAGGCACTGCCCTGCGCTGGGCACACAAGCACCCCGACGCCCCCGACAATGCCACCTACTACAGCTGGCAAAAACAATCAGGCAGTGCCCCATCACTGGTTTTTTACCACAAAACAGGCGCCGAACTGCGCCGCGTTAGCACAGGCTTCGACGGAAGTGCCATCTACACCGATACCTATTACGACGAAAACAACAGGCTGCACAAAACCTCACTTCCTTATGTTAAGGAAGACAAAAAGAAGTACTACACTACCTATGGATACGACGATATAGGCCGCACCACCATGATAGAAGCCCCCGATGGCACACGCACCATCACCCAATACCACAAAACCACCCTTACCACCACCAACGCACTTGGCCAGCGCAGCAGCCGGCAACACAATGCCGCCGGCTGGCTCACAAAAAGCACGGATGCCCTTGGCACCGAAGTAAAATATAGTTACTTTAGCGATGGAAAACTGCACCAAACGATGATAGCTTCAGCCCCTTCCACCCTGATCACCATTAGCTACAACGGCCGGCGCCAGCGCAGCAGCCTGAGCGATCCCAACTACGGGCTGATGCAAACCACCTACAACGCCTTTGGCGAGCTGATCAGCCAAACCACTCCTCGCGGACACGAAACTCATTACACCTACGACAAGCTGGGCCGCATGACCACCCGCACCGAAACCGAAGGCACAACCACCTGGCATTACGCCATTACCAACGGACTGCTGGGTACACTCAAGTTTATTGAAAGTGAGAGTCATATTACCGCCTATGCCTACGACGAGCTGCTGCGCACCAAAACCATAACCGAAAACATCAATGGCACCACCTACAACACCAACTACACCTACGACCGCAACAGCAGACCACAAAGCATTACCCACCCCAGCGGGTTTACTGAACAGCTCAGCTACAACCGCCATGGCTACCAGCACCACATCAGCGATGCCCAAACCAATAGTACTTTGTGGGAACTCAAGGAG
>NPID01001439.1_pt1 | contig 60670 bp, 39 predicted proteins | sample 8637491 | NCBI WGS metagenome assembly NPID01 (sample SAMN07420843, study PRJNA396082) | bioreactor metagenome | isolation source: sample BA6 brine-fed electro-methanogenic bioreactor BA | place: Japan: Kochi | collected 2016-06-14 | reverse complement strand
CAATAAGCTCGCCGTGAACCTTAAGCTGGCTCATCACGACCATTGTATCCGCTGGATCGCCGGACTCTGTAAAGAGCGAATCTACACGAAGACCACCCTCAAAGGCTACATCACCCTTAAAGTTTGCGTCCCCCTCGTGTATAACATCACCTGTATGCGTTACATCACCGTTGAAGATGACGGAGCTGTCGAAAATTGCTATCCCGTGGGAGTGAAAGTCCTCCTGAACATTGAGAGAGCCGTCTACATCCAGATAGCCATCGATAAATGTATTGTCAAGATATGTGTCTCCATCTACCTCAAGGTCACCCGTTATGTTGACATCCTTGGAGAAGCTTCCATAGTCTGCATAGAGACTGTCATCAACTGTAAGGCTTCCATGGACATGACCATTGTCGTCAAAGTGAATTACATCGCCAACCGCCTGTATGGAATCTGCAATAAGCTCACCATGAACCTTGAGCTGACTCATAATAACCATGGTGTCAGAGGGGTCGCCGGACTCTGTGAAAAGTGTATCGGCCATGATCCCACCTGTGAGGATTACATCACCACCAAAGGAAACATTGCCATCAAAATTGACATCACCATAGTGATATTCGTCTCCGAAGAAGTAGACAGTGCTGTCAAAATTGGCTTCGCCACCTACAGTCAAGTCCTGATCTATCTCCAGATCGCCGAATATATAGGTATTATTGAGATATGTATCTCCGAGAACATCAAGATCGCCACCGATATAGACATCCTCAAGGAACTCGCCGAAATCTGCAAATATTGTGTCAGTGACATAGAGATTGCCGTGAACCTTGCTGTGATCGTCAAAGTGAATTGTATCGCCAACTGCCTGGATACTGTCTGCAATCAGCTCGCCGTGAACCTTGAGCTGGGACATGACTACCATCGTATCAGATGGATCACCTGAGACTGTGAAAAGGGTGTCTCCCTCAAAGCCGGACTCGAAATCACCCCAGTATACATCGGAGCCCGATGAATAAAGGACCTGACCCGAATTACCCGGCACGCCTGCTGCATCAAGGAGCTGGTTCTCAACCTCAAGCTGACCTCCGATTGCAACAACACCATCGGTTGGCCTGGTGTACAAAAGGCTGTCATCCTCGCCGTTGATTATGAAATACATCGGCTCATTGAATCTATTGAAATTGAAATTTGCGTCCACAATGTGAAAGGTCTGTGGCTCATCGGATACATCCACTGTTCCTTCGGAGCCGGTTATCTCTTCGCGGCCGCCCCTGAAACCAAAGGAGCGTTCGCCTACTATGAGATATCCACCACCGGGGATAACTCCGAAATCACCGTTGACATAGTTATTTGATCCGCCTGATACTGTGGCGTATTGACCGATTGCTTCATTGGAGAAACCACCGCCCACTGTGGCGGTCTCGCCTGTGGCCTGGTTGTTAACACCACCTGCTATTACAGTACCTTCTGATTCTGCAATATTGGAAAAACCACCGCCCACAGTAACATATTTTCTCGAAAAGCCTGACTGACCTGTGACGGAGCTTATTCCAAGATTAACATGGGACTCTGTCTCAAGTCCATGGAGAACATTCCCTGCATCGCCCTTTGCTATGCCAAGCTCTTCATGGGTATAGAGTACGCCGGAGGATTCATTCCAATAATCGTCACCGATGCCCCCGACAACACTGTCTGCAATCAATGCACGGAAGGCATAGGCCTCTGTCCTCAGTGGCTGCCTTGGTGTCATGACATCGCCCTCAACAACGATTTCAAGGTAATACTGTGTATCAAAGGGCAGGTCTATTGAAACATAACGCCCGAGTTCTGCGTTGAAAAGTCCCTTGGTTACTGCAATAGTTGCATGTGTCTCACTCCAAAGGGGCAGTCCACCCGCAGGAGTATCATAAATTCTGAATTTTACCTCTATGACGGTATTCAATCCTATGCCGTCAAGATCGGTTAATTTTCCCTGATAACTCATCCTGCCGGGTATGGCAGCAAAAACAAATGAAGCAATCAGAAAAAGTAGCAATGCTTTTTTCATATCCCCTCCAATTAAGATTTCTTTTTTTCCATCTTAATCAATATGGGGACTATCGATATCAGGACAAAGTTTTTTTTTGTTTTTTGATGATACTCGTTTTATACACACTTTTGCATATGAATAGACCTCATATATTCCATAATAAGAGCCTTTACGAGTCCATTAACAATAATGAGCTTTATTATATGTTTGTCGCATTGTTGTTTTTTTTCATTTTTTGATCATTTGTAAAGCAAAATTGACCCCAAAAAACCTGCACAACTTAAGAATGGCCTAACTATCTATTTTAGTTCAGGTTCCGCCAATATAATCAGAATAGCGCAATGCATTGCGTAGTGCCCCTTTATTATTGGATGTGATATGCTTGGTTTTAGGGTAGTATTTTGTAAACAATTATTGCATATCTTAACAATATATAGATTGCTTCTTTTGTTCTAATTATATATTATAATAAACTTATTGATTAAGTGTTTTTATAATTACATGTGGTTGCAATCTGTGGGATAGGGCTTTCTATCTTCTAGGGCACCTTTTCGATAGATGAAAGTACCCTAATACAGGGCAATCAGTGCAGAGGGAAAGCTATTGGAAATTGATTTGACACAGAGGCTTAACAAAAAAATGGCACCCCTCAGAGTCGAACTGAGGACACACGGATTTTCAGTCCGTTGCTCTACCAACTGAGCTAGGGCGCCATTTGCATCGACAAAAGTTGTGAAAACTCTATCAGACCGGCTAGCTTTAATCAATCGAAGCTATGAAAGATAGCGTTTAGTCCGCTAGAGCTGTGTGAATTTATAGACGGCAATCGGAGGTGTCAAGGGAAAAATCAGGCTGTCACCATTCCGCCGTCAACTTTTATTACCTGACCTGTAATATAGGATGCTTTGGGTGATGCGAGAAAGGATACTGTATTTGCCACATCATCGGTGCTACCCGGTCGTCTCAGTGGGATCTGGTTCAAGAAGTCATTGCGCACTTCCTCAGAGAGTTCCTCTGTCATATCTGTCTCTATGAAGCCCGGAGCCACTGCATTGACCCTCAAACCCTTTCGACCGTATTCCTTTGCCAGACTCTTTGTAAATCCCAGCAGACCGGCTTTTGATGCGCTGTAGTTAACCTGTGCTGCATTGCCTTCCACGCCAACAACACTGGAGATGTTGACAATATTCCCGTCCTTCGACTTCAGAAGATGACGCAGCAGAGCCTTTGTTATATTGAAGGCCCCTGTAAGATTGACGTCGAGGACCATATCCCAGTCATTTTTCTTCATGCGCATGAAAATGCCATCTCTGGTGATGCCGGCATTGTTGACAAGACAGTCTATGCTCTCGGACTCAAGAACAATCTCCTTTACAACATCAAGGACATTCTGCTCATCTGTGATATTGCAGACCTTGCCAATAGCCTTTTCTCCGAGCTGCTCAACAGTTCTTTTCAGCTCCTGCTCAAGGACATCTACGAGCACAACCCGGTATCCATCTTCGATCAATTTCTCGGCAATTGCCCTTCCTATTCCCCTTGCTCCACCTGTTATTACTGCCGTTCTCATGAATAACTCCCATTTTTATTTGACGTATTTTGACCTTCCTGATAAATTAAGGCAACTTCTCACACGAGGCAATTATAAATATGCTTTTGATTGTAACAGGTAAAATCGATTCCGGCAAAACCAGCATTGCTGAAAAAATAGCAAGGGAGAAGAGAGCAGCAGGCTTTCTTTCCAAAAAGGTTTTCGAAAATATGCACCATTTGGGATATGATCTATTGAACCTCGAAACCCTGGAGAGGACTGTGCTTGCAAGATCAAATTGCATACTCGAAGGGCCTTCAATAGGCAGGTATTACTTCTCTCAGAAGGCATTTGAAAAGGGTATGGAGATAGTCACAAACTCTCAGAATATGTGGAAGATCATAGACGAGATTGGCCCGCTGGAACTCTCGGGCAAAGGATTTGCACCCTTACTTGAAAGGGACATGGGAAATATTATACTTGTTATAAGAGATAGATGTTTGTACGCTTGTATTCAGAAGTGGAACCTCAAACCAGACCTGGTGTTAACAGTATGAAAGAATCCATCGTAGAAAGACAGCTGAGGATGTACAACAAGAGGGATATAAAAGGCTTTGCAGCCTGCTTCTCACAGAATATCGAAGTCTACGAGTATCCGGGGAAATTTCTCTATAGTGGAATGGAGAAGTTTTACGACAGATACAGAAGTTTTTTCGAGAAATTTCCCGAGGGCAGGGCGGAGCTTCTCGGCAGGATGACAATGGGCAATATCACCATAGACTATGAACTTGTAAAGGGTGTCAAAGGAGAACCTTTCAGGGCCTTTGCAATTTACCATGTCAAAGATAATCTCATTGACAAGGTTGAATTTGTGAGGGATAATCTACCATAACAGGGGGTTCATTTTTTTTTAATATTTGCGGTGATTCCCCTCTTGTTCCTTGCCTTGCTTTGAAAAATAATTTATATTCAATCAATAAGAAGGCTTATAATATGCAGGAGGTGGTTAGGGCGTTCCCAGAAGCGAGAACCAGAGAAACAGAAGCTATGGATTTGTATTGCTTAATGCTTGTGATACAGGCATATAGCTAAATTGAAGAAATACGACAACAGATAATCGGAGAATTAACTGAAAAACAACATAACAAAAGGAGGTACGGACAGATGAGAAGGATTTGTCTTTTATTTGTCCTTATACTTATGGCCCTGTCCATCTTCGGACAGGTAACGGCTTTTGAAGATGACTTCGAGCCTGCTGAGGATCCACTCTGGACATATGTAAGTTCCAGCACTGGTTCCTGGGAATTGACAACAGCAAGATCCCACAGTGCAAGCCATTCGATCTATCATGATGATTTAATGGGCGGTACATACGATGATTGGGCCATTGCAGGACCAATACCCCTTGCAGGGGCCAACCCTGTTCTCACATTCTGGGAATACACCTATTACACATCCTGGTATTCATATCATGGTCTCTATATTTCTACAACTGACCCCACATCTTCCCCTGCATCGATCATGACAGAGGTTGCAGAGCTTTCCACGGTTTCATCAACCTGGGAAGAGAGAACATATGACCTTTCGACCTATGCCACCGCAGGTGACAATATCTGGATAGCCTTCCGCTACAATGAAGGCTGGGATACAGAGTGGAACATTGACGATGTCGAGATCACAACAGATTCACCGGCAGGTGGCTATCTTGCCGGAACAGCCACAAAATCCGGCGAGACCGATCATGGCGGCGTCACAATCACAGCTTCCCCGCTGTTCTCAACGACTACAGCAAGCCCTACAGGCGACTACCTTATCGAGGATATTTATCCTGGAACTTATAATGTCGTTGCTTCAGCAGCAGGTTTCTTCCCTGACACAGCATATGGTGTTGTGATAGCCGAGGACGAGACAACATATGTCGACTTTGAGCTCACAACTGCCCCCTATGGAATTGTGATGGGCTATGCAGACCTTACAGACACACCCGGAGCGGATGCAGGCATCGATATCTACTCATCAAGGGGTGGATATGTAGCAACAACAGCCGCAGACGGCAGCTTCATCATTACAGATTTCATGCGCGGCGATGACTACTTCCTCAATGCCGAATACCCCACTTATCTCACTGTTTCAACACCACTTTTCAATGTTGCAGCAGGTGAAACAACCTATGTCGATACCCTCTTCCTTACAAGAGGTGGCATGACAACGGGTGAATTCTGCTTCGATTTCGACGGAACAGAATCATACCTGACACCGGAAACACCGGCTACCTGGGAATGGGGAGCACCAACACTTACCACAGCCCATTCCGTACCCAATGTTTGGGGAACAAGACTGGGAGCAAACTACGTAGATCTGGCCGACTGGTCGCTCTGGGTTGATTTCTCTGCAATGGGAGTATCAAATGTTACTGAGATAACATACTGGCAGTGGTACAACATGGAGAACGGCTATGACGGCGGTGTTGTAGATGTGTCCACAGACGGCGGCGCAACATGGACAAGGCTCACCCCTACACCCGGCTACACCGGAACTATCTCAACCTACTTCAGCAGCCCAATTGCAGGCGAAATGGCATACACCGGCACATCCGGTGCATGGGAAGAGGTAACTCTGGACCTGGCCTCCTACCCGACTGCCACCCATGTCAGATTCAGATTCTGCTCGGATAACTCCATTAGTTCATATCCCGGATGGTATATCGATGACATGTGTCTGACAGGTGAGTCCTATGACGACGCAACATACAGCGGCTTTGAGGGCTATGTCTATGACAACGAGACATATGAGGTCATCCCCGGTGCACTCGTCTATTCCGAGAGCGGCTATATGACATACACAGACGAAGACGGATACTTCCACTTCGACAATCTCCCTGTCGGTCTTGATGTTCTCTATGCAGCAAAGACAGGCTATTTCACAAATGATGTCGAAATCGCAGTCAACAGCATGATAACACTCTCCACAATGATACCTCTGAGCCCTGTGAACTACTCACCCGGCGCACCTGTTATCTCCCACATCCCATACGATCATGAAGAGGATGTTCCGACAATCACATTCTGCAACACCTCCGACGAAGAGGTAGATTACTACTTCGGACCATGGGAAGCTGGAATGGGTGGTCTTCTCAGAACACGGGAAATAGACAATTCCATGTTCGTCAAACAGAACCAGTTCCCACTCGGCTATGACACAGAGGCAATGGTCAACCCCAACGCCACATATAGCCACAGACGCTTCAACCGCTCGATGGATATGGGCGATATTCTCGAGGCCATACCGGTTACAGGTGGCATTGATATTGCCTGGGGACTTGGTCTTCTCGGCCTCTGGGAAACAGACCTTTTCTGGGTTTCTGACGTTACAGGAACAGGAACAGGATATATCCGTGAGTACACAAGAGAGGGTGCATACACAGGCAACTATTTCGACTTTATGGCAGCATTCCCCGGTATCGCCTGGGTTGGCGACATGACATGGGATGGCTCGGCCATATGGGTCGTAGCTGTCGGCGGACCAAATTGTCTCTACAAACTCGATCCTGAGACATTTGCAGTCCTCGACTCCATTGTAGACCCGACACCAGCGTCAGGATGGGGATCAACAAGCCAGCGCGGCGTTGCATACGACCATGTAGAAGATGTCTTCTACGTCGGTGGATGGAACTCCAATATGCTCTGGAAGATCAAGGGTAAATCCTGGGATGTCCCGGGTGAGGAAATCGACGCAGGAATCACAGCAGATGGCTGTGCTGGCATCGGCTTCCATGCTTCGAGGAGAACTGTTTGGTTCACCAAGAGCAATGTAAACAACACCATCGTCGAGGTTGACTACGAGACAGGCTTTGTTCTCAATGAGTTCGACCTTGACTTCCTGCCAGACTACTCCACCTCCGGCCTTGAGGTCGATGGTGAGGGTCAGATCTGGGTTGTCGACCAGAACGGCAATCAGGTTCTCATTCTCGATTCCGGCTTTGGACTGCTTCCCGATGGCGTATACTTTGATCCAAATTCCGGAACACTTGCCCCCGGCGAATGTGTGACAATTAACCTCCACACCGAGGGTCATACAGCACATGTAGGCAGATATGAGTTCGATGGATATCTCTTCCTCGACGACAATGTCGACCCGATTACAATTCCTATGGTCATCGAGGTTGCTCCGACACTTGAGATCGGCTGGAACATCGTTTCTGTGCCTGTTGCTGCAGTACCAAATGATCCATGGGTACAGCTCCATGACGACATATCGCCTTTCGATGTAGCATCGGGCGGACAGCTCTATGCCTGGGATCCAATACTCGGCAGATACACCCTGCCCAGCGGCTTCGAAAGAGGACGTGGTTACTATCTGTGGGGCTGGCATGCAGACACCAAGTTCGATGTCTGGGGTGCTGAGTACACAGAGGACATGATCATGAACCTCGCATCCTATCCCGATGCCTCTATGCCCAACTGGCATGTCATCGGTAATCCATTCAACAGAAGAATCGACTGGGATGATGTAACAGGCGATCCTGCCTTTGCAAATATCAATCCAACAGCTTGGTTCTTCAGCACACAGACCGGCTGGATGACATATACACCCGGCATGCCTCCGATGGGTATGTCCAATGAGTTCGATCCATGGACCGGCTGGTGGGTCAAGGTTGAGAGCGCAGAGGGCGGAACAATTCCGTTCAGAAATGACTACACCTATGAGTCACTGCTCAAGCCCGGAAAGGCCAAGGAGAAATCCGACGGCGGTCTCGGCGACTTTGCACTTCGCATCTCCGTTGCTGCAAATACAGCAGAGGGCTGGAAATTCGATAAATACAACTACATAGCAACCGATGACGAAGCCATCGATGCCTTCGACAACAAGGATCACGAGGCAATGGCAGCAGCACCTATGGGCGCAGAGCCAATCTCAGCATCCTTTGTCATGGGTGCAGCACGTCTGAAGGACGATATCCGCTCTACCTTCCATGCGGATGAATCCAAGACATGGTCACTTGAGATCACAGACCTTGAGCCGGGCACACCTGTTGTCCTCTCCTGGCCGCTTGAGAGCTCAAATGACCCCAATGACGGCTCCATCGGAACAGCCTCCTTCTCCGATCTGTTCAACTTCACCATGACACATCCTGTCACAGGTGAAGAGATCAATATGAAGGAAACCAAAGAGGTTACATTCATCTATGAAGGTGCTGTCACTGTTGACTTCCATGTCTTCACAATGATACTTGGAACAGGCGATGCACAGATACCCGACCACTTCGCCATGAGCCAGAACTACCCCAACCCCTTCAATGCTGTGACTGCCATCAAGGTAGCCATACCTGAGGATGCCGAGGTTACACTCGAGGTCTTCAATGTCATGGGTCAGAGGGTCAGAACCATTGTGGACGGCGAGCAGATGAGCGCCGGCTATCACAATGTGATCTGGGATGGTATGACAGACAAGGGTACACGCACTGCATCCGGCGTCTATCTCTACAAGATGACCACACCTCAGTTCAAAGAGACAAAGAAGATGATTCTCGTCAAGTAACGAGAAATCACATATCTCTAAAAGGGGGGCCTGATGGCTCCCCTTTTTTTTGACGTGTGGTTGTGAACATATAGACAGAATGATTGTGTTCAGCCCCACATCCTGAAGAACCTATGTACTTCAATAAAAAAGCCGCCCAACAGGGCGGCTTCATCGCTCAATATAAAACTATATGAACTAGTTGAAGACCATAACAGCCTTGGGCTCGAGTATGCGGAAGGTGAAGGAATGGGTGAAATACATGTGTATCTTCTCCCCCTCTGTCCTGTCGTAGCCTATGGAGATATCCTGCCCGAGGTGGAGCTGGAAGTCGCCGCCCCTCGAGGACATGAGATACATATTCTCTATAGCAGGAGCCATGACAATATTACCGCCGATTATATCCCTTATGTGACGATTGAGGGGATATCCCTTGACCTGAGACATGATATCCTGCCACCGTCCCGGATTGGTCACAAGGTGAAAGGGACCTTCTATTGCATTTGCCTTCATGGCTGATAATGCCTTGGGCAGCGTGCACATAAGATCGTTTGAATCCTTTGGGCATGCCAGCGTCTCGTATTCCGTTCCCTTGGAAAGCCCTTCGATTCCCCCCTCTATGAGTCCCTCGTATATGGCCTTTTCCTCGAAGAAAGCGAGTTTCCTCGCCATATCCTCCATATCGCCGAACTCAATATCCTCAGCACCCCGATCGGCATTGTCAAGCTCTGCTCGGTCCATAGTGAAGGGGAGCCTTGTCTCGATCAGAGGCAGAATCTTGTTGATGCCAAAGGGTACATCTCCGCCCTTTTGCTCCAGTCTGCCAAGGGAAACCGCTGTATAGTCCAGCCCTTTGGGACCAACAACATCGACAACCTTTCTGGCTGATAGATTGGCCTTGAGTATCAGTACTGCCTGTTCCTCTATCTCTTCCCATGCTTTCTGGCTGATAGGTGCCAGTTCTCTTCTTAGCCTATTCATAAAATCTCCTTTACAGCTTGCCTATTCCAAGATCATTCGCGCCCTTATCACCTTCGGAGTCGCCCTCCTCTTCAACCTCTGTGACCGGCCTCTCTGTGAAAAGGTATGTGGAGAGCTCCTCATCCCAGCCATCCATATTCCTTCTCAACCATTCCAGAACCATGGCTGCATGCTCGATCTCCTCATCGCGATTGTGGGCAAGTATTGCGCGTAAACTCTCGTCCTCTGTAGCATCTACACGCTGATTGTACCAGTCTACAGCCTCAAGCTCTTCCTTCAGACTGTTGATGGCCCTTGTGATATCCATTGTCTTTTTGCTGAGTTTGCCCTCAGGCTCGTGATACTGTGACATATTCGCTCCTTTTGTATCAATTGTTAAATGTGACATTAACATACAAAATTAAATTGCGAAAGTCAAGGGTCTATATAATTAACCTTTTTATTGATAAGACCTTAGAAGGGGGCGTGGCATATGCTCAGAATTGGAATATATATACGAAGAACTCTGTTAGATCCAGCGTCTTACCTCGCTGGCATATCTCGCCCAGCCTTCACCGAAGACCCTTTGCATGGTTCTCTCTTCAAAAGTGACATAGAGCCTGTCGATGATTACAAAGAATAGAGGTACTGCGAAAAGACCATGGAGATTGCCCATATATATCCAGATACCCAGTAGACTGATTGAGAAGCCGAGATACATGGGATTCCGGCTTATACGATAGACACCACTTATAATCAACCGCTCCGGTGGATTATATCCCTCGGGCTTTAGATTCCTCTCACGGAAGAGCTTCATGGCAGCCATTGCCAGCCCAAGCCCGAAACCCATGAACATCAATCCGATAAGATTCCATGGTCGGGGTATCATGTAGCTTTCGGGAAAGATGAATATCGCCGAGATTATTATGCCTATGGATAACAAAAACCACATAGGAGCGATAATCTTAATCTCCGACTTCACAAAACCCCTTCCGATATACCTTCTTTTTCAGTCTATGCGCACTCCACAATATCTTTTCCTCAAAAGGCCCTCTTGTATATCTCGAGGACATCGTCATATCCCAGCTTCTTCAGCTCGCCTGTTGTATGCGTTGGTGTGTTGACCGCATCCTTTGCGAGAAGGGGGAGATTGTCCTCCTCTATACCCATCTCAGAGAGTGTTGCCGGCAATCCCAGACTGCTCCAGAACATGACAAGATGCTCTATGCCCCTCCTTGCGGCTTCCATATCGTCTTCATTATCAATTGAGAAAAGGTTCCGGGCAAGTGTTGCAAATTTGGCGGCATTTCCATCGTCCAGCACATACTCCATCCAGTGTGGTGTGAGAACAGCCAGACCTGCACCATGGGCTATGTCGTAGAAGGCAGAGACAGAATGCTCGATCTTGTGTGTAGCCCAGTCTCCACCCTTGCCTGCAGCGAGAAGTCCATTGAGTGCCAATGTTCCTGCCCACATTATCTGAGCGCGGGCCTCGTAGTTGTCCGGCTCCTCTATTACCTGAGGCCCGATCTCAAGACATGTCTTGAGAATCGCCTCACAGAGTCTGTCCTGCAAGAAGGTATACTCCACAGGGCTGAAATATTGCTCAAAGACATGGCTCATAATATCAGCAATACCGTTGGCGGTCTGATCCCTGGGCACTGTGAATGTAAATTCCGGATTCAGCGCGCTGAACTGTGGCTTCAAAAGCGGAGAGCCTATGCCCAGCTTCTCCTTTGTATCCATATTTGTAATTACTGTATTGCCGTTCATCTCAGAGCCTGTTGCGGCAAGTGTCAGGACAGTGGCTATGGGCAGAGCATTCTTGATCCTCGCCCTCCATGTGTAGAAATCCCATGGATCGCCGTCATGATAGAAGCCGGCTGCAATCCCCTTTGCACAGTCGATCACAGAGCCGCCACCGACAGCCAGGACAAAATCGATACCCAACTCCCTGCACATGGCAATGCCGGCACGTACAGAATCAATACGCGGATTAGGCTTCACACCCGGCAACTCCGCCCATTCAATGCCGTTTTCTGTCAATACACCGGTGACCTCATCATAGATGCCATTGCTCTTGATAGATCCTCCACCATAGACAAGAAGTACATGGGATGTCCTCGCAGAGATCGCCTTGCCGAGTTTGTCCAGTCCGCCTGTACCAAAGAAAATACCTGTATCGTTTTTGAAAGTAAAATCAAGCATATATCCCCCTTTTCAACTATTATAATCGATAAGGGGTTATACTCCAAACAAAAAGGAGAGAGGCCGACGACATTAAAAAAGGGCACTACCACAGGCAGCACCCCTTCTTTTCTATGGATCCATGCAGCACTGTGTAGTCCTGCATGTATAGGCTTCATCGCTCATCGGCGCGAGCCATCCCATCGCCCACAGAAAAATTGAGACTTAAGTATATCAAAAGGCCCTTTGGCTCTGATATAGCTTATCGTATGTTTTTTAGCGAATATTTAATTTTTTTTTGGAAAAGGGATGCGCCCCCTCCCCATTGGGGGTAGGGGAGGGGGGCAGTGGGGTAAGGGGGCATATGGTGTGAAATCCGGAGCCCGTTGTGACGCCCGGTTTCGTCCCCTTACTCTCATATTTAACAGTGTTTCGGAATCCTGTGCCCCTTTTTATAGTTTTTAGGATACCTCAAAAGTCTTATCGACTGAAAGGCTATTGAATGAAGTTTTTTTTACCAACACATAAACCCACCACATACCCGGGAAACACGGAAGATGTCATTCTCAGACTTGCTTTTAGCTTCAAGCTGCGTATATTATTTGGTATGAACAGAGATAGATTCGACATACTCGGTGCATCGCGGGAAGAGATAGCAGACTTCCTGATATCCATTGGCGAAAAACAAGCCTATCGCTCAAGCCAGATACAGAGCTGGCTCTACAATCAGGGCGAGACAGAATGGGACAATATGTCCAATCTTCCCGGAAGAATAAGGGAAAAGCTCCGCAAGTTTGCAAAGATAGGCATACCGGAGAATGTCACTGTGTACAAGTCAGGGGGAGGCACCACGCGTTTCCTATTTGAGGCAGAAGACGGCTGTCCCTATGAATCAGTGCTTATCCCTGAGATGGAGGGCAAAAAGCTAATCCGAAACACAGCCTGCATTTCATCCCAATCCGGCTGCGCACTCGGCTGCACATTCTGCGCAACAGCAAAACTCGGCCTCAAAAGGGATCTAACCAAATCCGAGATCGCTGGGCAACTATGGTATATAGCACAGTACTCCGGCATCACAGCCCCAATTACAAATGTCGTATTCATGGGCATGGGCGAACCCCTTCTCAATCTCGACAATGTCATACCCGTAATCAAAGTGATTAAGGGCAACCCCGGCTTCGGCATATCAGGCAGAAGAATCACAATCTCCACAGCCGGCATAGTCCCGGGAATAGACAGGCTCATTGAAGAGGGCGAGAAAACCCGACTTGCAGTATCCTTGAATGCCCCCGATGATGGTCTGCGCAAAGAGCTTATGCCGATAGCAAAGAAATACAGCATAAAAGATATACTGTCAGCAGCGGAGAGATTCTACGACTTCACAGGCAGATGGGTTACAATGGAATATGTAATGCTCAAAGGCATAAACGACTCCGAAGAGGACGCAGCACGACTAGCCGCCCTTCTGAAGGATTACAATGTCAAGGTCAATATAATCCCTCTGAACGAGACCGAGACAATACCCTACAGCAGACCTCCCCTCTCAGTACTCCAGAAATTTGCAGCCATCCTCCTCGCCAGCGGCATAACAGCCACAATACGCAATTCACAGGGCTCAGACATAGACGCAGCCTGTGGACAACTGGCAGGCCAGCTAACGGAAATTCCGGATATATAGATTTTATACCCCCATTCACCCCCCAACCCTACTTTTCCCTTGTCACTTAAGCCATATCTATACATATTTCACAGATAATAATCTATTGTCTTGTCAATAGATTCTATTGCTACATCGGAGAGTAAAGGGTGTGTGAGAATACCAATAAGCTTTCCGAAGCTCGATGGACTGTGACATTCGAAGAATACAATAAAGCATGCAACAGTGACGAAAGGCAGCAGCTTTGGGAGTCAAGGGAATAGCCAATGGTTTCGACGTCGATCTCAAGCCTGAGATCATAGCAACCCCGAAGACCCATGTGCCCAAGGATGCGATCAATGTCACGGTAGTTGTCCCTGCCTACAATGAAGGCCAGAACATCACAAAATGTCTCGATTCCATACTCAAGAACGACTACCCGAAGGGCAATATCGAGATTCTCATTGTTGACGGAAACTCCACAGACAATACCCGGGAAATAGCCATGGGCTGGATAGAGGCCCTGCGCAAAAAGCCCTATTTCGGCTTCACATCTAGACTCATTTCAAATCCAAAGAGAACGGCAGCAACTGGAATGAACACAGGCTTCAAAGCTGCAGGCGGCGACATCGTCATTCCCTTTTCCGCACATGCATACATGGATCATGACTTTGTAGAAAAATCGATAGAATGTCTCGAAGAAACGGACTCAGATGTATGCGGCGGCATTGTCATAAGCGCACCGGACTCACCTTCGTGGATTTCACGGGCTATTGGAACAGCACTCAATACAAGATTCGCCCTCGGCGGCATCACTGCCCGTTGTGGCAGCAGAATGCAACCAATGGATAACCCCAGCTTCGGAGCATACAGGAAGGATGTCTTCTCAAGGCACGGCTATATGTCCGAAGACCTCGTCAGGAACACCGACTATGAGTTCAACATGCGGCTCAAAAGAGGCGGCGAGAAGATCACATTCTATCCGGATATCAAGAGCTACTACTACAATCGAAGAAGCCTCTCTGCACTCTTCCGTCAGTACTTTTACACGAGCTACTACAAGGCATACATGATCGGTCGCTATCAGGATGCAATAAGACCAAGGCATCTTGTTCCACCCTTCTTCTTCCTCTCACTTTTCCTCTTCATCGGTATGGCGAGCATCAGCCCATTCTTCCTTATTCCTGCCACTGTGCTTTTCGGGGCCTATGCCCTAACTTCCATAGGGTTCTCACTCTTTCACATACGCTTTCTGCCGATACTCCCACTGATCTACTTCACAATACATCTTGGCTATGCAACCGGTTTCATTGCAGGGCTGATTAACTTCACACTTCTCAGAAGACGCCCGACGCCGACAAAGAACGCCTGAGCCTGACCTTGCTAACACCTTACTGAACCCTTTACATCTCTCGATGTCTTTTTTCCCTTTGAAAACAGCAGCTACTACCATTATTTATCATCGAAAGGGGAACAATGCGCGATGCACGGGGACATTATCTCGAGACAATATGCGAGGTCGACCTCTCTGCCTTTGCCCGCAATCTTTCCAATATCCGTAAATGGGTGGACGGCAGGGAAATTATACTCGCAGTCAAGGCAAATGCCTATGGCCATGGCATAGTCCCCATATGTCGGGAGGCATATAAGCTGGGCATAAAAAGGGTTGGTGTCGCCAATCTCACAGAGGGGGTTCACCTTCGGGACTCCGGAGTGCGCAATCAGATTTTCATACTCACGCCATCGACAATAGAGCAGATTCCCTCCATAGTAAAGCACAGCCTGTCGCCGAATGTCACATCCCTCGGATTTGCGCAGATACTATCCCAGCAGTCGGTGAAGGCAGGGATGGTCACACGCTGTCACATAGAGATCGACACGGGCATGGGCAGGACAGGCTTTCTCTGGGACGATGCCCTCGGCGATGTCCTTGCAATTGCGCGGCTGGACGGAATAAAGATTGACGGCATTTTCTCACACTTTCCAGTGGCGGACTCTAAAGACGAGAACGACAGGGCATATACAATGATTCAACTACGCCGATTCGCCCATGTGGTGGAACAATATCGCCGCTTCGACCCGGATCTTCCCCTTGTCCACATATCCAATTCCGCAGGTCTGACAAGTTTTCCCATTTTTGGAAATGCCGTAAGACCGGGGATTGCAGCCTATGGCGTATTGCCAGACCCTGATATGGAGCTGCCCTATGATCTTGAGCCCGTTCTGACACTCAAGAGCCAGGTGGTACAGATAAGGGAGCTGCCGAAGGGCTGGGACCTCGGTTATGGCAGAACATACCGCACCCAGACCGAGAATGAGCTGGTCGGGGTGATACGCTGTGGATACGGCGATGGCTTGAGGCGAAGCCTGTCTAATAAAGGTTATGTCCTGATAAAGGGCATACGCCACCCGATTATCGGGAGGGTCTCCATGGACACTATAATGGTCAGACTCAAAAGAGCAGACATATCCCCTGACGATGAGGTTATAATCATCGGCAGTCAGGGAGAAGAGACCATCACAGCCAATGACCATGCCAAATGGACGGATACAATAGGCTATGAGATTCTGACGGGTATATCTGAAAGGGTAAAGAGGCTTTACATGCGCAATGGCATGATTGTAGGCGAGTCTTAGAGAATACCCTTTACCTTTTCATGGAAGCCATAGAGATACAGGTTAACCCCTGAAAGCCCCCATAAAAAGCAATTTATCCTCATCTATAGAAAAGGTATAGTCTTTCCGTCGCATAAACGGCAGAATCTGTTTTCTCAACTTTATTCCGCTTTTTGGGGAAATAGGTTTTCCATATAGAAGAGTATATAATATATTGTATTATAGAAGTGAAAGTAATACTTGAGAAAGGCATATCATGAAAAGACTGATTTTAATCGCTGCGATTGTTTCATTGCTTTTTGGCGTTCACTCGCCGGATAACACATTCATCGAGGATCGCATTCTGCTTCTGCTCGATCCCGATATCAATACGAATCTATCCATAAATGGAGATACATTTAGCACAGGCTACCTACCTGTTGACAATATACTCAATGAATACGGAGCGGAAAGCGGCAGATACCTTGTCCCTGTGCGGAATATGTCCAGGGCCAATCAAGAGAAGGTCTGGAATTTCAGAAATGCCATACTCATCAATTTTAAGCCAATTGACGAGATTGAGGTGGCAGAGGCCCTTCGCCAGATACCCGGCGTAGGCCATGCAGACCTCGACCATCTGGAGAATGACTGCCTTTCGCCCAATGACGAGTACTACGGCAATCAGTGGTATCTCCCAAAGATTCAGGCTGACAGAGCATGGAAATATGTCACAGGTGACGATATAATCACAATGACAAACTACGAGTCAGTTGACTGGAAACATCCGGAAATAGGCCCGATACTCTGGAATAATCTCGGTGAGGATGCAGACGGCGACGGCCAGACTGTGGTCTATTCCCCTGTTGAGGGCTGGGTTTTCGATCCCGGCGACATGAACGGAGCAGACGATGACTCCAATGGCTATGCCGATGATCTCATTGGTTGGGACTTCATAGCCTTCGAGGAGGACGACCTCGAACCTGAAGAGATGCACGATCTGGAGGACTATTTCGATGAGGACATGGATCCGATGGACGATGTCGGTGAGATTGGTCATGGAACACACGTTGCCGGCACAATGATTGCAGCCTCGAACAATGGTGTCGGCATAGCCGGCGTCAACTGGTCGGGCAGACTCTGCGTTCTCCGTGGAGGCTATCACTACTACAATTCACATACAGGACTAACAGGGACACATCCAACATCTGCATCTGTGTCGGCCTATATCTATGCCACGCTGATGGATATCAGGGTACTGAACATGTCATACGGCGGCTACAACTACAATGGTCTTGTCAACTCGGCAATCAGAGAGCAGTGGATGAACAATTCCTTCATCGTCGCTGCAGGGGGCAATGACTCGGTTTCCGACAATCACTATCCTGCGGCATATACACATGTCATGGGTGTTGCAGCCACCGATGAGGACGACATGAGCACAGACTTCACCTGCTACGGTGACAGGGTCGACATTGCAGCACCGGGCGACAATATCTATGCACCTGTACCCAGATATGATGCAGGTGTACCAAGATCCAGACCATATGACTCAAAGGATGGCACATCAATGGCATCCCCTGTTGTCTCAGGCTCCGGAGCTCTGCTTTGGAGCTACTATCCCGACAGCACAAATCTTTTCATATATCTTCGCCTTGAGGAATATTCCGACTCTCTGCCCGACGATCCCCTCTGGTGTTCGGATTCCCTCGGTTCGGGCAGAGTCAATGTCTATCGCGCGATATTCCAGCCGATTTTCCCTGAAATGTATCTCGACACAATGGGCTGGTACCCATCGCCCACAGACCCTGACGGTCGAATCGGTGTATACGACACAGGCTATGTATTCATCGGCTTCAACTCAGACGCAGAATGGCAGGATGCCGAAGAGGTAGAGCTGGAGTTGACTGCAATGCTGCCCGAGGGCTACGAAGGCGGAATAGACTTTCTCAACAGTCCCCTCACCATGTCTTATGTCTCAGCAGGAGGCAGCGTTGACAATATTGCCAATCCTCTGCGCTTTGTACCCAATGAGATCATGGACGCAGGACGGGATGTAGTATTCAATGTCCGGCTGACAAGCCCGACAGGCTACTACATAGACCATCAGCTGACCATTCCGATAGACTACCCGACCCTCCTCCTCTACGACAGAGACGGTGGATCGAGCGATCATATGTGGATAGAGACAGACCTTGCCAGAGGTCAGGTTCCATTCTATCGCTGGGATGCTGACTCCCTCGGCATCATCGACGAAGACTTCCTCCAGAGCCAGTTCCAGACAATAGTTTTCATCAATGGACAGAACGAGGTAGACCCCATAACCCCTGAAGAGGCAACACTTTTCGCAAACTTCCTGGATCTTGGCGGTGAAAGGGACATTCTCCTTGCCGGGCAATATCTCGCAGACGACCCGGACGTCACCACACTCCTTGCCGACTATTTCCACACAGAACACGTGGCCGATGAGGTTGATTCCCGTTTCTGGGGCGTGAACACAGTCGGTATTCCCGGTGACACTGTGACAAATAACCTCCACATCAATATCGCCACAGGCTCAGATTTCATGGGTCCGCAACGATCCATAGGGCAATGTGCCTCGACAGGTGATGCCTATGAAGTGATGTTCTATGACGGGCACGAGGGCGTTTTCTGTGCAACAAGATATGAGAATGCCGACTACAAGACATTCTTCTGTGAGTTCTCCCTTGCTGGGATATCAGGGAGCAATCCCACCGGCGAGAACCGCTATCAGTTCCTATACAGGGTTCTGACATGGTTCGGTCATCCCTTCATGGGAATAGCTGACTCTCCCCTTGTGATACCGGATGAGCTTTCAATCACTGTATATCCCAATCCCTTCAACTCAGCTTTGCGAATTGATGCACCAAATGGCAGCAATATTAGAATATTTGCAACAGACGGCAGGCTGGTGGAAGATCTCGGTCAGAGCAATATCTGGAATGCTCCCCAATCCATCCCCTCTGGAATCTATCTTGTTTCGGTGGAAAGGGAAGGCAGAATCACAACCAAGAAGGCGGTGCTGGTCAGATAGGCAAAAAAACTCTCTGTTTTCTGTCGATGTGAAAACAAAAGAGCAAACAAGGGAGATGAAGATGACAGGGGATATTCAAAATATTGTCATCCCTGACAAGATACAGCAAAGCTGGCAGGAAATTGTTGATCTGATGGCTGAGCTTTTCGATGTACCTGCAGGCTTGATAATGAGATTGAATCAACCTGTTATCGAGGTCTTCTCTACGAGTCTGGGGAATCCCTATCATGTAGGCGACAGTGAACATTTCGACAATTCCGGGCTGTATTGCGAAAGGGTGATAAAGACCGGAGAAAAGCTCCATGTTCCCAATGCCCTTGAAGACGAAGAATGGAAGGATAATCCCGACGTGAAGCTGAACATGATCTCCTATCTCGGCTTTCCCCTTCTATACCCGGATAAATCACCCTTCGGCACAATCTGTATACTCGACAGCAAGAGAAACGAATTCTCCCAGACCATAGAAAGGTTGATGCTCAAGTTCAAAGGGATTATTGAGAGCAATCTCGAGCTTATCTATATGAACAAAGTCCTCGGCGACGAAAACAGGGCCTTTTTCGACTACATAGAAGAGATGAGAACACTCAGACGCATTGTCCCCATCTGCTCAAACTGCAGGTCAATTAAAGACAGCAAAGGACAATGGAAGAGTCTGGACCACTTTTTGATCAATAATCCCGACACTGAGTTCAGCCATGGACTGTGTCCGGATTGCATCAGCAAACTCTACCCTGAGTTCAGTGGTGACCTGAAAAAAGGGGAATAAACCATAGATATGATATCCGTCTCATTTGATTCAATCATCATCGTGTATGCATATTGTTCTCTTTGATTTCGTCAAGGTATCCACTTGACTCATTGCACAGGGAGTTTCTCGAAATCTGCCCGCAAAACAACCATCGCCAATACAATATTCGAGGGTGAAATGTCTCTTTTTCTGCTTACCCATTTCTCAGTGACAACAGGTTTAGCAGTATCACTCCAAAATCAACGATGGAAATACATCATCGGACAAAAGTCTGTTTTCGCAGTCCTTCTCATTCCCTATATTGTATATATGAAACAGTTCAACTGCAAAGTCTGTGGCAAGGCTATCGGCTGCCCCGAGCATTTCAGAGGCATTATCGGATGTCCCCATTGTGGTGCAGAGGATGTGGAAGGGCCTTCGGCGAGGCTGGCCTGCCCCGGCTGTGGCAGGCATATACCTATAAGAAGGGCGGAGGGGACGATCTGGAAATGCCCTTCATGCCAAAGGGAGACGATATACACAAAGGGTCAGCTCAGAAGGCGGACAGGCTCCCTTTTTCTGCCTGCACTTATCGCTGCCTTTGTTGTTACCATAACGCTTGTCATATTGACGGACATTACCTTCTTTGTGTTTTCCTTCCCTGTACTTTTTCTTCTTCATCTTTTCCTCTTTCAATTCATCGGATATCTACTCAGTAAGACCGATAAGATCACCCCGAATAGCATCACGGGTGAAGTCCTTGAGCAATCGAATGAAGAGACCAACATACACGTATTCCCCGAGCTGGTTGCCCTCACACTCTACATTGCAGACACAGACTTTGCACAGGTACAGAATGTCGTTCGCACCATCAACCCCAACTTCGATCCAACACCATTCACAGGTCTTCCCATATCACGTGATTCGGTTAAGACAGACATAGAGACACTTAAATCGCTCCCCGCCCCACTGCAGCTTGATTTGATCAGAGCCCTTTCACAATCGACCACAGATAAAACAAAGCGCGCCTTCCTTGTAAGAACAGCGCGCTATCTCGGTCTCAAAGATAACTTTCGACTATAGCTGAGGTTTGTTATCAATCTTTTTTGAAGCGGTTCCCCGAAAGGTTCTATCCCCTTGATAGTGAGACATATATCTTGGAAATGGCTATTTCATCAGAACGACTTTTTCGGTAAGTATCTTCCCTTCATAGACAGCCTTAACAATGTATATGCCGCTGCTTTGACTATCCGATGGATGCCATATACGACTCTCCCCTAACTCGGCAACTATATGACCTGTAGTATTGTGTATGGTGACTGTGGCCATATCCGGGACTGTTATCTTGAGTGCAGAGTTGAAGGGATTGGGATACAGCAGCATTCCTTGCTCAGATGGAAGAGAGACCATATTCTCCTCCACAGACTCCCAATTATCCGCTATGGAAACATCGTCAATATACCAACCCCTGTTATTGCCCATCCCATCGGCGGACAATTCAAAACGTATGATAACCTCTTCAAAGGCCCAGTCCATAAGGTCAAAGGTCACATAGTTCCAGAAATCGCCGTATGATTCGCCGCCGAATGCTGGCTCTCCACCCATAAAGCGATTGTGGGAGGAGATTATCCCGTCATAATTTCTGCCATAGCGTGGATCGGGCATTACAATCTCCCATGCTTCGCCACCATCTGTCGAGATTTTGACATTTCCGCCGTCGAATAGATTTCCGGCAAACTCACCGGACATCCTGTACCACTGCCAGAACCTGAGTGCAGGTCGTTCCAGATATCCGAGATCTATCGACAGGTCCAGCCGAATTATGGTGTCATTGGGATATGTCCCAATGAGATTCGTCCCCCAGAGAAAGGAGTCTGAGTGTGCATTGGCAGGTTCTCCAACAGGTATTGGTTCACCCCATTCCCAACCGCCTGTCGATGGGATAGCGACCCAGCCACCACCGTTTTCTGCAAAGTCTGAAGAATAGGGTTCAGGTGAAAGAATCTTCTCAAGATATGTGGTATCCAGTCTTGTTACCTCAACCCCTGTGATACTGTCGGGCAGATAGTCTTCCTTTGTAAATCGCACTGTGTAGTCGGTCCCGATCTTCACTGAATCGAACATGAACAGCCCCTCATCGTCTGTTACAAGACTTCGTCCCAGCTCAACCAAGTCGACATCTATGCCACCGTCAATGTGAATATAGGCAAGATCACAACGTCCTTTGATTACACCGTATTGCTCGTGAAGGCCTATGTCATCGATATACCATCCATCATATTGATTGGCTCCGTCGGCAACAAAGCGCATCCTGAATTTAGCCTGACTGCCGGAATATGGAGATAGATCGAAAGATGTATACTCCCAGTCGTCTGAAGAGCCGGAATATGCATCGAATCCTGAAAGAGGTGAGCTGGCAGCCATCGACTCAGGATATCCGCCCTCAGGCTCGATGTATATCCATGTTCCACCATCGTCTGTTGACAGTTCGCAGATTCCACCGTCTATGCCGTTCTCTGCCTCGTACCAGTGATAGAAATCAAGGACAGGGTAGGCGAGGGTACCGAGGTCGAGATCGGGGGTCATCACCGACCAGTCTGCATCTTCGGAATATGTTCCCGACAGCTCTGTGCCAAGGCAGTTCTCCTCAGAATGGGCATAACCCGGACCACTTGCCGGCTCTCCCCATTCCCAGCCGGTTGGGGTATCCTCGGGGAACTGAATGTCATCATCGCCGGACAGGTCGTTGAAGTATGGTGCCCCTGCCGTCGGTGTTGATCGGAATCGTATCGTAAGTGAGTCCTGCAGAAAGTCGTCATCACCTGTCCAGGTGCCACAGAGCAAGCCATCGGTGCCATCATGGTTCTCTATGCCTGTATATGAGGTATGACTGGTCAGATCTGTCACATCGAGGTAGTTTATGAATATAGTCTTCGAGCTGTAATGGATGACAATCTGAAAGGTATGCTCATTGTCGGTGTAGCTGATCTCCGATATCCTGTACCACTCTATAACTGTGTGGGTAGGAAAGTCCTGATAGTAGATTCCATGATCTGCAGGCGATCGCGATGGATTTAGGTCTGTCCATATTGCAGCGATTACATTGTTAGGGTCTGACGTCGATGGCATTGATGTGATATAATAGGGGATATAGGTATATCTTCCGAAGGCGATAGCCCCATTGGACGAGATTGTGATATCTGTCATCTCTCGATCATAGAAAATGAATGGTCTCGGCAGCTCAAGAGACTGTTCCCCGTCGTCAGAATCGGAGACAGATGGGAGTCTCTCGCCTGTTTCCCTGATCTCAATCCACTCAAAGGCAGGCCCCCCTGCTTCCCTGGAGTCAATCCATGTATATCCAAAATCATCGGGTCCGCCGGAGTCTGCAAAGAGTAATCCAGACACCAGACAAAGCATGAGTAGTCTCTTCATATTCCTCCAAATAGTGGTTAATCTATATTATATAATAAAGTAGATGAATTTGCAAGATTATTGGCTATTTTGAAGGACACACCAGATTCCGGGCATCTTGAATATTTCTTGCTCTGGATAACTGTAGATAGCAGGTCTGTCTATGATCTGTATTCGCCCTTGTTCACCCTTTGAATGCGCGCCCCGAGTCTTGTCAGGCTTTTCTCGATTCTATCATATCCCCGGTCGATGTGATAGACCCGCATCACCTCAGTTATACCCTCTGCGGCAAGTCCGGCCACTACCAGCCCTGCACCACCTCTGATATCAGATGCCATTATCGCCGCTCCCTTTAGCCTTGGCACGCCATCTATAGTAGCGGTATCGCCCTGAACACGTATGTCTGCACCGAGTCGTGCCAATTCCATTGTGTGGAGGAAGCGATTTTCGAACACTGTCTCACGGAGATAGCTGGTCCCTTCTCCGAGGGCAAGCACAGATGTTACCATAGGCTGCAGATCTGTAGGAAAACCCGGAAAGGGCATGGTAATCACATCTGTACGCGCCGGACGACCGAGCATACGAAGGGCCACAGAGCTATCAGTTGTAGTGATCTCTGCACCCATCTCCTCCATCTTCCTTATTGCCAGTCCAAGATCAATGGGTCTAATCCCTTCGATCTTGATATCACCCCTGGTAGCCATAGCTGCAAGAAGATATGTCCCTGCTTCCAGGCGATCGCCCATCGGCCTGTATTCTACTCCGGTGAGCGTATCCACGCCTTCTATTATCATGTATGGTGTGCCTGCACCTTTTATCTTTGCACCCATTGCGATGAGAAAGTCTGCAAGGTCTTTCACTTCGGGCTCGCAAGATGCATTGATGATCTCAGTTGTCCCCCGTGCCATAACTGCTGCCATCATGATATTTTCTGTGCCTGTATGTGTAGGTCTGTCGAAGTATACCTTTCCGCCCTGAAGCTCACCGACAGTGCCAATTATGTAGCCTTCGCTCTCCTCGAATGTTACCCCCATCTGCTCGAAACCCTTGAGGTGTTGATCGATCGGCCTTGCACCGATATTGCAACCGCCGGGCAGGGAAACCTCACATTTACCCATCCTTGCAAGCAAAGGCCCCATAACAAGAACAGATGCCCTCATTCGTCTTACGAGATCATAATCAGCATGGAAGGTTTTCAGACCTGATGCATCTATTTTGATCGAATTGTCTGCATTGAAATGGGCCTTTACGCCCATTGTGCCCATGAGCTTTATAAGGGTAGCAACGTCCTGTATGGCGGGAATATTCCTGAGAACTGTTTCCCCTTCAGCTGCCATAATTGATGCCGCCAATATGGGTAAAACTGCGTTTTTTGCCGCCATTACCCCAATCTCACCACTGAGTGGTCTGCCACCCTCTATTACAAATCTATCCATTACTCCTCCTTTTGCATCAAATATGTCCACAGTGCCCACCCGTGTCAAGGATTGCCAACAAGCAAAAGTAATTTGTGACATCTAAAGCAATCAAGCCGTTCTGCCCGTCAACATTCCAAGGCTAAATATTAGTTCTACGAGCAGCTTTCAGAAAACACTGTAAGCCACCATCGAGAAGCTCTTCATAGGTAAAAAACCAAAAAGCACTGCAAGAACCGCTCTCCCAGACCTTTCTATTTCACGAAAAAGTCCCCTCAAAGCTCCGCCCCAACAACCCTTAAAAAAAGCACCCCCCTGCTTTGAGGGGGGTGCAAGATAAGGGCCGTTTGTGGCCTTTGGTGTGGTTCTGAGACCACACCGGGTGGGATTTATTCGACCAGTATCATCGTGCGGCTGGCCTCATAATCACCTGCGGTGATCTTGTAGAGGTATATGCCTGATGCCACTGGGCTATTATCGTCTGTACGACCGTCCCAAATGACTGAGTGATATCCTGCTGTCATCTCATTGTTTGAGATGAGGGTTGATATCCTGTTTCCGAGTACATCGTAGACTTCCAGGGATACCGGTGCATCCTCGGGGAGTCCGAACTTCAGCTCTGTGGAGGCATTGAACGGATTTGGTGTATTCTCCAGCAGTGTGAAGGTCTCGGGTATTGTTGTTATCTCATCATCCTCGACATCGAGTATGAGTGAGGATACTGTGAACTCAATGAATGCTGCTCCATTGTAGATGAAGGTGATCTCGCCTTCCTCGCGCATATTGATCTCTTCACCTGTTGTCGGGTGAACAGCTGTCAGTGTGTAGTAGTCAGGTATCTCGGAAGTACCCTGAGAGCCGTCTGCAGGATCTGATGGAGGTGTTACAGGCCATGAGACAGTAACAACTGTTCCATTTGTAAGACCTGTGACACGGAAGTTCCATGTCTTAGACTCATTGGATCCATGGCGGGATTTGAACTCATCCTTGAGTACATGTGTACCCTGAATGAATGAGGCTTCAAGCGGATCGTATCCCGGTGGTGTTGAGGACATCTCTTCGTGATCGAAGTCATCCAGAGGCAGTGCATCCAGAGCCTCGGCCTTTGTTCCGATATAGTTCCAGTAGTCTACGCGTCTGTCGTCGCCAAGGCGGGACTCAGCAGAGATTCTGAGGATAATCGAGTCCATGTCGTAGTCTTCGGCTTCTTTGGTCTTTGCCTTTTTGCCGAAGCTCTCGAAGGTATAGTCCTGACGGAAGGGTATTGTTCCTGCGCCGTCATCGAGTTTTACCCAGAAGCCAACATATGGATCGATCTTTTCTGTGGCACCCATTGGTGGAAGCCCAGGTGTATATGTCATCCAGCCTGTATGTGTGCTGAAGAACCAGGCTGTCTCGTCAACTCCGACAAATCCAGGATCCTCTGTGACCAGATCCCAGTTGATTCTCTCATTGAAGGGGTTGCCGATTACATGCCATCCCGGCCTTGTAGCTTCGGGATAGAATTCGAGATTCATCATATAGTCGGATGTATAGGCATCGCCATATATATCGAAATGGGTGTCATTGTACCAGCCCCAGAGGTAATAACCGCGACCTCTCTGGAACTCGGAAGGTACAACATAGCGTCCAAGTATCGGATCCCATGCATATATCTGGCTGGAAGAGCCTGCGGCATCGAATGGATCGATGTCGTCGTGGAGCTGTGCCCATGGATCATTCGGTACTGGCATAACCGGTACAGAGACAATGTTCCAGCCTCTGTCGATTGTAGGTGTTACATTGATTGTAACCGGAACCTGAATGGGGTCTACAACAGGGTCAACGATGAAGGAAACATCGACATCGTATTCACCCGGCTCAGCCTGATGACCGCTTGTAACGATTGTTACATCTATACACTCACCTGGTGCTAATGTACCATAGGAAGGCTCGAAATAGATGCCGCCCGGGAGTATTCCATAGCCGGAATCCATCTGATAGAGCCTTGTGTCGTTCATAGAGACATAGTGAAGACGTCCGTAGCCATCGATATCGAGTCCGCCGAGGGAGTATGTTGTTGCAGGTGGTACAGCCATCTCGTTGAGAACTGTTCCTGTTTCATAGTCGACCTCATAGAGTGTTCCTGTTGGTGCATTGGTGATATACCATACGGTACGTCTTCCGGGATGGAAAACAACACCGGCACAGTCGAAGGCTGTGATACCGGCATCGATCTCTTCTCCCGGTACATCCCAGCTCTGTCCCTTGATCTTCCAGATGGCATCGGAGTTCCAGCCACCTACGTAGAAGACATCCTCCACTGCATCATATGCAAGACCCCTCTGAGAGATCGAACCCCAGCCTGAAGCCGGTGAAGGATCCTTGAGTGAGTCGATTATTGCAAATGTCTCAGGATTCATCTTGTACATCATATTTGATGCGCCGACCTGGAGGAGCCAGATGCCCGATCCGTCGGAGACCATATCGCCGATAAAGGCAACGCCTGGCCACAGGGCCACAGGGTTGAAGTAGCGACCTGTATATGTTCCGTCAACTGTGTATTCACGTACATAGACATTGATGCCGATATCTGAAATCCAGAGATTCTCTGTGTCGTATTTTGTGACAAGACCGAGACCCCATGGGGTATCGATACCACCGGGTATATCCCAGCTTGTGAAGACATCGCCTGTTGCCATTTCCCTTGAAAGGCCTGCGCCGATCTCCGGGATGGATGGTGTTGGAACAGGAAGGTCAGGGTTCTCGATAACCGGTGTTACAGGCATTTCTGTATTTCTCAGTGTTGCGTTCTCCCTGAAGAGTCCGGCACCTGCGAAGTCAGGAACATCGGTTCCGAAGTAGAAGTCGATATCCTGATCTGTAGGGTTGCATATTGTTACAACTGTCTCGGATGTGTCGGGATGATCATAGGCAATGTCGATCTCGACACCTTCTCCACCTGTATATGCAGCAGGTGTAAGGGGAATCCAGACGGTTGATGCACCGTATTCGTTGATCATGCCCGGAAGTGTATTCGGGAAATAGCCACTCTTGTGACCTGTTACATCGTATGGACCGACTGGAAGGCCTGTTAGCTCATAGTAGCCGTCCTCATCGGAATATGTCATTGCTCCGCCTGGGCCAGTTACCAAGGCACCTGCAATGGGCTCATATGTACCGGTTGAGTATACAAGACCGGTGACTGTACCGGTTGGGCCGGGTATGGCCTCATAGAGGCAGACATCGTCGATATACCAGCCCTCGTAAGGCACTGAGCTATCTGTATTGAGCTGGAAGCGGAAATGCGTCACTGCATCCTCTGGGAAAATGACGGTTTCCATGACCCATGCACCGCTCGTGCCCTCAAAATAGTCATCTCCACCCTCTGTCATGGCCGGGGTCCAGGATGCGCCATCGTCTGTGGAGTAGAAGATCGAGCCATCGTCAAAGAAGGATTCTATATAGTACCAGTGCCAGAAGTCCAGACCGAGAATATCGGACGTGCTCAGGTCGGCAAATGGAATATCGAGATTCCATGTCACACTGTTATCATAGTCGCCATCGAGGTTTGTTCCCCAGCAATTAGGTGTGGATCTGGCTGCGGAAGGTCCTGCTGTCGGTATTCCCCATTCCCATCCACCTGTTTCAGGTGTTGCCAGGAGACCACCGTCTGTATCGTCAAAGTCGAAACAGAGAGTTGGCGAAGACGGCATTCTGAGATCCAGGAATATAGTATCTGTCATCAGGGTCTCGCCCTCGGCAATTGAGAAAAGTGGTGTTGAACCGGTATTATAGTCAGGATATTCTCCATAGAAGACATAGTCGCCAGCTGGAACCATGACGATCTGGAAATAGCCGTCAACATCTGTTATGCCGGTATGCATACCGTCATGTGATGTGACGATTATGCCAGCATCTGGTCCCGGTGTGTCTGTGAGGTCTGCATAGCCCTCGACAACACCTGCAGGGATATAGTCGATCTCAAAGTCGACTTCAACTGTATCGTCAACTGTTACAACGATACCTGTAACTGTATCTGCTGTATATCCCGGTGCAGTTGCAACTGCTGTATATGTTCCGGGAACAATATCTATTCCATAGCCGCCGCCGGCTACTGTTACGTCGTTGCTCCATGCTGACTCGAGGATGGAGACCGTGATGCCAGGATCACCGACTGGTCCTGTGTCTGTCTTGTCGGCTGTTCCTGTGATATATCCCATCGGAGGTCTTTCACCCTTGACGGTGAGGTTGTCAATATACCAGCCATAGTAGCTATTTACTGAGCTGTCTGATCCCAGCCTGAAAACGATATGAGTAATCGTTCCGGCAAGGGCAGAAAGGTCTGCGTAGGCTAAATGCCAGTCTACAGCACTGCTCGATGTCCATCCCGGACCACCCTCAAGACCAGTAACGGTCAGATCGTCATAGGCAGGATTAACTTCGAGAATATTCCATGTTGCGCCGTCATCTGTGGAGTATCTGAACTGACCTCCGTCCCAGCCTGTCTCCATGGAATACCACTGATACCATTCGATGTAATATGGATCTGCATCAAGGGAGTCGACATCGAGAACCAGCTGCCAGTCTGCGCTGTTGGCGTAGTAGCCAAGGTCGGTATCGATATTTGTTCCCCAGAGATAATCGCCTTCATAGGGTGCCGGTCCGAAGGTGGGATCGCCCCACTCCCAGCCGCCGTATCCTGCAGGTGTACCTTCATCTATGATGTCGCCATAAAGGGGTGATGTACCACCTTCAAAGCCTGTGCTGACAAGGGTGTACATAGGCTCAAGCGTAAAGTCGGCTGTCGATGTTAGACCACCTGTGATTGTAACAGACTGTGTATCCGGCCAGTAGCCGAGGAATGAAGCAATGACATCATATGTTCCGGCGGGCAGATTGATGGTGTAGGCACCACCTGCGCCCGAGGTTGTCGTATAGGGTGTACCATCAACTGTTATAACAACTCCGGAATCGTCGATGTCATCTGTTTTGTCTGTAATACCGCTGAGTGTACCTGGTACAGGAAGCTCTGTAACTGTAACGTCATCGATATACCAGTTTGTGCCGTCCAATTCATCGTAGTGGAAGGCTATCCAGACCTGGTCACCGGTGGATGCATATGCGCTAAGGTCGTATGTATATGTATTCCAGGAACTTGAGATGGTAGAAAGCTCTGTCACATCTGTGAAAACACCTGTTCCAAGTGCACCCGGATCCGTGGTTGCAATGGCAAGGCCATGATACTCGTAGTATGTGGTGAATGTTGTGTATTCACTCCAGGTTATCTCAAAGTTATCTGAACCGAGTGTTATAGGTCCGATAACAGCCCAGGACTCAAGTCCGGAAAAAGAATAGTTTTGAAAAATACTGTGGGTTGGTGACGAAGAATAGGTTGTTGTAAGTGCCCAGTTGGGACTGCCATAGTCCAGATAGAAACTCCAAAGTGGGTCGTATGTAGGCTCCATATCGTCCTCAAATACGACAGTCTGTCCAAGGAGTGGGAATGCGAGCATAGAAAGAAGAAGTGCAACGCATAGTTTCCTCATGTCTCCTTACCTCCTTCATTGTTTAATTAAATTGTTTTTTTGCGCTTTACATTAATACTTATTGAAAATACAGTGGGCTAAGTCTTGAGTCAAGAAATAATCAATTTTTTGGCAGACACATTTTTTTTATTTTTCTTTGTGTTTTGGTATCTTACTGACAGAAGATTTATTTTCTTATTCGAATCTTAACCCGGTATCACGATATATAAAAAAGGAGGCCTCTGTAAAGCCTCCTTTGAGATTATGAATCGAAGATTTTTACTATTTTCCCGGGATCTTAGCAACTATCTCGGCAATCGCAGGGTTCCTCTCCACCTCTTTCTCGAATTCCATGTCGCGCAGCTTATTGCGATAGTCAGGTGACTGGAAGAGATAGGTGAAGTTGGTATGTATATCATATTTGCCTTCGTGCAGAGCAACGACATCCTCTATGAAAACGCGCTCTTCGTCCGTAGGGATTATGAATATCTTTATCTCGGAATCCTCTGCGGAAATGTCAACCTCCACATTGCGTGTGTGGGCAAGCTCGTTCTTGCGCTTGTCGTATTTGATGCCGAGATGCTCTAGCCCGTCGAGAACAAAGCCGCGGAGGGTGTCGGACATCTCACCGACACCGGCTGTGAAGACCAGGGCATCGATTTTGCCGACTGCAGCAATATATGCTCCGATATATTTTCTGAGCCTGTATGCCTCAACATGGGTGGCAAGATCGCAGTCCGGATCGCCGTCTTCCATTCCTGCAATGACATCGCGTCTGTCGGTGTATTTGCCGGTTATGCCGAGAACGCCTGCCTTCTTGTTCAGAACGCGGTTCATCTCGTCTGCATCCATGCCCTCTTTCTCCATAACAAATAGCGGAATGGCTGGGTCGCAGTCGCCGGAGCGGGTGCCCATCACAAGCCCTTCAAGGGGTGTGAAACCCATGGATGTATCGTAGGACTTGCCGTTCTTGACAGCATTGACGCTGACGCCATTTCCAATATGGCATAGAACGAGATTAGTCTCGAAGGGATCCTTGCCGAGAAGTACAGCGGCCCTCTTGGATGTATAGAGGAAGCTTGTCCCGTGGAAGCCGTAGCGGCGTATACCGTATTTCTCGTACCACTCTTTGGGCACAGCATATGTATAGACCTCTTTGGGCATTGTCTGATGCCAGGCTGTGTCCATAATGGCCATGTGCTCAACCTCGGGGAGTAGCTCTTTGGCAGCGTTGACTCCCATAATATTCGGGGGATTGTGCAGGGGTGCGAGATTTGATAGCTCGACAAAGGTCTTCATGTTTTCGTCGTCTATTATGACAGACTGTGCAAACTTCTCACCGCCGTGGACCATTCTGTGGCCTACTGCGGATATGGTGTGCATGTCCTCTATCACGCCGTGGTCAGGGTGGGTCAGTGTCTCGATGATCAGCTGTACGGCCTCTTTGTGGGTTGGGCATTCCCTCTCAACCTTGACCCTCTCCTTGCCCGGTACCTCATGTTTTATGAAGCTGCCGCCGACCGTCACACGCTCGACAACGCCGGATGCGAGGGCGATCTGTGCTTCCCAGTCATAGAGCCTGTACTTGAGCGAGCTGGAGCCTGAGTTCAGAACCAGAATTTTCAATTTTACTCCCCTTTTGAATGTTTGAGTCAACTTCGATGAATTATAGTAATTCCTTTGGCAGGGAGCAAGTGAAAATGGTAACAGATTAAAAACACAGCAGGCCATTTCCAGAATGCGCCATAAACTCCCCCCTTGCATATACAAAGCATTGGGCTATATTGAATGTAAAATTGAAGGGAGTATCATGAAGAGAGTATACATTTTATTTGTTTTTCTATCTATGTCGCTATTTGCGACAGATATACAGATATGGACGAGGTCACAATGCCCTTACTGCGTTATGGCAGAGAATGCCATGCTGGAGGCGCTTGCCCGTATTCCTGAGGGGCAAAGACCAAATATCGAGCAGAATTACATAATGAAATATGACGCAGTGGAGCAGAGGCTTGTGTCGATGCACGGTCAGTCAGAGGTAGACGAGAATATTAGACGCATGGTCATAGAGGCATATTTCCCTGAGAACTATCACGAGTATATCAGCTCAAGAAATACACATTGGAAGGACACCCTCTGGGCTATGGACGCTCACCTTGCTGATATAGACACAACAGAGCTGAAGCTGAAGATAATGGAACATGGCGAGATCATGGCCATGGAACATGCTCTGCGAACAGAAAAGGAGCGTGTAGACGCCTCGCCGACCCTCTTCGTTGACGGCGAGAAGCTCATGGGATGGGGCTATGACATGCCTTCTATATATATTGCCCTGATCAATCTCGGCAAACACGGAGGAATCCCCGGGCTGCCGACCTGCGACGAACACCTTTCAAAGGTTGAGGACGAGATCAAAATCGGACATCTCATAAGGGGGTGCAGGCCTTGAGAAGGAGTCTTCTCACATTCGTAATAGCAGTATGTGCTGCTTTCGCACAGGCACCCTACACCGAAGATTTCGCCTCCAGGGGACCGGACAGCCTGTCACTGTCCATTGACATTGTTAAAGACGGCATAAGGGCATGGCGTTTCGGCGACAGCGGGGCTGCATATCTCCTCGACAAGGGCAGGCAGGAACTTCTGGAACTGAGACCGGATATTCGCTCACGCGAGGATATAGCAAGGACATCGCTGTATCTCGGCCTCGCAAATCTGTTCATGTCCCTTTCCAAAGATGACGAGGAGGCCTTCAACAGGGCATATCGGCATTTCTTTTCACTGACAAAGATGGATGTGGAGCAATGGTCGAATGAGGGGGGTTATTACGCCGGTCTCGGCTATCTTCTCAATGACAGCCGTGATGTTCTCAATCTTTCGAGGGCACTCTCACTTTTCGAAGGTGTGATTCTCGGAGGGGGTGAACATCGCCGGGAAGACTCAAAGATTATGCTAGGGCTTGTGCAGCTTAAGATGGCAGAGCTAAGATTCACCTCCGGTGATGTCGATGTCAGTGCAGAGCTTAGGGATGCCATGCGCACAGTATATGGCCTTGAGGGAAAGAGGGCTGCTTCAATTCGCGAAAACGCCAGGCTTGGACTGGCAACACTTGCCCTCCGCCATTGGCTGGACTCAAAAGAACTCGGACTTGCCGATACGACAGCCACACGCTTGGAGATTATCGAACATGCCTCCATTCTTTCCAAATCCGAGAAGAGCCTGATTAGGGCAAGGGCATTATCCATGCTCCTTGTCGTAGACGGGCTGGAAGAGGGCGAAGAAATCAGTACACATCCCCTAGATGAGCTGCCATTCATGGCAGATGAACGCATCCCTCCTGTTCAGCTCAGGCGCAGCCTTCTGACAAGTCCCGATGGTATTGGAGACTTTTACCTCGGCTGGACATATCTATACGAGAACAGCCTGAACAGGGCATGGTATCACTTTATCGATGCAATGCACAGCGCAGATGACTCCACAATTTATGCCCATTCCGCACTCAGGCTGGCAGAGATAAACACAGTTTTCCGACTCACAGGCCATGATGACAGCCTTTCTTCTGGGATGACACTGGAGCAGGCTATAGATCCATGGAATCCATACGGCAGAAGGCTCTCAAGAAGGGCTATCAGAAGGGGCAAGTCAATTCTGCTTCAGTCCGAAAACTCCGCCTACCCGGACAGCTCTTCCCTGCTCCCTGCACTCTATGAAATCGAGGTTACACCCGATGAAAGACCATATGAATACGTAGACATGGCAAGATTTCTCATCGAAAGATATGCGGGCGAATATGATCATCAGCTGAGCTCAAAGGGGCTTTCCACAGGCTTTTCCATGCTCAGAGACATGGCAGATAACCACGACAGCAATATAGCCCGTCTCTTCCTCGGTCTTTACAGCCTCTATTTCAGCATGTATCATGGCGACAGCGTGAGCATGGAAGAGGGTAGGGAATATCTAAGAAATGTTGGAGGCAAGCTGGGCATGGAGGCGGGTTTTATCGAAGGGATAAGCTACTATGTCCTCGACGACTCAACACAGGCACGAAATATATGGGAAAAACTATCCGAAAAGGGATATATGCGGGCCGCATATATGCTCAATTCCTTTATCGATGTCCCACAGGATAGGGCGAATCTCCTCGGAAAAATTCTGCTGACCATCGGCGATAATGAACCGAAGCTTCGCGAGGAGATAGAATGGGAGCTGGAAGAGATGGATGTATCCCCTGCCGAAGAACTTGACCCATTCCCGAGATATGTTCCTGTAAAGGGCGACCGTTTCTTCGAGGATATGATGACCAGCATGGATTCGGGTTACTATATCCCCTCTCAGGAGGTCAGGAGATGGGATCTCTATTCGGACTGGGCATTTACTTTACCCCTTCTCGAGACAATCGACATGAAGGACTTCCTTCGCTGGTAGCTAATCGCCTATGCTGATCGAGCTTTCCTCAGTGGAGAGAATGAAATATCCCCTTCCAGGCATAAGATAGTCGGATTCGTCATAGGCCCTTGTCATCGGATTATAACCAAAGATCGGGAGCACTATCTCGTCATAGTCCGAGAATATTCCGACATCCACAGTATCGCCGGGACCACCTATCATATTCCATCCCCTGCTCAACTCTATATCCACTGAAGATGAGAACTCCTCCCCCCTTCGATATACTGTCGTGTCGCACCCGGAGAGCATCCAGAAGGCCTTGCCGGGATAGATGGTGTCGTTCTCCTCGTAGACAGCCCCTTCGTAGTAGAAGAAGGGTGGAATGGCATGGGGATATATCTCCGAAAAGAGGGCATTCTCGACAAAGGGCCATGAGAGGAGATTCCACCCGGCGCCTATACAGACAGGACACCAGGCCTCATCTTCCAGCACATTGCCCAGGGAATCGGTCTTGACAATGTATGCATCGCCTACAACTGCGCTGTATGAGAAGCTATATCCGGCAAGTGCAAAACCCCCATCAGAGGTGGGAACAACAGCATTGCAAATATCATTAGATGTTCCGCCATAGTGATGCTCCCACTCCATATAACCCTCGCTGTCTATCTTGAGCATATAGGCCTGTTGCCCCACCCCGGAATAGGCAGAGCTCCATCCGGCGATGATGAATCCCCCGTCATCGGTCCGCTCTATGTCGCTTCCCCACTCCATGAAAGAAGAGCCATATGTGCGTGTCCAAAGGGTGTCACCGAATTCGTCCGTTGAGATCACATAGATGTCAAAACCGCCAGAGCCGAAGGACTGGGTTGAGCCGACAAGGATATATCCTCCGTCATCCCTCAGCTCTAAACCGTATGCCTCATCATGACCTGTACCCCCATATGTATGTGTCCAGACAGTATCGCCCATTGCATCGAGCTTGAGCATGAATATATCTCGAATACCTGAGAGATCAGACTCCGTAATCCCTGTCACAACAAAGCCACCATCGGTAGTCTGCCTGACATCGTAGCCCACATCGTCAAAATCTCCCCCTGCATATGTTGTCCAGACTGTATCGCCCTCGGAATCGGTTCTTATTACATATATATCCCAGTCACCTGCCGAAAAGGATGAGGTAAAACCGGTCAGGATATACCCCCCATCGCTTGTAGCTCTGACCTTGGTCCCCCAATCGTCTTCATTGGAAATTCCGATGCGTTTTTCCCAGAGCAACTCGCCTGAAGGGGACATCTTGACAAGGTATATATCATAGTCCTCTGTAGCAGGAGAGTTTGCATGACCTGCAAGAATTATATTGTTATCATCTGTCAGATCGACAGAGAAGAAGTCTTCGTCAAGAGGGGTGCGGATGATCTCGGACCAGAGTGTGTCCCCCATCGCATCAACCCTCAGAACAATAGCGTCTGAGAATTCCGCCAGAGTAGAGTCCTGTGAGCCGCAAATCACAAAGCCACCATCGGACATCTGTACTATATCAAATGCTTTATCCACAGCAAGACCGCCATATATTCTCTCAAAGCCGCCGAAAAGCGGAAATGTCATGATTGAGATAATCAGCAAAACCCGTTTCATATTCTCTCCTTGTAATGCTCCAGAAGGAGAACCCCTTCCCCTTTGGAAATGTTGAATAAATCCCAGAAGAAAAAAAGGAAAACAGAGCGTAAAGTCAAGCACTCATGGGTGAATAATAAATTATACGCCCGGCTGAATAATCAGTCACTTATAATTCGTGTAAATGTTATATTGTTTTAAGTATTGGTATATCTGAAGTTATGTGCATAAAAAACTAAATATGGGCAGCCTTCTGCCGAAATATTCTCTGAAGTCAAACCTTTTACTTCAAAATATAAAAAGGGGTCGGGATGCCCCTTAGAGAAGGGAGAAAGATGTTCAACATCAACAAAATGGCAACTGCAAAGAAGCTGGTGGTGGGTTTCGGTGTTGTTCTTGTGCTGTTGCTCATAACGGGTGCCGTGGCCTTCACAAGCCTCCAGAAGGCCTCCAGCGGTATGAGCCGGTACAGACAGATAGCCTTGAACACAAGAGCGATGGAAGAGATGCTTCAGGATTTTCTCTGGCAGAGAATTCATGCCCTCTACTACCTCGACTACGAGGAGGATCAATATCTGAAGAACTTTGAAGATGCAAATACAAAGCTGCACGAAAGCCTTGATCTTGCCCTTTCAAATATCAAGAACCCGGAGCGTCATGCCAAACTGGAAGGGGTGGCAGGTCAGCTCGGTGAGTATGAGAAGGCATGGGATAGAATTGTCGATCTTATACGAATTGACACCCCCGAATCGCGGAGGGAAAAGGAAGAGATAACACTCACAAAGATAGTCCCCCTCTCCAAGACGCTCTATGACGATGCTGTGGAATTACTCAATGAATACAAAGCCGAGCAGGATATCATAGGTCCCCAGGTTGTGGCAGCCAATCAGAAGGCAATAATGGTGGTTGCTGTTGCCGTTGCAATTTCCCTCTTATTCGGAATCTTTATGGCAATGAAGATCAAAAAAGATGTTGTAAAAACCGAAAAAGACATTCAGGAAAAGGTGTTCTGGTTCGAGTCCATACTCGATTCTGTCCCATATCCAATCTCAGTTACAGACAATGACATGAACTGGACCTTCCTCAATAAGGCTGTCGAGAACATCACCGGTCTTAAGCGTGATAAGGTTATTGGCGAGCACTGCAGCAAATGGGGTGCTGATATATGTAATACAGAACGTTGTGGAATAGCTTCGCTCAAAGCCGGAAGAATGACCTCATACTTCAAACAACCGGGTGTTAACGCAGATTTCCAGGTTGATACACAGTTCATCAAGGACAGGCATGGTGCTCAGATAGGTCATATAGAGATCATTCAAAATATCACGGCGACCAATAATGTTAAACAGTACAATGAGATAGAGGTCGACCGTCTTGCAAAGAACCTAGAAAGACTTGCATCAGGTCAGATCGAGTTCGACATGTCCGTATCCGAAGGGACGGAATACACAACAAAAGAACGGGAGAACTTTGTTCTCATCAACAAGAATCTCAGCAAGGTCAAAGAGGCAGTAGGCGAGATGATTGACGATGCAGCCCTTCTCACAGAGGCAGCGAAGGATGGACGTCTGGAGACAAGGGCTGATGCAGATAAGCACAAGGGCAATTTCAGAATGATTGTCGAGGGCATCAACCAGACTCTCGATGCTGTGATATTCCCCATCAACGAAGCTATGGAAGTCCTTAAAAAAGCAGCAATGAAAGACCTCACCGCAAGGGTAAAGGGCGAATATAAAGGTCAGCTGGACGAGTTCAAGAACGACATCAATCTCGCCATAGAGAATCTCGACGGTGCGCTTAATCAGGTTGCAGTCTCTGTTGAGCAGGTCAACTCTGCATCCACCCAGATAGCATCCGGCAGCCAGCAGCTTGCAGAGGGCGCAAATGAGCAGGCCAGCTCCCTTGAGGAGATCTCGGCAAGCCTTGAGGAGATGTCGTCGATGACAAAGAACACAGCCGACAACTCCAAGCAGGCAAATCAGCTCTCCCTCGGGGCAAGGAACGCAGCCACCAACGGCGACCAGGCCATGCAGAAGATGTCCCAGGCCATCAATAAGATCAAGGAATCATCGGACTCCACAGCCAAGATCATCAAGACCATTGACGAGATCGCCTTCCAGACAAATCTCCTCGCCCTAAATGCAGCAGTTGAAGCGGCAAGGGCAGGTGAGGCAGGCAAGGGCTTTGCTGTTGTCGCTGAGGAGGTGCGCAATCTGGCACAGCGCAGCGCAGAGGCAGCAAAGAATACTGCAGAACTCATTGAGGGCGCACAGGTCAATGCAGATCAGGGTGTGTCCATTTCAGAAGAGGTTGCCCGTTTCCTTACAGAGATCGTGGACGGAGCATCCAAGGTCAATGACCTCATCAAGGAGATAGACGCAGCCACAGACGAGCAGTCCAAGGGGATTGAGCAGGTCAACAGGGCTGTTTCAGAGATGAATAAACTCACCCAGCAGAATGCATCCAATTCCGAAGAATCCGCATCTGCTGCAGAGGAGCTCAACAGCCAGTCGGCAGAGCTCACTCACATGGTCGAGACATTCAAGGTGACAAAGAAGGGCTCAATAAGAAGAGCAGCATAGATATCTACCCTCTCGATGCAAAGTCTTCCTGGGGAAGCAAAGTCTTCCATTAGGAAGGCATGTTCGAAAAGACGGAGCCTTAGCTCCGTCTTTTTTTATGTAAACAATTGCTTTGTTCAAGAATAGCTAATACCTATATTATATTGAGGATGATATAGGAGACCAATGGGCAACTTAAAGATCATAGCAAAACTTCTACTCATTGCCGCTTTTTACTCTATCTCAGGGGCAGAGGGCTTCTATGCCGATGTTTTCATGGACGGCGGCGTTGACCTTTATTCCCACGACTATTTCTATGCAGCCGACTCCCTCGGGCTGGATTGGGAATTCATGGCAACTGAGTCAAATTCCATTCAGGATGAGCTGATAGAGGGAACAGCCCTGGATGCCAACGGCATACTGCTATATCCAGATGGACAGCCAAGATATAGAACCATATACACAAATGGAGGGTCTGCAACCGGACACGGTAACTCAATGGGAGAGACAGGCAGACAGAGGGTCAGGGACTTCTTCGCAGAGGGCGGATCATATACCGGCTCCTGTGCCGGGGCATTCATCACATCACTCCACTACAATACATCGGGCATATGGACGCCATATTATCATATCTGGCCGGGACGCACCGGCAGCACAGGCCTCATTGACACCCCTACAGGGCATTTCATTGAGGAGGACTGCCCCCTTCTCGACTATTTCGACTTCGGAGGGGATTTATATATTGACCAGGTCTATCACACCGGCGGTTGCTATGCACGGGAAGAGCTTGACTGGCCTTCCCTAACAGAGCCCCTTCTTCGCTTCGACTATCCCGCACGTTCGGTTATGCACGAAGCGGTCAGCTGCTGGGCATACAAAGAGGATACACTGACAGGCAGGCTTGTTGTCATCGGCAGCCATCCCGAAAACTACGAGACAGGCGAAAGGTTGCATCTTATGATGTCCATGCTGCTCTATGCCTTGGACGGCAACGGGAATACCAGAATCAAAGGGAATCTCGAAAATGGGATATCACGGGAGATGACAGCACCCACAGCCGACGACAACCCGGACTTCACTGTCATAGGAGATCTGCAGTATCACCACTTCACAATAACAGTGCCCGATGGAGTATCGGTGCTGTCCATCGAGATAGCAGGCGAGCCGGGCTTTGATCTCCATATCTTTGCAGGACAGGGGGGACCGCAGTTCCATCCCGATGCCGACTATATGGACATATCTACCGGCAGCACAAAGACACTCAATATCCCTTCGCCAACACCAGGTGTGTGGTATATCGCCGTCAAATGTGCGAACACCGTCACAAGGGAGCTCCAGAGCTGGGGATATGACTATATTGCAGGTACAGATGTACTGAACGGTGTGGCATATTCAATCACAGCGACCTGGGACACAAGCTCTCAGATAACAGAGCACAGGCCGGACAGAAAATCCCTTTCCATAGCCCCCAATCCCTTCAATGCCTCCCTGCGCATAGAAGCAAACATGGGCGAAACCGTTCGCATTTTCTCCCAGAGTGGCAGAATGGTTACGGAATTTCTGATGGAAAAGGAAAATCACATCTGGAATGCAATTGATGCAAAGGGCAGGGCATGTCCTTCCGGTATATATATCGTAACAACAGAGACACAAAGCAAGAAGGCCACACTGATAAGATGATGATGGAAGAGAACTGTCTGCCCCGCTCCAGAAGAATTTGCCCCTTCCGAATCTACAGGATAATCGCCATTATCGTTACCATAGTAATTCTTGCATATCCTATGGGAGTGGGTCTGGAACAGCCACTGACCATAGTAGTCTTTGCCATCTTTGCAATTCTGGTCTATGTAGGTTCAAATGTAATCTCCAGAATTATAGATATCCTTACCGAGGACAGACCGCCACTGCTTGCAGGGGTCTCCGCCGCATTTCTCATATTCGCCATCTGGGCACTTTATGCAACCCTGATCGGAAAAATCCTGATCGTGCTCACCGTTATCGGCGTAATCTTCGTAATTTCATACCAGCTCTTTGGCGACTCAGAAAAAGAATAGCCAGACCTAAACCACTGTCAGAAAGACTCCTCCATGAATCTTGACTTTTTTTGCTCAAATATTGAGTAAATCCCGGAACAAAACATCCGATAAAATGTACAAAGAGAAATACTCATTAAAGGAGGAACAGTGTCAGGTCTTGCTGGTTTTATGGCGTTTTTGAGCGCAGGCCTTATTCTGAGCCACTTCTTCCCCGGTTTAGTGGCGAAGATGGGGCTTTTTTACGATGTCTTCTTTCCGATTACCACCCTGCTAACGTTCACCATACTCGCCTTCAGCATTAACAATATGCAGAACAAGCAGGCCCAGTCCGAATATAACGGAGAACTTGAAAGGCTGAGAAGGGAACTGGAGATAACCAAGAAAAGGGTCGGCGCAGGTCAAACAGAGATAAAATACCCTGCGGGTTACATTAATACAGAGCAAAAGAAGGCTGCTAATTGACAAAATCAAAGAGATTTCTCAACTATCTATAACTTTGTATCCCGAGGGATACATTAATACAGAGCAAAAGAAGACTGCTAACCTATAGAAAGTGTATTGCTCCAAACTCACATTACATGTAAATGGAATAACCTGATGTATTCCTGAGTGTATTTCCCTGATTCACAGAGGCCAAGGGACAATCAATGACAGGTTTTGGATATGCAGAATCAATCCAAATGGATAGTCTGAAGCCTGTCGAGACCTATCTCCTTATAGCTGTACTTTCAGCTTGGCGTCAAGTCTTTCCGCCATGTCTTTGGCTATGGCAAGGCTGTTGCCCGAGCCTGAGAAGTAGTAAAAAATGGTCTTCATCGCCCCTCCAATATGGTTATGTTGACAGGGATGAAGGTTTTTTAAGGGGCAATTTGCAAGGGAATTATTTCTGATCATTCATCGCTACTTTTCTCGAATAACTCAGATAGATCTTCTCAAGTGCAAATACCAGAGCGACACCTCCCACAGAGATCATGACAATTGTCATGTCAGTCTGTGCTTTTACCCAGAGGAAGAAGCCAAGAACAACTGCATCTAAAAGAATTGCTGTAATCAGCACAGCAATATTTACATCCACCTCTTCTCGCAGGTGACGGATTAGTCCCCAGTGTATCTGTATATCCATGACTATATAGAAAACAGCACCCAGTGAGGCTATTCTGCTCAGGTCAAAGAATATAGTAAGGAGTATAGCTGATCCGACTATGAAGTAGAGGGCATTCTCATGAACATCTCCAAGAAAACCAAGCCTTATCTTTGGAGCAAGACCCATCTCTTCGAGCATGGAAAACATTCGTGAGACAGCAAAAATACTGGCAATAATGCCGGAAATTGTTGCAACTACAGCAAAGATTACAGTGAACAAAAGTCCGGCATCGCCAAAGGCAGGACGTGCCGCCTCTGCAAGGGAATAGTTCTTTGCTTTAACGATTTCTTCAATCGACAGATTGCAGCTCACAGCGACAGAAACAAGGATATAGACCACAAGACATATCAAGATTGAGATGACGATCGCCCTGCCTATGTTCTTTTCGGGCTTTTTGATCTCGCTGCCGCTATTGGTAATGGTTGTGAAGCCTTTATAGGCCAAAATACCAAGGGCAGTTGCACCGAGAAATCCCGAAATACCGAATTCTGAATCGGATTTAGGTACACATCTGGACACAGATTCTGAGAGAAAAAGCCCGCCCAGTGCGAAAATCAAAATACCGATGATCTTTACAAAGGACATCACGAAGGAGAGGGACTGGATGAAAGAGTTTTTGAGAAGATTGATTATAAGTGCCACAACCAGCAAGCCTACCCCAAGTATAGGCACAAGAGATGATGTATCGTCAATACCAAAAAGCTGAAGGGAGTATGTGCCGAATGTTCGCGCGACAAGGCTCTCATTGATGATCATCGAGAAGAACATCAGAAGGGCAGCACCGCCGGTTGTTGTGGATTTGCCAAATTCCCTCTTGAGAAACATGGCAATTCCACCTGAGGAAGGAAACACTCTCGACATCTTTATATATGAATAGGCACTGAAACCTGCAATAAGCCCGGAGGCAATAAATGCCAATGGAAACCACTTGCCGGAAAGCTCTGCCATCTGTCCTGTCAGGGCAAAGATACCTGCTCCTATCATCACCCCTGTTCCCATTGCAACTGCGCCTGTCAATGTAAGGCTGTTTTTCTTGAAAGCCATTATCTCCTTTTGAGTTAAAGGTTCTAAAACAAAAAGGGGGCCAGAGCCCCCTTCTCATATAGGTTGACATGAAACAATCAGTCGATCTCTGTGTCGTAGACGGTGAAGAAGAAGTCACCACTGATATATGTTTCAGAGAACAGACTATAGCACTGAACCATAAGATAGTCGTCTGCAAGATCAAAGTCGCCATGGAGAATAGTTGAATTCATTGAGCTTGTAAGGCTCAGCACATATCTGTGATGGGTGAAGTCCAGGTCAGTGAAGCGGATTATTGTTGTTCCTGCACCATATTCCACATCGCTAATATTTTCAGTTCCATAGTCAAGTGAACCTCCGGACACACGTCCGAAGGCAACGGGTATTGGATTGCCGTTATATCTTGTTGTCCTGTATTCACCATCGACCTCGACATCGCCATTGAACTTTCCTGCAAGACCCGTGCCGGCAGAGGCTCTCAGTGCAGGGGAAGCCCCTGTGGAGTTGGCACTTACGCCTGCATAGGTTGGCGAGTCCGAAGCCGTCCTTCCGTATACACCAATTCCGCCTGTACCTTCGCCATAAACACCGCTTCTGATGCCATCTGCAGTGTTTATAAATTTGGCTACATATCCGGTGCTTGTGGCTACCTCCATCTCGATCGAGCCGTCTGCATCGCTAACAATGGATGAGTTCTCTAGGGCATCCGAGCCGCTCCAGCGAGGGATATAATATGTTGTGCCGGAACCGCCTATGCCGCCGCTACCACCACCGCCGGGATATGTACCGCCAACTGTGAGATTGCCCTCTATGTGGACATTGCCTGCAACGTGCAGTGGCTGTGTTGGTGATTCGGTGCCAATGCCCAGCCATCCCGGATCGGTGAGAACCATATCCGGTGGTGTTGTAACGGCACCGTGATAGAATGCCATGCAATCGTAAACACCATCCCATTCAATCGAGCCATTGCGCGAGCCTCCACCTGTAAAGATAATCCTGCTGTTATTTGTCCCCGGTGAATCAAGATAGAGACTGGCATGTGATTCGGACTCAATGAGTAACCTTGCCTCCGCTGCATTATAGATATGAAGCTGTTCATCTGGTGTATCTGTTCCAATACCAACATAGCTGTTTGTCCACACTGATTCGCCGGAAATATTCCAGTCGTCATCTGCTGTTGAACCTCCACCCCCTGTCTCATCGTCTGCCCAGATCACCTGACCTGTGCCACCGTCATATTTCAGGATTTGCCCCGGATCAGCATCTGTTGGGTCTATCTTGATGGGTTCAATCATATAGTCGCCGATGGAAAGCTCATTGCCCTCAACGCCGACACCGAGGAGGCCATCACCTGTTCTCACTGTCTGAATACCCCAGTTGTCTGCATATGTGGAGTCCGGCTCCCAGCTCGGTGCACCGCCTCTGATCTTTAGCACTTCACCTTCGCTGCCCATCGAGCCGTCTATGTTCTCGAGATGCACAGCATCGTTCTGGAGATGCACATAGCCGACTGCATCGAGATCGAGGTGATATGAATTTATACCGTTCATCATTATATCGAGGGGTGAGCCGGGTGTGCCGTCGCCTGTCAAAGGTTCGAAGGAGTTGATAACATCGTCGCCCCAGCCATCACCGCCTGTTCCGCCGGAGCCTTCCTCGTCCTCTGCCCAGACAAGCTCGCCTGCAACATTCTTTATGACCTGACCGGGTGATGAGCCTGCAGGGGAGAGCTTGTCGATTGATACTGCATAGTCTGCGATATGTGCTTCAAGAACTCCGCCGTCTGCAATACCAAGCTCTGAGTAAACAGTGCCGTCACCTTCAAGGGATTCGTCAGTATATGCCGTCTGGTCGCCCCAGCCGTCGGAAACGTCGTCGTCCTCTGCGCTCCAGCCTGCGCCCTCTGTGTATTTGAGAATCTGGCCGTCCTCGGCGTCCATGTCCGAGAGCATGTCAGGTGTGATCCCTGCATCGGCAACAGATATTATATCGCCGTCAATGGCGATGCCGTCACCTGCGGAATATGAGCCACCGCCTGAGCCTGTATTGTCTATGCCATCTGCAAAGCCTGCGGGCATATCCGATATGTCGTCCCATGAGACCTCGTCTGCCGTATATGCCCTCCCTGCTGTATCGGCAAAAAGTGCATTATCTGCCCAGATGGAGTAGTCTGAGTTTTCGGCAAAATCCGCTGTATCTGCATATTCTGCGTATTCGGACTCATAGGCAAATTCCGATGTGTCTGAATATTGTGCATATGTTGCCTCCATTGCATACAGAGCAACATGGGCAGTGTCCGCCATGTCTGCACGGAAGGCATATGGGCTGGTGGTCAGCCTGTATCTCGGCTCAAGAATCTCTCCATCGACCTCAATCTCCAGCCAGTATTGATCGCCAAAATCGAGCGTGAATGGATCAACAGAGCCGAGTATAACAGAGCACAATCCCGACTCAAAGTCTATGGTTTGGCTCTCAGTCCAGACCGCGTCTCCGCCTTCCTCGCTGTAGTGTACCCTGAAAACAACCGTCTCTGAACCTTCTATTGGTTCTCCCGCCCTGTTGGTCAGTTTTGCCTGAAAGGACATTATCTTTGGAACGGCAGCCATCATAACTGATGCTATAAGCAAAACAATAAATCTAAGTCTCATTATAACCCCCTACTTTACGAAAACGGCACGCTCTGTATCGACGGCCCTCTCTGTTTTTACCCGTACAATATATATGCCTGAACCTATCTCGTCGTCTGCCTCGAAGACAATTGCCTGTCTCCCTTCTTTCATACTGCGCTTGTATCCAGCTATTTCGTTCCCTGTGACAGAAAAAATGCCTATCTCCACATCACCTGATTCTTCGAGATTGAAGGCTATTTCCATGCGCGAGTTAAAAGGATTCGGCGATATGGATAGATCAAGTCCCTTCGGCAATGATTGGGACTCTTCCACCTTTTCAGCACCATCTGTCATGTAGAAAAAGCCTGCGCCGGAGCTATAATCATCCCCTTCGGCCATGCCGATGACCCTCTGCCCTATGGAAGCCCGCATCCGGTAATCACCAGCCTCGGACAGACCGCCTCCATTATCCTGAATTACAATATTCTGTGCCATAGTTAAACCTGTGACCAGAAGAAGAGCCATTATGAGCCTCATTTTCCTCCTTTTTTTGACTATACTGAATTATAGCCATATGGATTTCGATTGTAAAGCCTTTTCGATTAAGATTGTCCAGTAAATTTTGCTTGTAATCACATCTCGATAGTTTTATGTTGAATCACATGATAGTCGATATACTAAAAAAGTCCACGGGAGAAATATGACCAGGTATTTCACTTTTATTTTTGCTGTCTGTGCACTCTCACAGCAATTGATCATTGACTACACAACTACCCCCGTCCCGTCCCTATACAAACCCGGTGTCTTTCTCGTTGTCAAGACAGAGGAAGGTGTTGACGATTTTCTCGGAAATGGCATTCACTATAGTGCTTTGAGGGGGATCAGCATAGAACAGGCCATCAATCACTGGTCTGTGTCTTCGATACCGGAGGCACTGGATGTGGTGGAGTCGCAAAGGGCGAATATCGAGCTTGCTGCCACAAGGGCAGACAGGCTTGTCCTGCCGATAATGACCATGCCCCTTTGGCTCAGCTCATCGAGCGACACCACAATGCTCATCGGCGGCTGGCGAATCTATAATGCCAGACCTCCCTCCGACTATGCTGTCTGGAATGCCCTTGTTGACAGCATTGTCACGAGGATTCACAGCTGGGGGCTTGACCCGTATTATGAGATATGGAATGAGCCTGATCTCGAATACTGGTCTGGCACGGAGGGCGAATATTTCGAGCTTTTCCGCAATACATATAGAGCAATCAAGTCCGCTGACCCTGAAGCACGTGTGGGCGGCCCTGCTGTGTCCGGCTTCATAACAAGGCTGGACACACTCACAATGCCCAATGGCTTTCTGACAGATGCCCAACTCGATTCGACAATAATAGGTCGTGTTATCGACAGCTGCGTAAGCTGGGACATGCCCCTTGACTTCATCTCCTGGCACAGCTTCGGAGTCAATCTCCACAAGGAGGAAATGTTATTCGATTATCTCGAGAGCAAACTGACTGAGAGTGGTCACGGCCTTGTCCCCTTTATGGTAACAGAGTGGAATCTGCCATATGAACTCAGGGAGTCCCCTCTCGATGCTGCCTATTTCATCAACAATGTACAGAACATGGTCGAACATGACGTTATCGCCCATCAGGTGGCTGCATGGCAGGACTTTGAGGAGGACATAGACGAATTTCACAAAGGCTATGGCCTCCTTAGCTGGAATGGATTGCACAAGCCCTCGTGGAAAGCAATGCGCCTGCTCAATAAGATGGAGGGGATTATGCTCGATGTCTCGCCAACAGACTATCGCAATCTCAATGTCCTTGCCTCGTACAATAGCGACACGCTGCGCATAATCATCTCTAATCTTTCCCTTCCCGGACTATATGAGGCTGCATTTCATATATACTTTGAACACCATATAAACTCGACACATCTCCTCGAATATGGCTACACAGCAGACAGGCTGGACTCTGTCATGCAGGGGCTGATAACACTGCCCGGTTCTGCGCCATTGGCAGATGCCATCAACTCCGCAATTCCGATATACAGACAGGCGGACTCCCTCCTCGAAAACGGCAGGGATATATCCCTGAAATTGCCAGGACTGACAGGAGATTTTGCAGGACTTATCACTGTTCTGGACTCGACTCGAAATAACAGCATATACAGATATGATTCACTCATGGCAGAGGGCTTCACCCGCTCCTCCGCCATAGACATCCTCTACCCCGACACCGCCTTCATAAAGGAGAGCACAGCCCTCACTGACTCCATATACACCCTTCATATGCCCCCGAATGCCGTTGCAATGATAGAGCTTCATATACCCGATCTTTTGACACACAGTATAGAGGAGATGCCAGTCACAAATACCCTTGTATATCCCAATCCCGCCACAGCTTTCGTGGAGCTTGATCTTTCGGACATAACCCAGGTCAGGATATTCGACATAAGGGGACGGCTAATTGAAACACACAGACAGGGCAAATTCTCCGTAGCCCACTATTCACCGGGGGTATATATCATGAAAATCACCACAGGGGATGGCGAGGAGAGGGTTTTGCGCCTGGTGAGGGAGTGAGAGAAAATGCTGAGAAAAATATATAACCGCTAAGTTTTCCTTGTGAAAAAACTATTTGAATTGCTATTCCCGAGGTCCATATTTTGATAAAACAGAAGTGAGAACATGAAGAAATATTTTGACGTATTGATAGAAAGAGACGAAGACGGACTACTCGTTGCAAGCGTTCCGAGCTTGCCCGGATGCCAAAGCAAATAGCATGGATGAACTTCTCATTCGCATACGCGAGGCGATTGAGCTATGTATGGATGAATCTGAATGCTCCTTCACATGAAGTCATAATCCGTTTTGAGACAACAATCATCCATAATATTTCTCATAATCATCGTGTTTGCCGATCCAGAACCATGTCACGCTGTTGTCCTTGAGAATTCCAAGAGCTCTATATTTTCTACTTATTCGAACACTCCATATATCCTCATTAGAATTGATGCACTTAAATTGTAAAGAAGTATGAAATGGATTGTTCATCCAAAGGGAGAAAACCTTCTCAGCCCTTTTCTTCAATTCGGGATTGAGATTTTTAAATAATTTCCAAAAACCATCCTCCGTGTAGGAATTCATGAGTTAGTGAAATCCATCGGCTTTACATTACCAAGCGCTATCTTCTCTTTTATTTTACGTGCATGCTTTTCGAGATTTTTGGCTGTGTTGCGGTAGGATTCGTCCCAGCGATTTTCCTCGCGGATCTCTTCTATGTAATTGCGCAGATGTTCTATCACCATTTTTTTTTCCGAATCGGAAAGGGTGTGTAACATCTCAAGGATTGTGGCTTCTTGCGCTTCTATCATTAGACCTCCTCAATCAGAAGTGCTCAATAAGTAATTTAACGCTTAGGGTGGGATAATGCAAAGCCATTTTCTCTTACTTAGGTATCACTAAATATATCATAAAAATCACCACAGGAGAAGGCGAGGAGAGTGTTTTGCGCCTGGTGAGGGAGTGAATTTTGTCTTTGCTCTATTGTCCTGTCAAACATTCTTTCCTTCGTCACTTTTTCGGCGTAATGACTAATTGTTATGTTTTTAGGTCATTATAGTGCCCTGAAAGCATATTAATTAATCATGTTTTCTGCCCATAAATCCCTATTTCTCTCCATTAACCTATTATAGACAATCTTGTTTAGCTCTGCAATCAGTTTATCACATACAAAGCGCGGAGTCATCCAGACGCATATCTTATTGTTTAAATCTCAATAGATTCATTGACCAGGATCGGCCAATAAAATGTACATTCTTTTTAGAGGGGGGGGTGGAAATCTATATGCGATCTTTCCAATATTCAGGATGCCGGCTATTATGCATAATGGCTGTGATATAGATTGTATCATCGATCAGTCTGTAGATAATCGAAAATGGGAATCTCTTGATGAGACATCGTCTGTGTTCAAAAAGAAAGGGTGTACAAATCTCGGGATTTGTGGATATGATATCCAATACAGCTTCAATTTCTGACAGAAATTCGTTGCCAACTCCCTTTTTCTGTTGCTCATACCAATCGTAAGATGCTTTCAGTTCCTTCTCGATTTGGGGATGAAAGATAATCTTCATCCCACAACACGGGATTTAAGCTCTTCCCACTCAATGCCCTTAACTTCGCCGCATTTTAGCTCTTCCAGTCGCTTCTTTGCAAGAATTGCCCAGCTATTCTCTATGTCCTGACAGCGCAGAAGATCGTCTATCAGCTTCATACGTTCTTCGGTTGAGAGCCTTTCTGCCTCTTCCCTTATCTCTGCAAGTTTCATAATTCCCTTTCAATAAACCACATATTGACGGCAAGGTCAATGGCATCTTCTCCATTAAGGATCCTTTAACCATTGCTTTCCTATCGATTTCATAAGAATAATTTATGACTTAGTCCGTGGAATTGCAAACCCATTTTCCCTTACTTAGGTATCACGATTCTCTGGTCGTCTTCGAGGGTGAAAGCAGGGAGGGAGATGCTACGACCCTGCACTATGTCGGTGACCAGAAGGGCAACCTCGCGGAGGTCGGAGTACATGACTATCTCATATCGTCCGGCCTGTGCAAAGCCTGCACCTATAGCAAGCCCGGATGCATCCTCTGTATTGCCGGCCTTCATCAGACGGAGATATTCGTCCTTTGTGCCTGTGCTCTGGAAGACCGTGATAAGCCCTGTGGATACACGGTCGCCTGTGTCATAGGCTATGTCGCCCCTGTAGTAGAATGCCGGTGTCTGGATCTCGCCGTCGGCTATGCTCGTAGGCATGGTCGCAGGTGGTTGCCCCTGTGGGAGAACCTCCATCTCGAAATTCCAGTAGTCGCCGCAGTCGAAGAAAACCTCGCCTGCGGATGTCAGATACCTACCGGAGGGATCGACAAGCGCAACAACATATGTGGCAGGACAGGGCAGCTTATGCTCTGTGCTGAACTCGCCAAAGTTGTCTGTCTGGCCGCCTGTTATAATATCATCTGGGCTGGACTGCTCCATGACTGTGCCCCTTGGGAAGAATATCACCTGAATCCCTGTCAGGGGCTGCTTGCCCCTGTCTGTCACTCGGCCTGTGAAGTTCATGGTCTCAATATCGCCGGGAAGGGAACACTTGCCCTCATATTCCGACTCGTCCTCCCACATGAAGCGCAGCTCCGTTGCCGGCAGGGCGAGATTGGCCTGTCGTGTCTGCTCTGTTATGGCATCTGCTATGGCAACAACGTGCCCCTCAGCATCTACAAGGGGACCACCGGACTGGCCGTGATCAAAGGGCTGCATGGAGCCGATAAGGAGCATACCCTCCGCCCTTCCTGCCACAGTGCCATTGGAATATTGCCAATAGGTGTTCATCAGCCCAAGCCAGGGATAGCCTGCCATGTGCAGGACATCGCCGGGGAGGAGCTTTCTGCCCATCTCAAGGGTGAGCAGCCTGTCTGAAAAGGCCTTCTCTATCTCGTCATCCTCCATTGGATACCATGTTCTAAGCTCATTTCGCGAGCCGCGCCTTCTTGTCGGGCGAAGTGCTGCCATGTCAACATCGGGGTCGCAGGCTGCGTGCTCTGCCTTGTAGAGAATATCCGGCACACCGCCTTCGGGATCGCGCAATATTCCGACTGTGATCTCGTCACCCTTTGCCATGCCCATGACAACATGATTTGCCGTGTAAATCCGAATCTCGCCTGCCTTGTTGCGGGCAAAGAAGCCAGTGCCATAGCCCTTGAGCTGCCCTTCATCAAAATTGACGACTACGATAAGGCAGGTTCCCCTCTGGAGAAGGGCGCTTATCTCAGGCACTGTCAGACCGAAAAGGGAGACTGTAATGAGCACAATAATATATAGAAACCTGCATCCCCTCACTCGGCCTCCATCATGTAGCGATATAGCGCGATAATGCCCTCGGTGTCGTCGCCTGTGAGCCTCAGAACAATCACGCCGTCATCGGCTTCTGCAAGGTAGTCAATGCCGATGGTCTCCCACGGCAGACCATTCTCCCAGAGGGCTTCCCTGAAGATGTATGCCTGAAAATCACTGCCATTTTCCAATTTGCGATAGTCTTCAGGCGGAGGTATCTCAAGTGTGCCTATTTCGTATTTGATTATGGCTGTGGAGAGCTCGCCCTTTGTTGTAAGTACCAGCAACTGATAGCTCTCCCCTTCCCATGGAATCTGAAAATTGCGGCTCTCGGTGTCAAAGGAATAGGCAAGGCTGCCCTGTGGAAGGCGGAGCATAAGGCCATTGATATCTGCTGTGATGTGATCGGGCTGACGAAAGGTAAAGCCCACAGTGCCTGTCAGAATGACTGCCACCAGAAGAACGGCAAGGGCGGGCTTGGATGTTATGGACTCGCGCTTTTCTGTGTCGGGGTGGCACTTGCGCCTGAGCCTTGCCGTCAGAAACAGGATTACGAGAAGGGACAGACCTGCCATAATCAGAAGATTGGCAAGGGACTGTATCTTTACACCAAGGGGCGAGACAAGACGCAAAATATTGTCGAGGCTGTATACAAACCCTGCAAAAATCGAGGCGACTACCTGATACATGACAAAACGCCAGCCGGAAATATGCGAGAACTTCACCCTTGAGACGCCGTAGCCGACAAGGGCAGAGAATGCCGAATACGAAAATGAGTTGATCATCACCCTTGCGAGGAAGGGCCCTGTGCGCAGCGTCTCTATGGATTGTGCGATTATGATATTTGTGCCGAGTGCAAAGCCAAGACCGATGACAAAGGAGAAAAGCACAGGGTCTTCTATGTCGTGAAAGGATTCCGAGGATGCCAGAGTCAGACGGAGCGTCCCGAACATGAGAAAAACAGCAAGAAAGCCCCAGAACAGAGAGAAGCTCCCTATGGAGAGCATGGAGATAAGCTCGCTGCCCCATATATGCTGCCTTGCAACATTGGCAACAGGTGAAAGGCCAAGCCGGGATATGAAGAAGCCCAGCAAAAAGGCCAGCACAACTGTCTGTCCCTTTACCTGCCTGCCCCTGTCCAGTCGGAAGAAGATCGGTGTCCAGACTATAGCCGGGATGAAGGGGAGCATATATGCAAGAATGCGCACAGAGAGAATATCTCCCGAAAGCTCCACAGGCAAAATTAGATATAGCAACAGGCATAGAAGCAGAACACCTGCTGTCTTTATGCCCACCTGAGCCGATAGTTTCATCTTCTTCCTTTCCAGATAGTATTAACGGCGAATTGTCGAGCTTTGCTTAACCTTTCTTATTCTATTTCTTCTTTTTTTTCTTTTTAAGCAATGGCAGTGCATCGGCAGTGATGTGGACAAGCTCACTGAGATATTCGCTGTCCTCTGTGTCCATTCTGAAATAGTCCTTCGCGCCGGGATAGGGCTTGCCCAATGAAAAGGGGATCTCCTCGCTGTCGATATATGCCCTTCCCTCGACGGTCGGCTTTATGAACAGTTGATTGTCGCATATCAGAGCTACTACCTTCTCGTCACAATACAGCGCAAACTCGCCGAACATCTTCTTGTGACGGATATTACCTGCGTCCTTGACTAGGTCGTGAATGTGATCGGCAAATTCATTCGAAGTTGGCATTGATATCTCCTGAAACTGATTCGATTGAGCGGTGTTCTCTTCCTTTTGCTCTTTTATCATAACCCTATAGACCCTTTTTAACAACATTTTTCTGGAGTAGCTAACAGTTGCTTGTTTTGAATTTCATCTGAACAGCCGTCCATCCTCTTTTTTTATGATGATTTGGGGAGAGAGTCTGCGAAATATTGGGGCGATTCATTTTGCACCCTTCAATTATGCACTGTTAATCGCCTCTCAGACAATGGGTTAGATATGCCGGGTGTCAATAGAGGGGGAGATCGATGCATCAAAAGAATGCCTGTCAAAGGCACAAACAGATTGTATCCCTGTTATCAAGGTTTTGCGGGGGTTGACAGGTCTATTCGGCGCGGCAGATTTCCTCGTCCTTCACGAAGTCAAAGCTGACAATAATGAAGTTACCTTCCTTGTGGGAATAGCCCTTGAGGCGAAGGGGTCTGTCTTCGGGCCTCATCTCGAAGTCATATTGATAAGGAAAATTGCCGACATAGAAGCCGTATCCGAGTTCTGTCCTGTCCAGCTTCGCGATGTAGTTCATCTCGCCATCAAAGCCATTGCACTTTTGCGTACCCTCTTCTATGTGTACGAGGACGTGATCCTCCTCCGAGAATCGCAGCCTTATCCTCGTGTCGTTCTGACCGAAAACATCCCATGCACAGCTTGAAATATAGTATCCGTCAACCCGTGGCCAAATTTCGGGAATATGCTGTATCACTATAGATTCCTTCTGTGTGCAGCCTGTGAGGATAAGTGCGGCAAGAAAAGCCACCACAAGAATGCAAAACAACCCCTGCAGAGCATCGGGCCCTTCGAATAGCCTTTTTTTTATGTTTATTCGATTTTGCATAGTCTCTATATCGGCAAATCGATGGAAAAATAGAGGGTATAATTTGCCTTCTTTCAGATCAGACAAAAATGCCCTGCCAAATATATCTAAGGAGGGGGGACATATGGCCCTCCCCCTTTTCAGATACAGACTTCTAAAGCCCGAAATTATCGCTGGATGTGGTGTAGCTTCCAAGAGTACCCAGCGTTGTCTGCCTGTAGACATTGTCGGAGACAAGGCAGCGTATATTCGAGCTTATGTTCAATGCCTGACTGCCCTTGAGGAAGCTGTTGCCGGAGATCTTGAGTATGGAATAGCTGCCGCCGCCGTCATTGTTAAAAACCCTTATCGACTGCGGATCGCCGCTCTGGATTATGAAGATATTGTCTGTGATCAGCCAGTTCTTATAGCCCGAATCCATGCAGTTGACCTGTATGCACTCTGTCTCGCCGGCCTTGATATTGTCGAAGATATTGTTGGATATCTGTATCAGCCCGTATGCCTCGTAGGGTATGGAGAGAAGCGTCTCATCGCAGTTATTATCTGTGAAGACTGTGCCCCGCCTGATATGTACAAGACAGTCATTGAAGCGATTATTGTCCATCATGTTCACAAGCTCGAAATTAAGCGCTGTTCCTGCAATTGTGCAGTTGTTCACATATGAATTGGTTATCCTGCTTGCACGGAGTATTGTGGAATATTCTATCTCGCAGCCGTCCATTGTGCCGATGGAATAGTTTGTGTTCTGGGATATATTATAAAAATCACAGTCTATGAAGTTGGCACCCCATGGGAAGCGTCCGATACCTCCCTTGAAGGAACAGTTTATGAATGTGGTATAGTTGCCGTCAAAGACAACACCGTCGAAATCTGCACCTGTTATCACCCAGTTATCGCCCATCTCAAAGGTGTCGTTGGCTGTGGCTGTGAACCCCCCACCCGACATGAAGACATAGTCCTCATATCTCCACTCGTCAAAGCACGAGCCGCCAGGGAGTGTGATTATATCCCGCATATTGATTATTGAGCGGTCGACTGGCTCTATAGTCTCGTAGTTCTCTGTTGTTACGACAAATACATTCTCTGTGGCTGCATCGAAGCGATTCCAGTCCACTGATGTCAGAAAGCCGTTGGATGCGGTTGTTGCCTGTGCTATGGTCAGTGTGGGGCTTGTAGTTGAGTCGTCTGTTACGTCAAGGGGTGCAACTGCGCTCACGGATGTGACAGTACCGGATCCGCCTGAACCTGTCGGCCATTCCTTGCGCCATGCTGCGTCAAAGTAGAATGAGTCAGGGAATACGGGTGATGTGGCAAAGTATATTGAATCGCCCTCTGAGTTCATGATGGTTGACCCGTCAAAACCACTGTCTGCCCAGGCTATACCCTCTTCGGATGCAAAGAATACGACATCGCCCTCGCCCCTTTTTACATTGAAGGCGTCCTCTGTGTTGATATTTATGTCCAGATGCACGTCAATATCCCCTGTGGATGTGATCTCGCTGCTTGTGGTCAGCTGAATATCGCCGGAGGAATAGATCGCCGGGCCATCGCCGGCATTCAGGGCATAGAGCGCACCTGAAATATTGTCATTTGTCCTGACCTGTAGGGCATTGCCGTCGGAGGGGCCTGTATATGCCGTTCTGATATCCACAGGGCCGGCAAGGGCATTGATCTGCGCACCTGAGCCGGGGCCGCCTTCATTGTAGGCCTCCTCAAGGCTATTGCCTCCTCCGCCCGCTGTCATCGGAGCCTTGTGGAGAACGCCGTCAACGACTGTGACCACAGAATCAGGGGCTGCGTCATTGGTCAGTGCAACTGCAACATCGCCCATGAACTTTGCTCCCTGCCCTGTCACAATGGAATATCTGTCGCGGAGGCTGTCGGAAGTGGGGCTGTATTCCACAAAAAGACCGCCCCTCTGTGAGCCATACCAGTCGAAGACAACTGTGCTGTCCTCGTGGGCAACTGCCCTTTGCCCGAATGCCATGGAGAAGTCACCCCATACTGTATCTGCATATCCGCCGACTATTGCAGAGTTCTGTCCGTATATCCTGCCGAGGCTGCCGCCGAGTATGGCAGAGCCAGAGCCGGCTGCATTGTTGGTGATGCCGCCGAGTACTGCCGCTGCATTGCCTGCCGCCCTGTTGCCCTGACCGCCGCTGACTGTGGATAAAGGGCCACTTGCCATATTTATCCAACCGCCGCCGACATGGGCATAGGTTGCAGATGCCATGTTCTGGCTGCCACCGGATACCACTGCACCCTGTGCAGAAGCCGTGTTCTGGAAACCGCCTCCTACTGTGGCATATTTCATGTCGTCCTCAGCATCACCTGTAAATGAGCCGACACCGAGATTGACATGAGTTGAGTCATGTGCGCCAAGCATGGTCGCCCCTGCCCTTGCAATGCCCCATTTGCCCATAGTGACTATGCTCGTGTCTGCACCGTCTGAGATGGAATATTCCCAGAGACCACCTCCTGAGCCACCCTCAGGCCATTCTTTGCGCCATTCGCCGTCAAAGTAGAAGGAATCGGCGAACCAGGGTGATGTTGCAAAATATATGGAATCGCCGTCATTGTTCTGTATATGTGGCACGGAGAGAGAGCCATACAGCCACATATTTCCGGCCTCGTCCATTGTGAGAATCTCCTCTGCTGCGCCATTTTCTATGATAAAATCGTCGTCTGTGTTGTTGTTCCAGTCGAGGCGAATATTGACATCACCTGTTGTTGTGAGATAGCTCGTTGATGTCATCTGTACATTGCCGGAGGAATATATTGCAGGTCCGGCACCGGCATTGCGCGCATAGAGTGCTGCGTCCTCGTCATCGTATGTGCGCACCTCCAGTGCTATGCCGTCCTCAGGGCCTGTGTATTCAGTGCGTATGTCAACGGGAAAGTCCGTGGCGTTTATTGTCCTGCCCATACCCGGGCCGCCCTGATCATAGGCCATGTCGAGGGTATTTCTGCCGCCTGCAATGCTGTCTGCTATGGCTGCCCGTCTGCTGTATGCTGCTGCGTGCAGGGGCATTCTCGGCGACATGACATCGCCGTCTATGGTGATCTCGACATAATACTGCACGTCAAAGCCCAGCTCAAGTGGGGTGACAGAGCCGAGGGAGACCGTGAACAGCCCCTTTTCGATGCTCACCCCTGTATGTGCCTCTGTCCAGATGGCTGTGCCGCCTGACTCTGTATCGTATATCCCGAAGGTCATGTCCAGCGCATCCGAGACTCCAACCCCCGAAGAGTTGGTCAGCTTGCCCTGATAGATCAGCGGAATCTGCGCAAAAACGGAAACAGTGATAATTAAAAATGCTGCGATCTTTTTCATTTTGCCCCCCGGGATAGATAGAAGGGCTCTTCAGCCCCTGCCTTGGTGTTGTTTGATATTCAATTTAGCAAACAACAAGGCTTTCGTCAATGATAACGATGACCACGAAAAGACCTGTAGATTAAAGAAGCTGTAGTACAGGAAAGGTTAAGACATTCCTCAGCCTGACATTAGAAATCAGGAACTCCGGAACTATCCCCAAAAAAAACTTAACAGGTCGCAAAGTTAACACTATATTTGGTTAAATAAAAAAAGGAGCATAGTATGAGAAATGCCATAGTGGTGTTATTGTTTACATCTGTTATTCTATCAGCTCAGAGCAATCTTCCCGAAAGGGTCAGCGTGAAGCTGATTCATCCCGGCTCAGGTGAGATTATATGGTCGGACTCTCTTGCAATAGAGGATTTGGAGGGGATTTCCCGTATGATTCCACGGCTTAATGGCGAGCTGCGCTTCCTGGAAATAGAAGACAGGAGAATCCCGGTCAGGAATGCCGATGACCTTCGCAACCTTAGACGGGCTGTACCGGAAGACCCCGGCGATATTTCAGAGACATGGGATCTGGGCTTGATTATCGGCGACAGAACCGACACAGAGAATATCAGATTGAGGGGTAATCTCGCCATTGGCACGGCAGACGGCGTTGATCCTGCTTCAAGACTGGATGTCCGCGACGGTGAGGCCCTTTTCTGGAGCGGTGTCGGTACAGTTGACCATGCAGACGGCGAAGGCGATGTCTATTTTGAGAACGATGTCGAGATAGACGGCGATATGTATCTTCAATCGACAAATGATATCTATATTGACGGCAGTTCAGGTATGGCCGGGAACATGCTCGGTATAAACGGGTCCGGCAATCTCGCCTGGATAACCGGAGGATCCGGTCTCTGGGTAAATTCCGGCGATGACCTCTATCCAACGGACACAGACTGGTCTGTGGGCATTGGCACAACAAGCCCAGACGAATCCGCAGCACTTGACGTAACATCGACAACTCAAGGCTTTCTGCCCCCCAGAATGACACAGGCACAGAGAGATGCCATATCCAGCCCGGCAACAGGGCTTATGCTCTACAATCTCACAACCGACTGCCTTCAGATTTGGAGCAATGGCGAGTGGAACAATATATGGTGCTATGCCTGCGAGCCTGTCATTACCTTCGAACCCAGCTCGATCACCCGTTGCGAGGGCACTGGCGCATCCTTCACAGTGGGCGCAGAGGGCACAGCACTCAGCTATCAGTGGCATGTATATGACGGTGCTACATGGACAGACATCACAGACAGCGGCGTATATTCCGGCGCAGAGACAGCCACTCTCAACATATCACCGACAGCTACATACATGGACGGCTATCAATACAGATGCAGTGTATCTGGAGCCTGCCCTCCTGATGCACTTTCAGATCCTGCAACACTTTCAATCAATTTGCTTTCTGTTGCACCAAGCTCAATATCGGCGAGTGCAACCCTGATCTGCACAGGCGGAAGCGTAACACTCGATGTTGCCGGCGGTTCACTCGGCACAGGTGCGAGCTGGGAGTGGTATAGGGGCAGTTGTGGCGGAACCTATATCGGCTCAGGCACATCTATAACACAATCTCCTACCTCTACAACAACATATTATGTCCGCGCTGAAGGAACATGCAATACAACCGCCTGCGCATCTGTAACAGTAACCGTCACTACAACAACTGAATTCGGCGAGCAATACTATACATCACCGGGCACATATACATTCACTGTGCCTTCGGGTGTGACGAGCATCTGTGTGGCTGCTGTCGGTGGCGGTGGCGGAGGCTGCGGACATCTCGGCGGTATGGGCGGCGATCCCGATGCAGTCCCCGGCGATGACGGCGGAGATTCCTCCTTTGGCACATTGCTCTATGCCTATGGCGGCGAGGGCGGCGGCAGACAATATGACCCCGCTGCTGTCGGCGGCAGCTATTCCGGCCCCAATGGCTTCAATGGCGGAAATGGCGGAACACTCTACGGCGGCGGAGGTGGCGGTGCAGCCACATTCACTTCCAATGGCGGAAATGGCGGTACAGGAAGCCCTGTCGATGCTGTTGACGGTGCACCCGGTGGAGATTCCGGCGGTGACGGCGATGCTGATCCCGGCTACGGAACAGGTGGTTGTGGAGGTGGAATATACCTTCTCGGTACGCCAAACAGAGGAGGAAACGGCGGATATAGAGGCGGCGACTATGGCGGTGGCGGTGGCGGTTCATGCGTCAATGCCGGCGGTGGTGGCGGCGGAGCAGGCGGCGGCCTTGTCTGGCAGAACGACATCTCCGTGACCCCCGGCGACACCTATACAGTGATTGTCGGCGCAGCAGGAAATTCCGGTGCGAGCTATGCAGCAGACGGTCAGCACGGCGCAGTGCGCATTATCTGGGAAACTGCTTGCAGCGGAACGCCCAGCTATCCAGCAAATGCCGAGTGATGCCCATCTTTGCCAGATGACTGAATACATCGAATTTTTATGAAATAGAAGAGGGGGCATTATGCCCCCTTCTTTTACCTTATATGTGTCACCTTTTGCCGATATTCGTATCTGTTAAGTCTCATTGTTGCCAGATATACCCCGCTTGCATGTTTCTCAGCATTCCACATAGCTGCATAACCTGTGAGTGTAAGTCTGCAAGGAAGGATTTCAACGAGTTTTCCAATGGAATTGTAAATTCTTACATCGGGAATAAAATCAGGTGATGGAGCGTATTTTGTGGTAAAGATGATAGTCAATTCTTTGTTGAATGGATTAGGGAATGCTGAAAATTGTAGACTGTTTTCGTTCGGTAATACGGGCGGGTGATCCTTCTGATTGAAATAAAACGCCCCAATATCCGAGACAGTTCCATCCGGATCTCTTATTGACGGATCGCCAGCATCAATCAGGGGTGAGCCTTCCTGAAGATGAAAATCCTGATTCTCAGCATCGACAAACAAAGGGTCAACGCTGATATTCTATACTGCTCCCATTTAAGCC
>NPID01000774.1_pt1 | contig 60707 bp, 56 predicted proteins | sample 8637491 | NCBI WGS metagenome assembly NPID01 (sample SAMN07420843, study PRJNA396082) | bioreactor metagenome | isolation source: sample BA6 brine-fed electro-methanogenic bioreactor BA | place: Japan: Kochi | collected 2016-06-14 | reverse complement strand
ATGAGCAGCTTAGTTCAACAAACATTATGCTCATAACTGCTTCCAAAACATCAATGGCGCCGCTTCACATCTTGCTCTTGCTGTCACAAACTACAACTTCATCAGGCTACATTCTTCACTGGGATATAAAACGCCTGTCTGCAACAACAAACTTGATTGTATTGAACTCATACAAGATAAATGGGTTCATATCCTTAACAATATAAACCTATAATCCAGCTTACAATATCTTCACTTCTATTATTGATTTTAAAGATCTTCGCGACTAAAATTGTGGGTAAGTCGGTTAAAAATTTATCCACTATCCACGATCCTGAACTCCTACGACGAGTTCAAAGTAGTCGTGGTGTGGATAGTGTGCACTTTAGATAAATTTCAGACTTATACACAATTTGATACTATTTTTCACTTATGTTTTTCCATTCTCGTCTTATGAAAAAGTTTCATAACTTTTCATAAAACGTGTTACACTACCGTTCTCATGTTCCCTCGCCAGCGACGAAGGAGTTGGAGAGGGACAGCAGGGTAAGGCAAAAATCAAAAATCATCCGGCTACGAATTGAAATAAATTTGAGAAAGAACTACGCCGCGACCTGCGGGAAAGCAGAAATCTCGTGGCAATTCAGTTGCTTCGTTTCTTTTGCATCAAGGTAAAAGAAATGAAGAGGATCTAATAATGGGGCTTCCTTTCTTTTTGCTTCGTTTTTCTTTGGAAGAGCAAAGAAAAATGAAGAGAACTGCATCGAGTATGCTAATGGCTTGCTGGCAAAACACAGAACGTAAAACATCCGTTAAGAAATGCTTCTTTACTTGAGATCCCGCCTGATTTCATCATAGATATATTTGATGCTGTAAAAAAATATTTTGACACAAATGACCGGCGGTCATTATCTGACTTCCGATTTTTAAAAAAAAGGTCAGGATATGGTAGATGGGAGTTTCGGAAAGGAAAGAGCGGGAAAAGGAGCAGCGGCGGCAGGCTATCATCGATGCGGCGGAAAAGGTATTCTTTGCCAGAGGCTTCGATAATGCCAGCATGAACGATGTAGCGGAAGCAGCCGAACTGAGCAAGGGAACTCTCTACCTCTATTTCAACAGCAAAACCGATCTCTGTATGGCGATCATTGTCCGCAGTCTGGAGCTGATCCGCCTGAATTTCGAAAAAATTCTGGCAGGCAGCGCCGACGGTTTGGGCAGATTGCAGCAACTCGCCGAATCTTTTCTGCAGTTCACGATCGACCATCCTGCCTACTACAATGCTCTGCTTTCTTTTCGCAAACACAGCATCGAATGTTCCGCAACGGGAGATATCTACCGGGCTGGTCTTGAGATCAATGCGCAGATCAATGAACAGATCGAAAAGATAATTGCCGGCGGCATCAAAGATGGCAGCATCTCCCCCGGCGTGGAACCCGCCAGACTGAGCCAGGCGATCTGGGGAAACTTGACAGGAATCCTGCCCGGCTGCATTTTATCCGCCGGTAATATGAACGGTCGGGAAAAGATCGAACCTGATGCCGTTCTTCGCTATATCTTCGAGCTGATACAAAATGCGATCAAAACTCGCTAAACAGGAGTTAAAATGAAAACTGTGAAACAAGTCATTATTCTTTTTCTGACGCTTTTCATCATCTGGATATTACTGACGGGCACCGACCTTCAGGAGATCATGGTGGGAATTGCCGTCTCATTGCTGCTGACAATAATTTTTGGGAAAAATGCGGCAATCTTTGCTGAAATCAAGCTTTCGCCAAAATCATTGATCTCTTTCATTGTTTATCTTTTCGTTTTCCTGTGGGAATTGATCAAATCCAATCTGGATGTGGCGCTGAGAGTATTGAATCCCAGACTGCCGATCAATCCGGGAATCGTGAAAGTGCAGACGAAACTGAAATCAAAACTGGGCAGGCTCATCCTGGCAAATTCCATCAGCCTCACACCCGGCACACTCACGGTGGAAACCCGGGATGATCATTTTTACATTCATTGGATAGATATCAGCTCCACCGATATTGAAGGTGCAACCAGAGCAATTGTTTTGAAATTTGAGAAATATCTGGAGGTGATCTTTGGCTGAGAAAAAATATTGTCTTTCTGAGGAATCTTTTAGCTTAACTCACGAAGAATCTCCTGTGAATTCTATTGGCTTTGCTTCCTGGTTCAAGAGAGATTCTTCCCACCTGTACCGGCAAAGTGCAACCAAGACGCAAGAACAAATTGAAACACACCCCGTCAGCTTCGCTGCCACCCCTCTGTTAGAGGGGAATACCGACAGAATGACAGATAATAATCCGGAGGTGATCTTTGGCTGAAATAGCAGATATGCTCTATAATATTTCCGCTCTTCTGGCGCTGGCAGGCATGCTGATCGCGCTGCTGCGCATGCTGATCGGTCCCACGCCGGCTGACCGCGTGGTAGCACTGGATGTGATGACGATCATCTCCATCTCGCTGATCGTTTTTATCGCAGCCCTGTTAAAACGCATTATCTACATCGACGTAGCGCTGGTCTATGCGCTCATCAGCTTTATCGGCGTGGTGGCGATCGCGCGCTATCTGGAAAGGGGGCTGTGATGGAAATCTTCGGTGCAATCATCACTTTGATCGGTGCGGGCTTTCTATTTCTGGGAGCTCTGGGCATTCTGCGGATGCCGGATGTCTATAACCGAATGCAGGCCGGAACCAAAGCCACCACGATGGGAAGTATTTTCTTTCTTTTGGGAATCTGTATTGGACATTCTGTAGGAGTTTGTTTCTGGAAAATTGTCCTGCTTATTCTATTCCTGATTTTTACAAATCCCATTTCATCGCATGCTCTGGCCAGAGCTGCTCATTTTGCCGGAATCAAACTGGCAGAACGCTCGGTGAAAGATGATCTGGAAGATGAAGAAGACAGATCAAAAGAAGCAGACCGGACCGACTTTGATCCGGAAGGAGATGCATTATGATCACAACAATCATCATTGTTCTGGGCATTATCATGATCGCTGCCGCTTTCATGGCGATCTATTTCAAAAGCCTGGTTTCGGCGATTCTTTCAGCCGGCGTCATCAGCCTGCTGGCCAGTATTATCTACATCCTGCTGGCAGCGCCGGACGTAGCAATGACGGAAGCAGCGATCGGTTCCGGGCTCACTACCGTCGTCTTTCTCTATGCCTTTAACAAGATCAGAAGAATGAAGGAGGAAGATCGTGGTTAAAAGATTTTTCACGTTTCTGTTTATTGCTTTCTTCATTTATATGCTTTTCCCGTTACTTAATCTTTCCTTCACCGAAAAAGAACTCAATCCTCTGGCAGCAAACTATGTAAACGAAGGACCGTCAGATCTTGGCAGTCAAAATCTGGTAACTTCCGTAATTGTAACTTACCGGGGACTGGATACTTTGGGCGAAGTCGCAGTTCTCTTTATTGCCACCTGCGGAGTGGGTTTTCTATTGAAATCAAAAAAACTAAAAACAAAGAGACGTAAAGCTTCCGAGCTGCTTCAAACCGGCTCCGGCTTTCTGGTTCCGATCATTATACTCTTTGGAGTTTACATCTTTTCGCATGGTCATCTCACGCCGGGCGGCGGCTTTCAAGGCGGAGTTGTTATCGCTTCGGGAGTTCTGCTGCTGATGTTGGCAAACATCGATTGGAAGATGAATCAAAATATTCTGCATTTGATCGAATCGCTTTCCGGTTCTTTTTATTTAGCGATCGGAGTGCTGGGAATGTTCTTTGCTGCCGGTTTTCTGGATAATCGGATATTACCGTTGGGAGAATTCGGCACTCTGTTCAGCGCTGGAGCAATTCCGCTGATTTATTCTTTGATTGGATTAAAAGTCGGTTCCGAGCTGGTGGGGATTCTTTCTAATCTGCGCGGGGAGGAAGCATGACAATAGTATCAATGCTGGGGTTTGCTCTTGTCATCATTGGTTTGTGGGGAATGCTCACGCAGAAAAATATCATCAGGATGATCATCGGCTTTTCCATTATCGATACCGGTATTCATCTGATCATTGTTTCGATCGGATATCTGAAAGGTCGAACCGCTCCCATTCTGGATTCAGCAGTCGATAGAACAGAAGCTGTACAACAGGTTGTCGATCCGGTTCCATCGGCGCTGGTCTTGACTGCTATCGTGATCGGTCTGGCAGTTACAGCCCTGATGCTGGTTTATGCCGTGCAGATGTTCAAAGAAAAAAAATCACTGAATATAAATGATTTTGAGGAGCTGAAATGGTGAACCCGATCTGGATATTGATTATTGCTCTGGCAGTTGCTTTTCTCATCTCGATACTTGAAAAACTGGGCAGAAGTTTCTCACACCTTATTTTTTTCAGTGCTTTGACCCTGATGACCGGCATTTCATCCCAATGGTTTTTCCATCTAATCTATGGCGGACAAAGCCGGCAGATCTTCACTGCCGGAACGATTCCACCTATTTCCATTAATTTACGACTGGGGCTGGAGGAAGCTCTGTTCACTTTCCTGATAAATCTCGCTGCTTTGCTGTCAGCACTGTATCTGACCAGAAGTTTTCGAACTGCCAGATCTTATCTCCTTTCCCTTTATTTAACAATGATCCTCGGCTTGAACGGACTGATCATGACCAGGGATTTGTTCAATGTTTTCGTTTTTCTGGAGATAACAGCAATTTCTACTTACGCTCTGATCAGTCTGCAGAAAAACACCCGTAGTTTATCGGCAGGATTCAAATATTTGATAGCCGGCGGTATTGCTTCGGCTTTTTTTCTTTTGGGAACCATCTACCTCTATAAACTCACAGGAACATTAAATATAGATTTTATCGTCAATTCCAGAGATTTACTGACAGGAAAGCTGGGCTTTATAGCAGCTTTTCTTCTGCTTTCCTCAGTCTTGATCGAGCTGAAATCTTTTCCTGCCAACGGATGGGCATTAGACGTTTACCAGGCTGCTGATGCCGCTATCTCGGCAATAATTGCAGCTGCCTCTTCGGCTGCGGTTTTCTTCGTGTTTTATAAGATCATCTTCCTTTTCGAGGCAATCTTGCCGGCAATCTCAGTCTTGGGAATGATCACATTTATCGGATCGAATCTGCTTGGCTTGAAGCAGGCAGACAGCCGCCGTCTGCTGGGATATTCTTCTATTGCCCAGATGGGTCTGCTGCTGGCTGCCATCACTTTGATCTTTCAGTATTCCAATTCCGATAATATCGGAAATTCCATCCTTGTGATCGTAGGCGGATTGTTCATCAATCACTTCCTGGCAAAAGCAGGTCTGTTCTGGCTGGCGGGAATGGTAACTGGCACCAGACTGAAAGACTTTGCAGTTTTCAAGTCTGATCCGTTGAAATTGATAATTTTCGGTTCTTTCTTATTCGCTCTGATCGGCTTGCCGCCTTTTCCGGGTTTCTGGGCAAAATGGGAATTGATCATGCAGCTGGCTTCTCATAATATGATCACCTGGATCGTGTTGATTCTGGCTGGCTCTCTGCTGGAAGCAGTCTATTTATTGCGCTGGCTGGTGAAAGCTGTGTCTGCCGAATCTTCAGAGAAGATGCCTTATGATTTCTGTAAAATCCTTCCGGTCGCTCTTTTCTTTCTGCTCTTATATATTTTCGGTCTTATCTCTTCCAACCATCTCGAAGGATCGGATTCGCTTTTTCTCTTTCCTATCATGTTCGGTGCTGTTCTCTATGCTCTCGATTGGCTGCCTGCCAAGTTCAAAGCTATGTTGACGATCTTCATCACGCTGGCAATGGGATATTTAAATATGAATGAAATCAGCGGTATTCGTTATATTTTCGGAATTATGTTCATTTTGGGCAGTGCGATCCTGCTGGTGACTACTCTGCAGGCAAAAGGTATCAGAAGAGGATTTTATCCGCTGCTGATCATGCTGATCACCTCGCTGGCAGGGCTTCTGCTGGCAGAAACAACTTTGCAGTTCTTCCTTTCCTGGGAGATCATGGCGATCAGCGCTTTTTTACTCATCCTGCGAGGAAAAATCGCCGCAGCACCTGCCTTGCGATATATTTTATTTTCCACCCTGGGCAGTTATCTGATCCTGATCGGATTTGCTTTTGCCTTCCGGGAAACCGGAATGCTGATGCTGGATTCTTTTGCCATGATCTACAAATCTGCACCGGCGATCCTGATTTTTCTTTCTCTCGGTTTCCTGATCAAATCCGGCGCACTGGGACTGCACCTGTGGCTGCCGGGCTCCTATGCCGAAGCAGAAGACGACACCTCGCCTTTTCTGTCTGCTCTGCTCAGTAAAGCAGGAATCTTGGGCTTTTTGGTTTTTCTGGGAATTTTCGGCAAAAATTTTCTGGGCGATACATCCATAACTGTTGCCCTGGGCTGGATTGGAGTGCTCACGGCATTTTTCGGAGCATTGATGGCGATCTTTCAGGAAGACATCAAATATCTGCTGGCTTATTCCAGTATGAGTCAGCTCGGCTACATCGTTCTCACAGCAGCTTCTCTCAGTCATCTGGGCTGGGCGGCAGCTATCTATATGAGTGTTAACCATTTCCTGTTCAAAGCTGTTCTCTTCATTACGATCGCCGGAGTGATCTCTCGCGTTCAAACCCGCAAGATGTATGAAATGGGCGGTCTCATCAAGAAAATGCCGCTCTCATTTGTGGCGGTTCTGATCTCCATAATTGCAGTTTCAGGAGTGCCGCCGCTGACCGGATTCGGCGGAAAATGGCTGATGTATAATGCTCTGTTTCTAAAAGAATGGTACTTGCAGGCTGGACTGGCTTTCTTTGCCGGAGCGGTTTCTTTCCTCTATCTTTTCCGGCTGATCCACACGATCTTTCTGGGACAGGGCAAAACCGCTCATAAAAACGTCAGGGAAGCTTCCGCATTCTACATTCTGCCAGCTTTTCTTCTGATAGCTGTCATCATGGCATTTTCACTTTATCCGAATCTACTCATCAAACCGATCACCACAGCTCTGGATTCGCATTTCGCAGCAACAATTCACTGGGAAAATTATACGCTCATCAGTCCGCTGGGCTATTGGAACGGATTCAATATAATGCTGGTGACGATGGGTGTTTTCATGCTGCCGCTTATCTGGATCACGCTGCGCATTCGCTCCATTAAAAAAGTGAAGCAATTCAATATCGTCTATGCGGCAGAACGTCCCGAACGACCGGAAACAACTCATTTTGCCTACAATTTCTTTGCGCCCTATCAGAAAGCGCTGGGCTTTCTGGTCAAACCGCTGGTAACCGGATTCTGGGAGGGAGTGGTGGAATGGACCTATTCGATTTCGGCAGCTTTGCGCCACATCTACACCGGGAACGGTCAAACCTATGGCCTTCACATCATCATGTATGTTGTAATCATCTACTTCGTGATTGGAATTAAATAATTTAGGAGAGTTTGATGGAATTCACTTTTCCAGATTCGATATTCTATGCTTTGATAGCTCTTGCCTTTGCCATTATCTACGGCTTGTTCATGTTTGGTTTTGTTGCCCGCATCATCGCCCGTGTGCAGGGACGCATCGGTATGCCGGTCTGGCAGCCGTTTATAGACATCATCAAAAACAATGCCAAACGAACCATGATCTCACACGGGATAATGTTCTATCTCGGTTCGGTTTTCCGTCTGGCCGGAGGTCTGGGATTATACCTTTTTATGCCTGTTCTATTCGGCTCGCTGATCTTTGCCAATTTCAGCTTCAGCGGCGATCTGCTGCTGCTGATGTATTTCTTCTTCTTCGGACAACTTGGTATGGCGCTGGGCGCCGGAGAAGGCGGGCATCCCTATGCTGCGATCGGCGTGAGCCGCGGTCTTTCGCAGATGACGGCTTTTGAAGTTCCTTTCACGCTTGCTGTCATCTCACTGGTGATCCAATACAAAACTTTGAATCTGATGGACATTGTAGCCGCTCAGCAGGGATCGATCCTGAACTGGACGCTTTTTACCAATCCGCTGGCTGTGCTTGCCGCCATCATTGCCATGCTGGGCATGAACATGCATTCACCTTTCGACATCGTGCGCGCTCCGCAGGAAATCCCGGTAGGACCGCCCATCGAACATCACAGCGCTTTTCTGGGAATGCTGCAGACCAATCGGGCACTTTTCAACGTCGCCAAACTTATCCTGTTCATGAATCTGTTTTTTGGCGGTGCCACCAATCTGATCGAACTGATCGTCAAAACATTCCTGATCTATATGATCTCGGTTTTCGTAGGCGTGGCTTTCCCGCGCTTTCGTACTGAACAATCCATCAGATTTTTCCTGGGATTTCCCACTCTTATTGGAATCTTGGCGATCCTGATCGGAACGCTGAACTAAGGAGTTGATTTAGATGAAAAAAGAAAAAGAAAAACTGGCGAACCTGGGATTACCGGAACATGAAAGAGACCTGTTTTGCGATGCCCGACCGCAGCCATCCAGACCCTTTAATAAATATCTGGAAAAATTTGCCAACTGGGCACGCGCCAATTCGCTCTGGCTGATCGCTTACGGCACAGGCTGCGGCGCTATCGAGCTGCGTCCCCTGATGACTTCCCGCTACGATATGTATCGCTATGGCATCGCTCCCCGACCCACACCGCGTCAATCTTCGGTTTTCATCATCGGCGGCTACATGAGCATAAAAACGTTGAAGCGGGTTATCCGCAGTTATGAACAGATGCAGAATCCCAAATTCGTCATCGCGCTGGGCAGCTGCACCATAAACGGCGGCATGTATTACGACAGCTATTACACTATCAATCGGGTGGATCATTACATTCCGGTGGACGTCTATGTGGCAGGCTGCATGCCCCGCCCGGAAGCCATCATGGCAGGATTCGACAAATTGAAGGAACTGATCAAAGCCGGCAAAGGCGAAGGCGCCAATCAATATGCCGAGAATTTTGACTGGTACAAGGATAATCAGAAAAAGATCATTAAAGACTGGAATATGCCAGATTATAACTGGTAGGAAAAAAATGAAAGAATTACTGAACGATCTGAAAAAAAAATATGGTTTGAAGAAGATTAAAAGGCAGCGGGATGATCTGTTTTTTGTTTCTGTTCCAAAAGATTATGCCGTGGATTTCATCACGCACATGAAGGATTATGAAAAATTTACACATCTGGCTTTCTTAAATGCTGTCGATTATCTGGAAAAAGATATTTTTCAGCTTACCTATCTGTTGAACAATCCGGATTCTCATCTCAGTCTGGGTGTGCAGGTGGATATTCCCCGTAAACAGCCGGAAATGATCACCATGCACCATCTCTGGCGGCAGGTGGCAGCCTATGAACGTGAACTGAAGGAAATGTTCGGCATTCGCTTTCCCGGCAGTCCCCGTCAGCACGAATCCTTCGTTCTGGAAGGCTGGCAGGAAATTCCGCCCATGCGTCGCGACTTTGATACCCTGAAGTATTCCAATGAAACTTTCTTCCCACGTCCCGGCAGGACAACGCACGATCCCAAGAAATATATGAGAGAAAAACTCTATCCGGATTTCTTCCGGAAGGAGGAAGATCATGAGTAATCGGGAAAAATATCCTCCTCATCAGAACGATAAACCCGTCCTCGATCTGCACTCCCAGAAATATGTGAAACTCTGGCAAGGTCCGCAGCATCCGGGCGTTACCGGTAACATGGCTCTGGAAGTAACCCTCTGCGGCGATGAAGTTGTCGATCTGAAAACGCATGTGGGCTATCTGCATCGAGGATTCGAAAAACTGATCGAACGCCGCAGATTCATCCAGAATTTCACCATCGTCAGCCGCATCTGCGTTCCCGAACCGGACACGAATGAATATCTCTATTGCGCTGCTGTGGAAGATCTGGCTGGAATCAGAATTCCGGAAAAAGCAGTCTGGCTGCGAACTTTGACGATGGAGATGTCCCGCCTGGGCAGCATGCTGATGTGGATCGGCGGGCAAAGTGCGGCTCTGGGTATGGGAACTATCGGGCAATGGACGGTTACGCATCGCGATTATATTCTGGATCTTTTTGAAGAACTATCCGGCGCCAGGATCTACCACATGTACATCATTCCCGGCGGTGTACGTTATGATCTTCCTGATGGATTCGGGAACAGACTGGAAGCAGTCCTGCAGAAAGTGGAAAAACTGCTGAAAGAGATCAAAATGGTTCTTTTGAACAACATTGTGGTAAAAAAGCGTTTGGTGGGATTGGGTATAATCAGTCAGAAAATGGTGGATCAATTCGGAATTGTGGGACCCAATGCCCGTGCGTCAGGATTAAAAAGAGATCTCAGAAAAGATAATCCCTACCTGGCTTATGATCAACTGGATTTTGAAGTAGTAACTCACTCGTATTCGGATGCTTATAACAGAATGGTCTGCCGCCATAAGGAGATGTTCCAATCCATCGACCTGATCCGGCAGGTTATGCAGAAAATACCGAAAAAAGGCAAGATTCACCAAACCCTGCCCAACGTTCTAAACTGGAAAATCCCAGCCGGAGCTACCTATGTGAAAGCCGAATCCACCCGCGGCGAATATGGCTATTATCTGGTTACGGACGGCTCGGAATTTCCCCGCCGCTGCTACGTGCGCGGTCCCAGCTACACTCATGCCATCCCGCTGCTGGAGCATCTGGCGATCAATACGAACATCGCCGATCTGGCTGCTCTGATGGTTTCGCTGCACACCTATCCGCCTGAAATTGAGAGGTAAAGATAATGAGTTTAAAAGATATCATCTCACCATTTTACGTCTGGAAACGCGCTTTTGAAAAACCCTACACAACTCCCAATCCGCTCAAAGACCGTCCGGGAGCAGAAAGGTATCGCGGCTTTCATCAGAATGATCTGGAAAAATGCATCGGCTGCGGCAGTTGCGAAGCGATCTGTCAAAATGCCGCTATCGACCTGGTGCCGGTAGAAAGCATCGCTACGACCCCAAAGGACAGTGGATTGCGACCGCGCATAGACTATGGACGCTGCTGCTGGTGCGCTCTCTGCGTGGACATCTGCACCACCGATTCCCTGAAGATGAGTAATGATTATATCTGGATCGATTCTGATGCTGATGTCTTCCGGTTCATTCCCGGAGCGGAAGCAAAGAAATGGGACGATCTGGAAGAAGGCTATAAACGCAGTGAAGAATATCATCTGCTACTTCCCGAACAAGTTACAATGCCGATGATGACGGCTGATGAAAGTGTTCGATCCTTTTTGGAAGTGGTAAAAGGCTATTCCAGACAGGAAGCGATGAAAGAGGCGGAACGCTGTGTGGAATGCGGATTGTGCGTGGCATCCTGTCCGGCTCATATGGATATTCCCGAATACATTCGAGCCATTCGGGAAGATAATCCGGAGGAAGCTCTGCGGATCTTGTATAAAACCAATCCGATGCCGGCTACCTGCGGCAGGATCTGCACGCATCTCTGCGAAGGAGTCTGTTCCATCGGCGTGAAAGGAAAACCGCTGGCGATTCGCTGGCTCAAACGCTACATCGTAGATCAGATCGAACCTTCCAGATTCAAAGATATCCTCCAGACAGAATTCCAGCCCAACGGCAGAAAAGTGGCGATCATCGGAAGTGGTCCGGGAGGTTTGAGCGCGGCTTACTATCTGGTCACAGCCGGTTATGAAATCACCATTTTCGAAGCAAATGAAAAGGCCGGCGGCATGATCCGCTACGGTGTTCCCGAATACCGCATGCCCTACGACCAGCTTGATAAGGATATCGACTATGTGAAGTCACTGGGTGTGACGATCAAAACAGGAACAGAAATCGGAAAAGATCTTCCGTTCATTGATATTTATAATCAATATGACGCCGTTTTCTTTTCCACCGGACTGCCGCTTTCCTACAAAATGGAACTACCGGGCGAGGAACTCCCCGGTGTACTGGACGGATTGACTTTCCTGAGGCAGATTACGGATGGAAATGCTCCTGACATTGGTAAGCAGGTTGCTGTGATCGGTGGCGGCAACACAGCCATCGATGCGGCGCGCACAGCCCGAAGACTGGGAGCAGATGTAACGATCATCTATCGCCGCCGCCAGGAGGACATGCCGGCTGACGAAGAAGAGATTCACGACGCCAGGCTGGAAGGAATCGAATTGATTACACAGGCAATTCCCGTAAAAATAGAAAAAGATTCATCAGGTAAATTAAGATTTCATTGGAATAATGCCCGCATGGTGCAGGATGCCAAAGGCTTGCGTCCGCGACCAGAACCGATCGCAGATGATCTCGGCAGCATCAGGGTAGATACGGTTATCTCCGCTATCGGTCAGGGAGCTGATTTTGATTTTCTACCTCAGGATGTTTCTGAAAAGCTGAAATTCAAGCGCAACAAACTGCTGGTCGATGAAAACAAACAGACGGGTGATTCGAAGATATTTGCCGGCGGTGATATTGCCAACAGCAAAGCCGATGCGATCAGTGCTATTGCCGATGGACACAAGGCAGCAATGGGAATTGATCTGTTTCTAAATGTATAAATTCGGTGATTTAATTAGAATAAAAAGAAAATATATAAAACTCTTTCAGCTTTATGCTTGACAAATATTTTCTAAACTGAAATTAAGTGTTTGTGTATTTTGAAAAAAAAATTTAGAAAGGAGATATTATGAAAAAAACTCTTAGAATGTTGTTAGGATTAGTAATTCTGGCATCAATTCTTCTTTCGGCTTGTGCTCCGCCGCCTCCTCCAGTAAGTAAAAACCAACTGGAAGTAGCCGAACAGGAAGCTATTGCTGCCGAAGAAGCTGCCAATGAACAATGTACAGCTACAATGGAAATGGAATCAAAGATCGCTGCCAAACAAGCGGAACTAAATGATTTGAAAGAATACAAAACAGAACTGGAAACTAAAAGGAAATAGGAGGTAACAATGAAAAAATATATCATAATTTTATTAGTAGCATTACTCGTTGTTCCTGCTCTTATCAGTGCAAAAGTTGCTTACCTCAGTGAAGAAGACTATAAAAAACTCAATAAGAATGAACGTTTGGCATATTGGGAAGAATTGGAAACCGAACTTGCGGGTTATCAGCAAAGAAAAGCAGATGCAATTGCAAAACAAGAAGAATGTCAGACCAAATTTGAAGAACTTAAACAACAGGAAATGGCCTTGGATACTGAATATCAGCAGACTTATAATTCCATTTTGGCAATGCTGAACGTGGAAAAAGAAGAAGTTCCTGTCATTAATAATAGGCTGCAGGAATTTAACCAAAGAGTTTCGAACTGGGAACAGCTTTCCGATGATGAACTCTGGAAAGCCAAGAAAAATGTACGAGATATGATCACTGAATACAAAGAATACAGAGATACCAATGAAACTCTGGTTCCGGATTATCGCAGAGAATTTTCTGATCTGGATAACAGAATTGCCAATCTGGAAAGAACTTTGGATAATGCAAAGCCGAAATACTATGAAGACACCTATACTGTGGTAAGAGGCGACTGGCTTTCCAAAATTGCCGGATACAGCTTTATTTACAACGACATTTCCAAATGGCCTATCATTTATCGTGCCAATCGTGACCGCATCAAAGATCCAAATCTGATCTATCCGGACCAAGTTATCAAAATTCCGCGTGGTCTGCCTAATGAATGGAAAGTTTACAAAGGTGAATGCCTCTGGAAAATCGCCGGCTATCCCGAAGTTTATAACAATGCAGCTAAATGGCCGATCATTTACAGAGCAAATAAAGATCAGATCAAAGATCCGGATCTGATCTACCCAAACCAGATTTTCTCAATTCCAAGAGATTAGCTCTAAACAAAATTGTAAAAGCCTCTCTTCTTAATCGGTGAGAGGCTTTTTTTGAAGTTGAATTCAATAAACAGAAATTTATAAACTTACAGGGATTGTTTTGGATAAATACAAATTTCTACTAATCATAATTACTGCCGTTATCATTGCCTTTCTACATTTCTTGGTGAATCCTTATAGATTTTACAGCTACGATTATGACCTGAAACTGGGTGAAATTGCAGAAAAGGATATCATTGCACCGTTCGATTTTAACGTTTATAAAAATCAAGAGACTCTGCGTGCAGAACAGGAAGCAGCTGCAGCAAAAGTTCAGCCGATATACAAAGTTTCGGAAAACCTTAAATTCAACGCCCAGAAAAATCTGGATTTTATTTTTCAGCATTTCTCACTATCCACCATCACAGATTCCACTGAGATTCGTGACAAACTTCAGCAGAACGGTTACGAATTATCTTCCGAAAGTATTCAGAACCTGTTGAATGAAGAACGCAGATTTCGCATTTACAGCTTTTTAACCGAAGAACTATCCAAAATATTCCATATCGGAATCTATCCGGATAATTATCGTTATCAAAAGATCAAGATCGCAAAAGTTAATCGCATCATAGAGTATGAATTGAAACAGCTTTATTCGCTGGTTGAAGCAAAAAACAAATTAGTAGCAAAAACTTCATCACCGATTGATAAGAAAATCGTCAGAGAAATAGCCGATATCATTCTCATCGAAAACATCGTGATAGATAATGAGATGACCGAATTGGAAAAGCAGAAAGCACGAGAAAAAGTTCCGGTTACACTCGGTAGAGTTCAGAAAAATGAAGAAATAATCAGGAAGAATCAGAAAGTAACTTCGACGGAGCTCCTTAAACTGCAATCCATGATCAGAGCACAAAAAGATCAACATACTACCAAAAATACAAGTCAATTGCTTGTTTCTTCTCTGGGAGTTTTTTTCCTATCCCTCTTGATTCTATTCACATTCTATTACATATTGCAACTTTTCTTCTCCAAGAATTTCAGTTCCACTTCCAGATTAATTGTTCTGCTGGGCAGCCTAACATTATCAGTTATTTTCACGATAATTGTTAATTCCTATCTGCAGATACCCTCACTTATTATTCCTTATAGTTTCAGTGTGCTGCTTATTGCGATAATATTTTCTCCTCATGTCGGCATCACTTTCAATTTTGTAAATCTGATTTTTGTATCTCTTTTTCTGAATTGGAGTGTGGTCAATCCTGTCATTTTATGCCTTTCAACTTTGGCTGGAATTATTGCACTAAAAAATATGAAAAAGCGGTTGGAATACTATCCTTTAACCTTGTATCTGATTTTAGGGTTTTTACTGATTGTAACCAGCATTTCACTGATTCGACATGAAGTTTTTGAGATATTTCTCTGGCAGATGGTTTACGCAGCTATCTCTGTTATCACTTCAATGGTACTGCTATTTTTACTGGCACCGATAGTGGAACGTAAGCTGAATATGGCTACAAAACAAATACTTCTGGAATTGTTGGATTTTGATAATCCACTTCTTAAAAAAATGTCCATGCTGATTCCCGGCACGTATCATCATTCCCTGATCGTCGGCAATCTGGCAGAAAGTGCAGCAGAAGCGATCGGCGCTAATCATCTGCTGGCCAGAGTGGGAAGTTACTATCATGATATCGGAAAATTGGAAAATCCCCAGTTTTTCGTAGAAAATAATCCCAATTCCGAAGAATTACACGATAAAATGATGGCAAATGAGAGTTCAAACCTGATAAAAAATCATATCGCTAACGGCATTGCGCTGGCAAAAAGGTCAAAGCTTCCTAAACCGGTCATAGAAGTTCTGCAGCAGCATCATGGAACAACCAAAATCCGTTACTTTTACGATAAAGCCATGAAATCCAATCTGGATATTGAGCCGCATCAATTTCATTACGACGGGCCCAAACCTCAAACCAAAGAAGCCGCTATAGTCATGATCGCCGATATCGTGGAATCAACCACCAAATCACTCACAGATTTTTCGGAAGATGCGATCAATGAAGTGTTGGACAAAACCGTGAAGAATTTGATTTTGGAGGGGCAATTGAATGAAGCCCCTCTCACCATGAAAGAATTAGATGTCATCAAAAAATATATGCTTCCTATCTTGATGGGGGTTTACAGGAAGAGACTTGAATATCCTGAATAACAATTTGCATATCGATAATCAGGCGAATGCAGATATAAATTGCGAGGATCTGATTCAAATGATGAATTTAGTGATCAACCAGGAGAATTTGAGCAAAGACAGTTTTGTAAATCTAAGATTATCCTGTGATGGCGAAATCCGTAAATTGAACGCTGTTTATCTGGGTCGCGATTCCCTGACAGATGTCATCTCCTTCCAAGCAAATATGCCGGGATTTCCAGGGCTGGGAGATATTATAATTGACACGAATGTAGCGTCAGCACAAAAGGGAGAAAGATCATTATCAGAAGAAATATTGATTCTCTTCTTACACGGACTTCTACATCTTCTGGGATACGATCATCTCAATAGTAGGCAGGCGAAGATAATGCAAAAAAAAGAACACGAATTTTTGAAATTATTTAAGGAGACTAATAAGTAAAGTGGAAACCGGATTTTCATTTTTAGTAATAATCGGCTTTTTGTTTCTTTCTGCTTTTTTTTCAGGTTCCGAAACTGCATTCTTCTCGCTTTCTAAAATTCAATTGAAGAAAATCGAGAAAACTAAAACTAAGAGTGCAAAAAGGATCAGGCGCCTGATCAATAAACCGCGAGAATTGCTGATAATCATTCTGCTTGGAAATACCATTGTTAATGTGGCAGCTTCATCTGCAGCAGCTTTATTTGCCATTCAAATCGGTGAAAGCCTTACTCACAAACTATCACTGAGTGCAATTCTGGCTATTGAGATCATTATAATGACAATTCTGCTGTTGATTTTTGGAGAGATAACTCCCAAGCTGATTGCTTTCTCTTCACCCGAAAAATTTGCCAGATTTGCCAGTTTCTTTCTGGAAATTTTGAAATATATGCTCTATCCTGTCATCAAGATCCTGGAATTTATCAGTAAGATTTTCTCTACTCGCCAGAAATCGGAAAACACTCAACATATAACTTCCGAAGATTTTAAAAATCTGTTAAAATCCAAAGCAACGCAAAATTCTCTGGAAGACAAAGAGAAAAAAATTATTTCCAGCATTCTTCGGTTCTCTTCCACCATCGCGCGCGAGATAATGACCCCCCGAGTCGATATAGTCGCTGTGGAAATTACCGAAGGTTTCGAATCTGTAAAAATGAATATAATCAAATCCGGACATTCCAAGATTCCCGTCTATCAAGGCAGTATAGATAATATAATTGGTGTGATCTATGCTAAAGACCTCATCTTGCACCCTGATAAGAACAGCATGAACGATTATTTCAGACCGCCGCTTTTCATCACGGAAAATGCCAAGATCCAGAATCTTTTAAATCAATTCAAAAGACGTAAAGTTCAGATCGCCGTAGTAGTCGATGAATATGGCGGAACTTCCGGTTTGATCACGCTGGAAGATATTCTGGAAGAACTGGTAGGAGAGATCATGGATGAATACGACAAAGAACATGCCATGATCGAGGAACTTGCTGACCATGAATGGTTGATAAGCGGTATGTACACAATCGCCGAATTGAATGAAGAATTTCAACTGAATATCGATAATGATGAATTCGATAATCTGGCAGATTTTTTATACAATCATTTCAACAAGGTTCCCATACGAAATGATAAATTCGTATACGAAAACAGGGTTGAGTTCACAATTACCCAAGTGAAAGGCAACCGCATTCAATACGCCCGGATGAAAATACTTCCTGCCCATGATGAAGAAATTTAACATTTTATTTATTTTCTTTTTTTTCATATCAATGTTATCAGCTGAACAACTCCATCTGACAATCAGATATCTGGGTTTACCGGTCGTAAACGTTGTGATGACCGATAACGGCAGTGTGATTTCCGTTCAAGCCAAAGCTACCAAAATCGCCAGCATTGCTGCTAAAATGGATAATTCCTATATTTCGGAATATAAAGACAACTATCTGCCGATATCATATAAAAAAGTCATTGATCAAAAGGATTATGAAGAAAATCGTGTTACCGAGTATGATCGGGATATCCTTACTGCCAAACGCAGCAGCTACCTTGATTTCGCTGAAGATAGAAATTATGCCATAAAATCGGAAAGCCGCGACTTCTTTTCTTCGCTTTATTACTTAAGAACTATTTGTGATCAACCTTTTGGTGAATTGTGGCTGGATGCCAATTCACTTATCTGGAAAGCAACTTATCGTATGATTGACCGGGAAATTCTAAAAACTGAATTTGGAAAAATTGAAGCCTTCAAAGTGGAACTGACATTTCAGCAAATATCACAGGCAAAAAAGGAAAATACTGACATGCTGACCAACAATCTGGTAAATGAAGAGCGTTCGCTGATCTTCTGGTTTTCCAATGATGAACGCCGTTTGCCGTTGAAAGCAAAATTTATGATGAAACCTTTTGCTGTAACCTGGAAACTGGAAACCTACCACAGATGATAAGTAGAAAGGTTTTTCGAACGCTTTTTATTCTGTGGTCGGCAGTTATTTTGACTTTAACCTCTTATCCAAAACTGCAATCACCGTTAGATGATTCGCTGAATTTCGATAAATTTGCGCATGTTTTTGTCTATCTTATTTTTGCCTGGTTGTTTATGAAAATGCACGGAAATTCTGTAGATAACAAAACCATCAAAAAGTTGATTCTGCTGGCAGTAATCGTTCCGGTTTTAGATGAGCTGCATCAGATTCCCATTCCGGGTCGCAGTTTTTCATGGTGGGATATTCTGGCTGATATGATCGGTTTCTGGATTATCATTCTGATCTACAAGAATAAGATAAAAGCTTATAATCTCAAAAAAGAAAATTCTTAAAGTTGACTCAAACCAGACTGAGGTAGCCGAGTTCTGCCACTTTTATTTCATCAAGCTGAAAGCAAAATTTCTTTTCTTGCCCCTCTGCTCTGCACAATTTTTTTGAAAAAAGTGTAGAACATTTCCTTAAAAGCAGGGAAGTAAATTCTCCCTTACCCGATGCAGCCTCGATGATTTTTTTAGATTAATCAGCTTTTACTCTTTTCAGAGTTACGACTACTTCATACTTATAGGGCGGTTTCTGCCAGATCTGTTTGCCGATATAATCCTGTGGATTTTTCATCACTTCGGTTTCAGTTACTTCTTTGAATTCATTTTCGCCCGTAACGACCCAGAAAGTCGTCTCTTTCGGTTTGGTTGTTTTACTTGGCATAAGTTCTCCTACTAAAATATAATCCGGATGTTTTTCGATAAATTCCTGCAGGATCTCCAAAGAGATCCTTTCCCGATAGATTTCACAATATCTTTTATTTTCGCAAGTTGCAGCACAAACGATGATATCCGTATATTGTTTGCTTCTGGGGCAAACAATCAAATTTCGATTTTCTTTTGGTCGATGTCTCAATTCAATCTCTAAAGCAGTTTATAATTTTCTAATACTTTTTTCAGTTTTTCCAGATTTTCAGATTGCATTTCACAAATGGGAAGGCGGAATTCCCGCTCGATTTTACCCATTAAATGCAAAGCTTCTTTAACTGGAATGGGGTTTGTTTCATAGAACATGGCCATGTTTAATTCCAATAATTCCAGGTGAATGTTTCTTGCTTTGATAAATTCCTTTTTTTCTACTGAATCCACCATTTTGGCGACTTTGTGAGGAATTACATTGGCAGTTACGGAGATAACGCCTTTTCCCCCACAACATAAGATTGGAAAATTCAAAGCATCTTCGCCGGATAACACGGAAAAATATTCGGGAGCATCTTTCACAATTTTGGAAAGTTGCACCAAGTCTCCGCTGGCTTCTTTGATGGCGACAATATTTTTGAATTCATGCGCCAACTTCAAGGTAGTTTCTGCCGAGATATTTACACCTGTTCTGCCGGGAACATTATAGATCACTATGGGAATATCTGTGTTTTCGGCAACAGCCTTGAAGTAGAGGTAAAGTCCGTTTTGAGTTGGTTTATTGTAGTAAGGAGTAATCACTAAAGCGCTATCCACGCCCCAATCCTGCGCGCGGGAAGTGGCAGCGATCGTGTGAGAAAGATTATTTGTGCCGGTTCCTAACATCACGGGAATTCTGCCATCAATTTTCTGCATGCCAAAATTGATCAATCTTTCTTTTTCATCACCGGCAAGCGAGGGAGATTCACCGGTCGTTCCGCAAAACAGAATTCCGTCCGTACCGTTTTCCAGATGAAAATCGATCAGGTTTTCCAGTGCATTATAATCTATTTCATTATTTTTGAAGGGAGTAACAAGTGCAACATAAGAGCCTTTTAACATCATTCCTCCTTCTGCAAAATTCTTTCATCCACCTGTTCAAAGAAATAGCTCGAAACAGGCATTGCCATTGGCGCAAATTATGTTGGGATGTTTTTGACGTCAACTAACAATTTAAATTGTCGGATAATTTTTTATCGTTTCATTCTCTGCATGTAAAATTAATCGAAATTGTTCTGCTGATCATTCAAAAAGTATTACTATCAGAGACATGATCATCTTGAAAATTCTTACAGTGTTGCTTCTTTAAAAGGTTGGAGATTTTTTCCAGAAACAACTTACAGGAGGCATCAGAATCACCTGTCTTATTCTGTAAACATCTAACACTGATTAATCTGTGTTCATCAGCGTGAATCTGTGGAAAAAAAAATATTCTCCTCACTTGTAATCTGATTAGCCACGAGAAGCAGATTGGAAGTAGCCTGTAACTAAATTACTCTCCAAAATTTTTTTCCAGCCAATTCATTGTGTAAATAATATCTTGCGGCAGAGGAGCTTCGAGCTTGATTTTCTCTTCCGAAACAGGATGTATAAATTCAAGTTCAGCTGCGTGTAATGCCTGCCGTTTCAGATGTCTGGATAGAAGATATTTTACTTTTTTATGATAGTGCTCTGGAACAAGACTCAAGGTTCTCTTCAAGCTGGAATAGACCTGATCTCCCAGTACAGGACAATTCAAATGAGCAAACTGAACGCGGATCTGATGCGTGCGGCCGGTTTCCAGACCGATCTGAACAACGCTGAAGAAATGATAATCCTGCAAAACCTTATAATGCGTTATGGCCTTCCTGCCCACTTTGGAAACTGCCATTCTGGTTCGATCACTTTTACTGCGATTCAAGAGATTCTCGATCGTTGCTTCCGGTTTTGAGGGCACTCCGCATAAGATTGCCAGATAGGTTTTTTTGATGGAATTTTGGCGAAACAACTCACCAAGAAGTGAATGAGTGCGGTCATCTTTGGCAACTATGATCAGTCCGGTAGTATCTTTATCCAAGCGATGCACAATTCCGGGACGCGAGACATCCGAACCTGAGGATAACTTGCCGCAAAAATTGTACATGAGCGCATTTACCAAAGTGCCGTCTGCAATACCCGTGCCGGGATGAACAGCAATTCCCGCCTGTTTATTAATGACAACCAGATATTCATCCTGATAGATTATTTCCAGAGGAATATCCTGCGGCAGAATTTCGGAAGATACTGGTTTGGGGATAAAAATTCTTATCTCATCGCCAGCGTTCAGTTTATAGCTTTTTTTCTCTTGTTTCCCATTTACCGTTATCTTACCATCTGCAATCAATTTATCGATTTGTGAGCGAGAATAAAGCTCTTCGATGTTACTATGGCTCAGGTAAACATCCAGTCGAATATCAGCTTCTTCAGTATAATTGATCTGAAGTGTTTTTTCAGTTTGAGGGATGTTATTCAATTACTCGCTTTCTTCCTTCTTCTTTTTTTCCAGATTGCTCAGCGAAACGACCACACCGGCAGGTTGACCGTTAGCATCTCGAATAACAGCGCTGTTCAAAGAAATATGCTTCTTGAGAGATGGCATGTAAAACTGCTGCGGCTGCTGTTTTGTCTTGCTTTTCAAAATGTGAAGAATATATTTTTTGATATTGTTTTCCACTTCCGGTGGAAAGTTCGTATCTATCACGTTCAAGCGTTCGGTGATGGATGGAAAAACTTCCATGACTGTATCATTGATATAAACTATATTACCTTTCATATCCAGCGCAATAAAGCCATCCTGTGTCAAATTCAGGATCGCCAGAATACGGTTGTGATGTTCTACTATCTTATCTTTTTTCAACCTGTCGAAAGTAAGAACAGATTTCAGCATTTCATCGATAGATTCCAATATGCCCAAAAATTCCTTATCCATAGTTCGTTTGTAAACATCCAAATCGATATCGATGCTGTAAATTCCTTGAGAAATATCTTTGAGGATATTATGTACTTCAGCAAACGCTTTGTGCAAAAAGACAGGAACATAAAACAGTATGATGACAACAATGATGAACTGGATGAAGACAGTGATAAAAAGAGTATTCTGGATATCGATTTTCAGGCTTTGCACATCCGTAAAACCATTTAACAGATGAAAGATAATTCCCACTTGAACGAGAGTGATGATGAAGATAAGAATAACAAGAATTCTGATCTTTCCCGTGAATGAGCTTTTCATAAAACTTTCCTCTTCTATTTAATTTGACGTTTCGTGAATCAGGTCATTGATCTTTGCTTTCGGCCCGATCAAAACTAAAATATCTTCTTCATTGATAACATCATTAGCACCCGGCATGTCATTGACTTTCTTTTCTAATCTGTTGTCGCCTTCTTCCGTTACGATCTGTTCCGTGTATTTGATCGCTACAATATTGACGCCTTTTTCGGTGGGAAGAGCTAACTGCTGTAAAGTTTTGCCAGCCCATTCTTTAGGAACTACCAGTTCCACAACACTGTGTCCGCTGGATAAGTCGATATATTCCAGCACACTGCTGGAGATCAGGGAATTCGCCAACTGAATACCGATTTGTTCTTCCGGAAAGATAATATTCGGCACTCCCAGCAATTCCAGAATTCTGGCATGAACCTTGCTATCGACTTTGGCATAAATATTACTTACACCCAGTTTTTTCAGGATGACAGTAGTCAAAACGCTAACTTCAATGTTGTTACCGATCGCCAAAATAACCGCATCCACATCCTGGATTCGATTCATCTTGAGAGCACGCTCATCTGTGCTGTTCATGTTTATCGCCACACTCACTCGACCACTGATCTCATCGATCAGATTCTGGTCATTATCGATAGCAATAATTTCTGCTCCTTTATCGAAAAGTGAAGTGGCTACGGTAAAGCCAAATTTACCCAAACCTATAACTGCAAACTTTGCCATGCTAACTCCTATGTTACTAAATTATCATACTTTGGGATTCATCTAATTTTCAGTTTTTTCAATTCCCAATTTTGTCAAAATTTCTTTTTGAATGTTCATGATCGGTTGATCCGCATCCACTCTGATCAGCAGATCATCAGCTGCAAAGCTTTCGATAACGGGATTTGTTTCCTGATGGAATTTTTCGATACGCTTATTGATGGCCATCTCATTATCATCTGCTCGCCTTACGATTTTTCCGCCGCACACATCACAGATTCCATCAACTTGGGGCGGTTTGAACAGTAGATTGTAATCTTTTTTGCAATCTTCGCAATGACGGCGAGCAGTCAATCTCCGGATTGCCTTATCATCCGGCAGATCCAGAAGTACGGCATAATCGATGTTGAAGTTTGCCCGCAGGAAATCCAACTGTTTTTGATTACGGGGAAAACCGTCCAGAATAAATCCTTCTCTCTGGCTTTGCAAAGCAATTCGCACGATTTCGAAAACATATTTATCGGGAACCAGCTCTCCCTTATCCATAAATTCTTTTGCTTTCATACCCATTTCAGTTTTTTGAGCAATATTATCCCGCAGCAGATCACCGGTTGTGATATGTTTCCAACCTGTTTTTTCCACTAAAAGTTTTGCCTGAGTTCCTTTCCCGCTACCTTGAACTCCAATGAGCACAATATTCATTTCTCATCTCCCAACATCAAATTTGTTACGCAATTTATTTTGTCCTTATTTGAAGTCAAGTTTTTACCACTATCCCGATCAGTGAGAAGACATAAATATAAAATAATTCTTAAATAAAACTTTAACTGCTAATTTTAATTTTGAAGTTGGAAAATCGATTTTAAGTTGCCCCTCTCCGGCAAATGCCGGATCTCCCCAAAGGGGAAAATATACGGAAGTGTAAAACAATAATATTCCTGGCTTGATGATAAAATATTTGACCGAATTCCAACCTCTCTGAATTTTACCAGTATGAAAAAAATAGGTTTGACGGGAGCAAATGGTTTTGTGGGCAGTAATCTGGCTGCCACGTTAATGTCAGCAGATCATGACGTGAAATGTCTGGTTCGAGAAAACGCGGATTTGTCGCTTCTTCCTGCGAATGCGAACATCTTCAAAATAAACTATGCAGATAAAACTGCCCTGAAACAAGTTCTGGCAGATTGTGACATCATCGTTCATACAGCAGCTTTGACTCGGGCAAAAAAATGGGCTGATTTTAAAAAGATCAACATCGAACTTACAGAAACACTCGTGGATATTGCCAGGCAGAATAAACAACTTGAAAGATTTGTATTTATCAGCAGTCAGGCGGCTGCCGGTCCTGCCAATGATCCGGAAAGAGCCGTGTGCGAAAATGATGACTGCAAACCGATTTCCTGGTATGGAAAAAGCAAACTTCTGGCTGAACAGATCGTAAAAAAGGCAGGTCTTCCCTACACTATAATCCGCCCCGTCTCTGTTTTTGGTGCGGGCGATAAAGATTTCATGGTTTATTTCAAATTGATAAAAAATAATCTCGCTCCCTTTATTGGCTTTAAGAAAAAATACATGAGTTTGATTTATATTGATGATCTTACGGAAATTATTCTGCATGTGTTGGAGAACAGAAAAGCTGAAAATGAAACTTTCTTTGCTGCTTCCACTTCCCGTATCTCGATGCAGGAATTCGTTCGAATCCTTAAGAAAGTAATGCAAAAGAAAACCATTAATATATACATCCCGCATATTCTGTTAGATCTCACAGCATTTTTTTCTGAGTTATTGAATTTTTCCAATTCTAAACCTCCTGTTTTAAATCGCCAGAAAGCACAGGAATTCAAACAGAAATATTGGCTGGTGAATTCAGAAAAAGCAATTGAGTTTCTAAATTATCCCGTTGAATCGGACTTGCAGGAAAACCTTAAAATAACTTATGATTGGTATAAAGAGCGGGGATGGTTATGAAATACAAAGTTCTTATTTTATTATTATTCGCTGCCGGTTTTCTTAATGCGCAAAATACAAATAAAACAGATGCTTCAGATTCACTGCAAAGGTTGGAAATTCTCGATTCACTTGAAATTACTGAGCTTCCCGATAGTTTGCTGTCAGAAAGTGCGGATGCCGACACATTATCAATATTACCAGAAGATTTTTTTGATCAGCAAGATGAAGATTCTCTGCTTGTGAATGTGGAAGAACTGAGAAAAAAGCTGAATAAAAGAATTAATGAACGCAGGCAAATTGAAAATGATTTAAAATTACCGTTCATTTATCATAGGGAAAATTTTCATTTTAAATCGCCTTTTAACTCTAATCTAATTATTCGTAAAAACGGCTTCACCGAGATATCTGCCATAACTTCTCAAACTCATGTTTTCCAAAATTACAGACCCTTTTATAACGCTGTTTATAAGCAGGGTTTTTTGAACTTTTTTACTGATGATTATGATCTGCCGGTTGCCATCACAGAAACGTATCTGGGATTGGGCGACATCGAGATGAATCATGCTGCCGTTTCCTATGATAAAGGCAGGATTTTCGGCATCGAAAATCTGCATCTGGAAGCCGACTATCTTGGACAGGATGGTTTTTGGCTGGGTAAAAGAGAAAAATCCAAAAATTATAACCTGCATCTATTTTATATACATAATAATATGGGAAAGTTTCACTTCTATTACACAAAAATCGATCAGGAGATAAGTTCGAACAAGCTTGCAGAACCACCGCAACTTGTAACCCTCGAAATGTACAAAGAAAAAAACGTGAATAGTGTTTTCAAATGGGAAAATCGATATTTGAATTTAGGATACAGAGAGCAAACTCAGAAAGTTGATTCTCTGAAAACAAAATTAAGATCACTCCTGCTAAATAAAGAACTGAAGTCCGTAAATCATCTCTTAGATGCATCTTTTGAATATTTTTCGCTCGAAGATAATGATGATTTCGGTTTATTCACTCTTTCTCATTCTTCAAAACTCAGATCATTCCAATTTTCCAATTTGGGATTCTATCGAAAGACAAACAATTTCTACCTGAATTCTCTGCTGAACTGGAATTTCTTTGGCAAGATCTCGCTTCTGGCGAATTATGAAAAATTTGGGAATAAAAACAAAACTATGTTCTGGCAAAGTGAACGATCAGCAGTTGGAATTGATTTAAATTTAAGAGATTTTAAGTTAAAACTGCTGGCAGGATTGGAAGTTCTCGGTTTAAGAGAAAATCACTTTTTGGAAACTCAAGCAGCTTTTCAAACAGAGATTTCCAAATTTACTTTCCTGCTGACCAACTGGACTTTAGTAAGAGATACAGAAGAGATCACTTTACCTCAATTGCAGAACAGATCAAATCTGCAAATCAATTTTAACTTGAAATATTATAATAAGATAAAGTTGGGAATTTCTCAACTCTATGTTTCGCAATACGGTTATTATCAGGATTCTTCTGCCGATATTATTCAGAAGGATTTTTTGAATCTGGATGCCTGGCTGGCGATTCAGATCACTGATCGCTTTCAAATTCAGGTAGATGCAGTAAATCTTTTGAATACAGATGAACTCTTTGGTTTTCCAACTTCCTACAACCTGCCGGAAAGACATTTCAATATAACCGTTTATTGGCTTTTTGTGAACTGATGAAAATAATCTTAGGAAAAATTCTCGATCTGCTGATCAATTCAGGAGTGTTAATCCTCTTTGCCGCAATTGTTTGTTTCATTTTGGATTACAAATTATTCGATCTCAATGATTTTGGTTTCCAGCTTTTTATTTTTGCTTTACTGACAGCCTTCATTGCTTTTGCCAATAAACATCTGGGCATAGTGGAAATCTTTTTGATTTCATTGATTTGGGGGTTTATTTTTGCCTACCTTCTGCGCCGCACTTCTGTGATCCACGATTTTAAGAAATTCTCTAATCTCTTGGTTTATACTGAGACTTTATTTATTTCGTTTTCCGGAATGTTCCTGTTGATCTGGAATCGGAAAAAGCTGCATCTGCGAGGATTGGTATTTGCCCTTTCTGCTGCTGTAGCTTATAGTTTGGTTCATCTTTTGACTCACCAGATTCTGGCAGTTTCCATCAATGCTCGTCAAATCTTGTATTACTTCAGCAACGGGTTGGTGATCATGCTGACGATGAGCCTCGGCTTGAATACGGCAGCAATGCTGAGTCGTGAACTGGCGAAAAATTTCTTTGGAATGCATGATCAATAATTGAAAATACTGCCGCCGATAAATTCTCTGATGATGGAATTGGAAGGAACAAGTCCGTCTTCCACATTATAAACGTGGTTCAAAATGCGAATCAATCTGCGTGCTTCCGTATATTGTTTGCTGAATTTTGCCACTCCTCTCAAAAGCGGTTTAGTATATTTTTTGAGAACGCATAGCTCATAGGTGAGTGTGCTGTTGAACATGAAATCCGCATTTTCCTGAAAGGGAAAAATATTCATATCTTCGCCCCGACGAATATCGTCCCACATGCACAAAGTTTGATCAGCAGAATGATTGCGGTAATTATGGTCCCGCACAATGCGGCGAATTTTGCGTGAATCTGTGGTGGGAATGCGGTTGTGAGCATCGATGTTCAAATTATTTAAAGCACTCACATAGATGCGGGCTTTATGATTGAAGGGAACTGAGGATGTCAGGATATCATTCAAGCCATGTATTCCTTCTAAAATTAGAACATTATCTTCCTGCAATCTAATCCTCGTATAACTTCGATCTCTGATTCCAGTTATAAAATTGTATTTGGGCAGTTCTATTTCCTTTCCTTCCAATAGTGCAGCCAAGTCTTGATTGAGCAGTTCAAGGTCGAGAGCATTTATATTTTCGAAATCAAAATCACCATTTTTTTTGCGGGGAGTTTGGCTTCTGGGCAGAAAATAATCATCCATGCTTACAATGATGGGATGAATTGCATTCACTCTGAGCTGAATAGCCAATCTTTTGGCAAAAGTAGTTTTTCCGGAAGATGATGGTCCGGCAATTAATATCAGTTTGATATCTCTGTTCGTTTGAATCTGGTTGGCAATTTCCACAATTTTCTTTTCGTGCAGAGCCTCTTCCACCTGAATCAAATCTTTTATCGTATAATCCTGAACAGCTCTGTTTAAAGCGCTCACAGTATGTAAATCTAAAATATTGAGCCACTTGTCATGCTCCTGATGAGCTGTGAACAACTTGCGGGGCAATTGGAAAGTAGTATTGATCTCGGTTTCTCCCTTGCGGGGATAACGCAAAATTATACCCGGAGATTGATAGAACAGTTCGAAACTTTTTACTACTGAAGTGTTTTCTGCCAGTTGTCGTACAAAATAGTCATAATAATCTCCACAATGATACATATCGATATTTTTATATTTCAAAATTTTCACAAAATCATCACGATGCCTTTCCTCTGCCAGTTTGCGCGCTTCGTCCGGTTTCAAACTTTCTTTTCTAATAGGAAAGCCGCTCTTGATGATTGCATGCATCTCTTTCTCCAATTTTTTAACATCTTCCGGTGTAAAAGTGTAATTAAGAACTTCACAGAAAACTCCATCGCCAATCGAATGTTCTACTATCAGTTTTTGATCCTTGGAAATCACATTCCAGAATGCCTTACAAAGTATAAATATCGAAGTGTCCTGATAGATTGTGTAACCTTCTGTGGTATATACCGATACGCATTCCAAAGTACAATTTTCGGTAATCAGAACTTCCGATGTACAGTATTTATGATTCATTTTAAAAATGATTACCTGCTTTTCCCGAATTAGCTCTTCAGATACAATGTCTTGAATCTTCACCGGTTGAGCAGAAGTTAGTTTCTGATGATGATCACCATTTATTTTTAATTCTATTTTAATCAATTTATCCTCCATAAAATTAAGGCGGTTATGTTTTTATTATTACCTTTTCAGCGTCAAGAGAATTCCCAATCTAATTGAAAAAGAAAAATGGGATTGACGTTTAAACCTGATTTTTAAATTGCGGCTGCGGAGGTAATGAATGAAGAGTAAAATAAGAAGAAATATAATGCAGCATTTGGGTATTATTGCCGGATCGGTTTTTTTCGCAATGGGCTATTCATGGTTTTTAGTTCCCTACAAAATTGCGCCGGGAGGAATTGGCGGACTGGGACAGATATTTTATCATCTCTTGAATATTCCAATTGGTGTTTCCATGATCTTGTTCAATGTTCCACTCTTTGTTTTCAGTTTTTTCTTTCTGGGAAAACGCTTTGGTGTGCGTTCAATTTTTGGCATGTTTACCACTTCAATCTTCACAGATCTTCTCAGTTTTGAATCTATGTATAGATTAGGCTTGATCAAAGATCTGGCGCCTTTCACCTTCACCCTGAAAAATAGCACTTTTTACGCCATGCTCAGTCCAGCAGATATTTATCTTTCAGCAATTGCCGGTTCAGCATTACTGGGTTTTGGTCTGGGTATCATTTTCCGTCACAAAGGTTCGACCGGCGGCACCGATATTCCCGTGGCATTTCTCAAACAGAAAAGCGGAATTTCCATAGGAACAGGATACTGGGTGGTGGAAACACTCATAATACTCATCGTTGGAATTGTATTTCAAGATCTCAAACTGATCATCTGGGGATATGTGAATCTGTTTATCTCTACCAAGATAACCGATCTTACCAGTGAAGGTCTGCCCTATGTGAAAGGTGTTTACGTCATTTCGGAAAAGACGGATGAGATTAAAGAACAGATTTACGATTCGATAAATCGGGGTGTGACCTACATCAAGGCGGAAGGCGGCTACACAGGAAAACCTTACAACATCCTATTTTGCGCCATGAATCGTCGCCAGGTAGCCATGGTCAGAGACATCGTGCGTGATATCGATCCAAAAGCTTTTGTCCTACTCACCGACGTTTATGATGTAATGGGTTACGGTTTTCGCAGCCGGAATTTGAATTTGACAGATACCGGGTAAAATTTTCTGAGTAACATCTAAAGGCAGATTGCAAGGTCTGCCTTTTTTTTCGCTGGAAAAGATTTGCGATTTAATTTGACGTTTTCACTTAAAGATTAAGTGTTGTTTAGAAAATTAATTTGCAATAGGAGTTATGAGATGAAAAAGTATTTCATAGTTATAGTTTTCATTGGGCTGTTATTTTCCTGCACATAGAAACCGGGATATGTAATAGATGGCAATATTTCAAATGCGGAAGGTAGAATGATCCAGCTTTTACAGCGGGAAGGAAGATCATATATTGTTCAAGATTCCGCTCAAATTAAAAATGAAAAATTCACTCTGAGGGGAACTTTGGAATATCCGGAGATTTACTTCCTTGCAATTGAGGGAAGTGAAGAAATGAAAGTTTTCTATCTGGAAAATTCTAAAATCACAGCTCGCGGAATGGTAGATTCAATGGAACAACTTGAGATAATCGGTTCCAGCTCAAATGACGATTTTGAACATTATAACCGGCTGATGAAGCCATTCGATGCAAGAATGAAAATAATCTTTGAGGAATATCCTGTAGCTCAGCAGCGAGGTGATGAAGCAAAAATGCAGGAGCTGTTTGATGAATATCTTGTGATTGAAGATGGCATGAATTCGATCAGCAAACAGTTCATTATGGATCACCCTCATTCTTTCGTTGCTGCCGGTGTTTTGGGTCATTTGTCCGGTAATTTGGAAGTTGATGAACTTGCAGAATTACTCGATATTCTTGACGATAATCTAAAGATTAGTCCGGAAGTGCAAATGCTGGAAACCAGAATGCAAGCTCTACAGAATACAGCAGTTGGCAATCCTGCACCGGATTTCGAATTGAATGACCCGAATGGTAATCCAATTAAATTATCGGATAAAATCGGTGCCAGGCTGCTGCTGGTGGATTTTTGGGCTGCCTGGTGTAATCCCTGCCGGGAAGAAAATCCCAACCTGGTTGCGGTTTACAACAAATACAAAGATAAAGGCTTTGATATATTTGGCATATCTTTAGATGATGACAGATTTAGCTGGCTGGAAGCGATCGAAGCAGATGAACTTTCCTGGACGCAAGTATCGCAATTGGAAGGCTGGCAATCCGATGCAGCTACCCTGTATGCTGTTAATTCCATACCGGCAAATTTTCTTGTGAACGAGGAAGGTATTATCATTGCAAAAGATTTGCGGGGCGAAGATCTGGAAAAGAAAGTGAAGGAGATTCTGGGAGGTTGAGATGAAAACAATTTTTATTTTGATTGTTCTTCTTTTCTCTTATCTGTTGAATGCAAACATACTGGTTGCCGGTCCTTATGCTGAAGAACTGATGTGGATCGATGGTGAATGGTATCTCGAATTATCGAATGTTGCTGTGGAACCGTATACTCTGGAATATTGCTACATTTATAATGATACCAATTTCAGTTACTTTATTGATGTTTATTTTCCTCCGGGCGGACATACGGTTGTGACCAAAGATAGTCTTGTTACTCCCTTTGATTTTAATATTTCTTCCGATCAGATCACGTTGGGCTGGGAGTTTGAACCGTACTTTGGTGGACCATCAAGCAGGATCGAATATGGAAATGATTATTACAGCATGCCGCCTCTGCCTGGTGAATCTCTTGTCAGACAAGTGTTCATGACACCCTGGTGGGAAGTCATTGGTATCTTTTATTGTCGAGATAACACACCAACTTTAGGTGAATTCAATGATTTGACCGGATTTACAGGCACTTTTTCCGGAAGCGTGACCAATGCTGACGGTTTACCCTTGGCTGGAGCTGTTATAGAACATTATCCTTGGAATGGAGAATCTCAAATCATCACAAATCTGGAAGGTGATTTCAATAAAGAGTTGCACACAATTCGCTATGATATTCAGGTGAAATTCGAGGAAGTAACTTACCTTGATACGACAATCTGTATTGCACCCGATTCAACAACAATTTGTGATTTTGTAATTCCGGTTGTGCAAAACTTTCCTTCTCCATCCATCTTGAAAAATGCCTCCATCAGCAACTTTCCGAATCCTTTTAATCCCAACACGACTATTCTTTTCAGTATTCCTTTGCCAATGGATGATGTGAAAATTGAGATTTTTAACAGTAAAGGGCAGATCGTCAGAGATCTGGCTTGCAGCGCTGCCGAAGTTAACGGAGCATCAGAAGTTATCTGGGATGGCAGAAACACTGCGGGAAACCCGGTCGCTTCGGGAGTGTATCACGCCCGTCTGATCGGCGATGGATTATTTTTGAAAGAATGCAAAATGTTGCTTTTGAAATAATCTATCAATCTTCCGAATGTTTCTGAAAACTTTTTGTAATCTTCTGAATATTAGATAAAATTGTTAATCTGATAACATGATAAATAGAATTTTATTTATATTTTTAATCTTAACATCGCTTCAGCTAAACGCCGAACTCCGCTTCTACCGCGAAGATCTGCATTTCACACTTTCCGATTCTGTTTTTGCAGTCGATGGTTTCTATTTTCTGCGCAATGAATCAGAAAAAGATTTGAAGCAGGTCTTGTATTATCCCTTTCCGCAGGACAGTTTATTGGGAATGGTCGAGGAAATATTCTGCGTAAATATATCCAGAGCAGATTCATCAAAAACATTGCGCTGGGATCAAAAGGGAGCAAGCTTGCAACTCACTATTCCAGCCCGGGATACGACCGTTTTGAGGATAGAATATTCACAGAAGTTGAAAGTTGGTAAAGCCGAATACATTCTGGAAACGACCGCTGCATGGGGCAAAGGTTTCGAACAGGCTTATTATGATCTGACTTTCCCAAAATCGATTAAGATCATATCGCTTTCCTACATTCCGGATGATCTGGAAGAGACTGAAACACATTACAAATTGATCTGGCGAAAAAAAGACTTCCTGCCTATGGAAAATTTTGTAGTGGAGTTTGAACCTTGAAAAGGCTTCCTTTGCCGGAAGTCCCTACTTTTTGAGGAACTCCTGTCAAAAAAGAAGCCCACATTATCTCCAGCAGCTGATTGCCAAAGGCTAACTGCTATAAGCTGAATTATGGATAAATCCGGTTGATCATCCTCGGGAAAGGAATTACTTCGCGGATATGCCGCACACCGCTCATCCACTGCACAAGACGCTCCAGACCGATGCCGAATCCGCTGTGCGGCACGCTGCCGAACTTACGCAGATCCAGGAACCACTGATAATCTTCGATGTTATAACCTTCTTTATTGATGCGTTCCAGCAGCAGTTCATGATCGTCTTCACGCTGCGAACCGCCGATTATCTCGCCAAATCCTTCCGGTGCGATCAGATCCGCTCCCAGAGCAATATCGGGGTTTTCGGGATCGCGCTTCATGTAAAAAGATTTGATCTCTTTCGGCCATTTTTCTACAAAAACAGGAACGTCGGAATCGGCGGTGATCAGCTCTTCTTCCGGTGCGCCGAAATCACTCAGATAATCGATCTCAACGCCTTTGTTTTTTAGAAAATCTATCACCTGCCGGTGCGTCATACGCTTAAATGGAGCATCAGCTTTTTTCAGTTGTTCCACATCGCGTTCCAGAATTTCCAATTCTTTTGCATTTCGCTCGATTACAGTTCGAATTACGTATCTGATCAATTCTTCCTGGATTTGCAGGTTTTCGTCATGTTCCACAAAAGCTGCTTCCGCATCCATCATCCAGAACTCGGTCAGATGTTTGCGGGTCTTGGATTTTTCGGCGCGGAAAACCGGACCAAAATCATAAACCCTGCCCAGGCTCATGATGCCGGCTTCCAGATAAAGTTGTCCGCTTTGCGACAGGAAAGCCGAACCGAGATCGAAGTAGGGAACTTCAAACAGCGTTGTGGTTCCTTCGCTGGCGTTGGGCGTCAGGATCGGTGAATCGAAGCGATAGAAACCATTCTGGTTCAGGTATTCACAAATGGCGAAATACACTGTATGTCGGATCTTGAGCACCGCATTCTGTTTGGCGGAGCGCATCCACAAATGCCTCTGGGAAAGCAGGAAATCCGGTCCGTGCTCCTTCTTGCCAATGGGATATTCATCGGCAATATCGATGATGTTGATATCTTTCAGTTGAAATTCAAAAACGCCTTCTTTTTGGGGATGCTTTTGCGGCACACCGATCACTTCCAAAGAAGATTCAATGGTGAGATTTTTCACTTTTTCAAAGTTTTCTTCGCCCATTTCCGGCTTGAAAGCAACGCACTGCACATCGGCGCTGCCATCCCGAAAAATGACAAAACGCAATTTACTGCTGGCTTTACGGTAATTCCTCACCCAGCCGCGTAATTTGACTGCTTTTCCTAAATGATCTTTCAAATCGCTAACTTGTATTATTTTCATATATATATCTCCAAAATATAATTTGTTTTCCGAGCTTGTGTCATCCTGAGTCTGTCGAAGGACGAGGAAAAATCCTAATGGATTATCACATCAATCGAGATTCTTCCTGCTTGCGCCGCCGAAGCTTGGAGAAGGCGTGAGAACAACGTGAACACACCCACGACTGAAGTTTACCAGCCCGCCATAGCGGACAAACTTCTGGCTGGCCGCACCCCTAAGCCAAAGGCTTATAAATCTCAAGAGGTGAAGTACTTCAAAATGACATTCACTTCTTATTTATCTTCTTCACGATTTCCAGAGCTACTTTCAGTGCTCTGGTTCCAGCTGCTCCATCCACCACAGGATTCAGATCTGCTTCGATCGCCCGAATAAAGCTCTCCAGTTCGCTGGTAAGAGCATCTTTTTTACGATCGGAAGCATCCACCTCCACAATATCTACAACTTTATCTACATCGATTCCTTCATAATTACCCAACATGATCTGGGGCAATACTTTATATAACTGTTTTGATTTTTTGATATGCGTTACTTTTTTGGCCTGAAAATCCATCGAGAAATAACCGTCTTTCTGGAAAATGCGAAACTTGCGGGAACGCTTCAAAGAAATGCGGCTGGATGTTATGTTTGCCACAGCGCCGTCTTCAAACTCGATGCGGGCATTGGCGATGTCGATGCTTTTGGTCATTACTCCTGCTCCGCTGGCACTGATTTGACTGACCTTTCCTTTACAAAAAGCCAGGATCAGATCGATGTCGTGGATCATCAATTCCAGCACGACCGGAATATCTGTTCCCCGTGGAGTGAACGGCGCGATCCTGTGACATTCGATAAAGATCGGATTTTTGATCTTATCTTCCATTTCCGTTACGATCGGATTGAAGCGTTCGATGTGTCCAACCTGGATTTTCAGTTTTTTTTCTGCTGCCAGCGCTACAAGTTCTTCCGCCTGCTGTAATGTCTCGGTAACAGGTTTTTCGATAAAAACATGAATGCCCTTTTCCAGAGCTTTACTGGCTAATTCAAAATGAGAAATGGTTGTTACAACAATTATCAAAGCTTCACATTTATCCAAAAGTTCATTGAAATTTTTATAAGCCCGACAATCCAATTTCGCTGAAATCTCTGTAGCACGGTTTTTGTTTTTGTCGTATAGACCAACAAATTCGCATATATCAGATTTCGATAAAATTCGAGCATGATTCTGCCCAAACTGCCCAACTCCAACAATTCCGATTTTCAGCATATCAGCTCCCAAAAATATTTTCAGAAGTTAAATTCCGGATGGGCTTTGCGATGTCAAGCAAAGAAATCTGTGTCATTAGCTATGAATGATAGATTGTTGTCGTAGTTATCATTGTTGTCGTAGTTATCATTGTTGTCGTAGTTATCATTGTTTCAGGTTTTCAAAGTGAATTTTCTTGAAATATTTTTCTATTCAACCATAGAAGATGAGATTTGAATTATCATTTTCTTTTTTTCCTTTTGCCTTTCACCTTTTCACTGATTTTACGTCGATTGACTTTGAAGACTTCCTCAGAATGACGGTGCTTTCCTTTTTCCTTTTTCCTTTTTCCTTTCACCTTTTCACTGATTCTTCGTCGATTGACTTTGAAGACTTCCTCAGAATGACGGTGCTTTCCTTTTTCCTTTTTCCTTTTACCTTTCACCATTTCATTGATTCTTCGTCGATTGACTTTGAAGACTTCCTCAGAATGACGGTGCTTTCCTTTTTCCTTTTGCCTTTCACCTTTTATCTTTAGTTTTGATAATCTCACCTCTCACTTCTGGCTTTATCCAAGATTTTTGTTGCTCTAAAGAGTGTATCTTTTAGATTTGCTTTATAAAAAAAAGGATTGTGGAGAATTTAATGAAAAGAAATTGGCTGGTATTTTTTCTGATAATTACTGTTCATTTTCTTGTAGCAGAGAAAATAGAATACAAGGACAGCTGGAACGAACAAGGATTTAAAATTCATGAGAACACAGACAGCAACATAAAATTGAACTACTCAATCCAGAATTTCGAACTATTAGATTTTGAGTTGGACGGCAAAATAACCAAGCTGATCTCTCTTCCGGAAGTTTTTCTGCCCAATGATGAAGGTATGCCGAATCTACCCTGCAGCAGTCGCTATCTTGCAATTCCTCAGAATTCAAAAGTTGAGATCGGCAAAATAAACTTTCGCAAGGAAAGCTTTCACGATATTGATATCGCACCGGCACCTCGCATTCCTCTGGAAACCGAAGACGGTCCGCTTGATTATACGAGAAATGAACAGATTTACAATTCAGATTCATTTTATCCTGAAAATTTTGTTCAAATATCCGAGCCTTCCAAAATTCGTGGAATTGATGTTGTAATGCTTGGTACTAATCCATTTCAATACAATCCCGTAACCAAGGAATTGATAGTTTATCGAGATATCGAAGTTGAAATATCAATAATCGGTGGAAATGGAAAAATAGGAGAAGACCGGCTGCGCAGCCGCTGGTGGGAGCCGATCCTGCAGGATGCTATTTTAAACAGTTCCGTTCTGCCGGTAATAGATTTTAACCGCAGAGAAAATAATCGTGACGGCGCCGAATATCTGATCATCTGTCCAAACGATGCAACTTTCCTGGCCTGGGCGGATTCCATCAAAACCTTCCGACAGAAACAGGGAATTTCCACAATGGTCGTTACAACCAACGATATCGGCGGAAATACTGTTTCGGCAATAGAAAGTTATGTGAATAATGCTTATGATAATTGGACAACTCCTCCAGCTGCTGTGCTTCTTTTGGGAGATTATGGAACAGTAGGAAGCACTATAGTTTCTCCAATTTGGAATAGTTACTGTGTTTCAGATAATATTTATGCGGATGTAAATGGCAATAGTATGCCAGATATTGTTTTTGCCAGAATCACAGCTCAAAATGATATTCACCTTCAAACAATGATCACTAAATTCCTGAATTACGAAAGAAATCCACCTGCTGATCCCAATTTTTATGATCATCCTATAACAGCACTTGGCTGGCAGACGGAGCGCTGGTTCCAGATTTGTTCGGAAACAGTTGGCGGATATTTCAGAGAAATTCATGGAAAAAATCCTGTTAGAATAAATGCAATCTATAGTGGAAGTCCCGGCAATATCTGGTCGACAGCTACAAATACCAATACAGTGGTGAATTATTTTGGTCCTTCTGGGTTGGGTTATATTCCTGCTACACCGGCAGAACTTGGCGGCTGGAGCGGCGGCACTGCAGCCGATGTGGTTAATGCCATAAACAACGGTTCATTCATTTTACAGCATCGAGATCATGGAGGTACAACAGGTTGGGGCGAACCTGACTTCCAGTCTTCAAATATCAATTCGCTTACTAATACAGGTAATAAATTGCCCTTTGTTTTTTCCATTAATTGCTTAACAGGCAAATATAACATTACCGGAGAATGTTTTACGGAAAAGTTCCACCGTTACACCTATAATGGAGAAAACTCCGGTGCTCTTGGTTTAATCGCAGCATCTGAAGTTTCCTATTCTTTTGTGAACGATACTTACGTTTGGGGAATGTATGATAACATGTGGCCGGATTTTATGCCGTCTTATGGTACAACTCCAGATTCCAGAGATGTACTTCCGGCATTTGGAAATGCGGCTGGAAAGTATTTCCTCCAGCAATCCAGCTGGCCTTATAATACAAACAATAAAGAAGTAACTTACCATCTTTTCCATCATCATGGAGATGCATTTTCTACAGTTTTTTCGGAAGTACCTCAAAGTTTAACAGTTTCACACAATTCAACCATCCTGATTGGATCAACATCTTTTCAGGTTACCGCAGATAATGGTTCCTTCATTGCGCTTACAATTGATGGTGAGATCATTGGAACAGCCGATGGAACCGGTTTGCCGATTCCTTTTTCATTTCCTGCAATAAATGATGGAGATGTGATTTGTGTAACAGTGACCAAGCAAAACTATTATCGTTATGAATCGGAAGTGCCGGCAGCAAATCCGGCAGACATCACCGTCAGCCCTCTTTCTTTTTCGGAAAATCTCAACCCCGATCAGCTTATGCAGAGAATGCTTTCCATCGGTAATGACGGACTGGCAGGATCGATTTTGAATTATGAGATATTGATAACAGAAGAGAGTTTAACTGACAATTTTTTTAATAAAAGAATCAAGTTCAAATATTCCAACTTCGGTGATCTGATGGTAAAAAAATCCAAAATCAATACCGTTCCAATATACACTGATGAAACAACGGTTAAACATCATAATGGACATAATAATGGAATTGGAACTAATTCTGCTGAAAATTGGATTTGCGCTGCCAGATTCACTGTAGATGAATTAAGTTCTTATTATGACTCATACGCTATTACTCAAGTTAATTACTGCCTGAATTCAACAGACTTTTCAAGTTGTATCATTACAATCTGGGAAGGTGGTAGCTACGGTAATCCTGGAAACGAAATTTATTCTTATGATGTAACATCATCTACTGCTTTTGGATGGAATCAACATTTGTTAAATAATCCAATAACAATTACCTTAGGAAATGAATATTGGATTGGCTATTATTTGGATGCAACTGCTTATTATCCTTCAGCGGTTGACTCTGGTCCTATGATTTCAGGAAAAGGAGCCTGGATGTTTTGGAATGAAAGTTGGTATCAACTCACAGATCTTGGAGCATTAAATTATAATTGGTGCATTGAATTTGTATTGGATGAAAATTCTGCCGAACTTACTCTCACTTCACCCAACGGCGGCGAAGTTCTGGCATCTGGAAGTCAGCATAACATTACCTGGAATCACAGCGGAACTGCACTTGCCAATGTGAAGCTGGAATATTCAGAAGATAACGGAATAAGTTATAATGATATTGTTTCATCGACAAATAATAATGGCAGTTACAGTTGGAATGTAGCAGATGTGATTTCAGCCAATTGTCTGGTTCGCATCAGCGATCCGGCCGATCCTGATATTTTTGATGTTTCCAACGCAGTTTTCAGAATTTATAATCCTGTTGATTGGCTGACAATAAACAGTACGACTGGTTCTTTGAATCAGGGCGAAACTGATAATTTGATCTTGGATTTTGATACAAGCGGAATGCCGCCAGGAAACTATAATGCCAATATCGAAGTTACCAGCAACGATCAAAATGAACCTTTGATCAATGTTCCAGTAACACTGACAGTATCACCTTCTCAGGCTGCAACTCCCACTGGAATCGCTATTTCTATAGAAGAAAGCAATTCTATATTAAGTTGGGATGCTGTTCAGGATGCACAGATCTACAGAATTTATGCAGCAGATTCGCCGGATGGCACTTTCCAGTTAATTGGAATCTCTACCACTAATTCGTATGATATTTCTGCAATAACTGATTCGAAGAAATTCTTCTATATAACAGCAGATAATGAAGCTGCAAGTGATGAAGTGATTACGGATATTGATACTTCAAATAAAAGAATAAGGAATGAAAATGAATAAAGCAATACTTTTGATCTTAGATGGATTCGGCATCAACGACTCGGACTACGGCAATGCCGTGCGAGCTGCCGATACGCCGAATTATGATAAATTCTATCAGGAAAATCCGCACAGCAGGCTCAGCGCCTCCGGGCTGGATGTGGGACTGCTGCAAGGTGATATGGGTAATTCGGAAGTTGGACATCTCAATATCGGTGCAGGAAGAGTAGTTTACCAGCTCAACAGCCTGATCATGAAAGCGATCGAGGACGGCAGTTTTTACAAAAATCCGGTGCTGCTTTCTGCTATCGAACACGCCAAAAAACACAACAGCAAACTCCATTTGATGGGCTTACTTTCCGATGGCAATGTTCACACTAACATCGATCATCTCTGGGCGTTGCTCAGATTGTGTAAAGATGCTGGTTTGCAGCAGGTCTTTTATCATGCTTTCATGGATGGACGCGACACTCTTCCCCATTCGGGAATTGAATTCATGCAGCAGTTTCTGGAAAAATCCCGGGAAATCGGAATTGGCAAGATAGCGACTATCTCCGGCAGATATTATGCCATGGATCGCGATAATCGCTGGGAGCGCATCGAAAAAGCTTACGATGCAATCGTGAATGGAAAAGGAGAAGAATATTCCGATCCCATCAAGGCAATCCAAGCAAGTTATGATGCCGATGTCACTGACGAATTCATCATTCCAAAAGTGATGATGGAAAACGATAAACCGGTAGCCACCATCGAAGATAACGATGCCTTGATCGCTTTCAACTTCCGGGCAGACCGCATGCGGCAGATCACGCAAGCTTTGAAAATTCCTGATTTCGAGAAATTTGAAACCGAGAAATTTGAAAACCTTAAACTCGTCAGCATCAGTGAATATGACATCAATTTCAATGAGTACATAGATGTGGCTTTTCGCTTGGAGAAACTGGAAAATATCCTGGGAAAAGTGATCTCCGATAAAGGTCTGAATCAACTGCGTCTGGCAGAAACGGAGAAATATGCTCACGTTACATTTTTCTTCAACGGCGGCGTGGAAGAGCCCTTTGCAGGTGAAGACAGGATCTTGGTGAATTCACCTAAAATCGCCACCTACGATCTTCAGCCGGAAATGAGTGCTTATGAAGTCTGTGATAAATTGGTTAAAGCTTTGAAAAGCGGAAAACATGATCTGATCATCACGAATTTTGCAAACTGCGATATGGTGGGTCACACGGGAGTTTTTGAAGCCGCTGTGAAAGCCGTGGAAACTGTAGATAAATGTCTGGGCAAGATCATTCCAGTTGCCCGGGAAAATGATTTCAACATATTACTGACTGCCGATCATGGCAACGCCGAAAAAATGCTGGATGAAGAAGGCAGAATTTTCACGGCACACAGCAAGAATCCCGTGCCGTTCGTGGTGCATTCTCAAAACAAGCAAATTGCGAAACTCATCAACGGAAAGCTGGCAGACATCGCTCCCACGATTCTGGATTTGATGAAAATAGCACAGCCAAAAGAAATGACCGGAAAGAGTTTGATCGAATGAAAAATCCTTGAAAAGGTTCCAATCAGAGGTATTCTGACAAATCGACCTTTTCAATGGTTTGAGAAAATGGAGAAGAAAACCCTGAAAAGGTTCAGCAGGAAGAAAATCCTTGAAAACCTTTTCAAGGTTGATAGATAAGGAGTTGAGATGAAAAATGTTGATCGCATCGATATCAAAAAGAAATGGCCGATTCCGGTCTGGGCAAAGCTTGTTCTGATGCTGGCAGTGATTCTGGGAATCTGGGGACGCAGCTGCTGGCTCAAAACCAAAGATGCCAATATTCGAATCTCCGACATCGAAGTGGTGGAAGCTACCAAAGTGACAGCCGACATCAAATTCAACGTGGCAAACCGTGCAGAAATAGCTCTCAGAAAATCGTTTCTCATTCAGATTTATAATCAGCGGGATGAACTGGTTGCCAGCAAGATCACTCAGATCGAACTGCCGCCCAGATCAAATAGACGCTATCTGAAAGTGCTGGAGAAATTTAACGTTCCCTTGCTGAACGGACTGGAAGATATAAAGAAAGTAACGGTGGAAGTGTATAAATAATTATGGAGCAAACCATTTCTTTGGGGTTAAGCGGCGCAGCCGCTTGCCATCTATTTAAGCAATGAAGTCATTTCTCATCTCGTCACATAGCTCCAGCTGTGTGATGAGAAAATCTGTAGCTCCGGCTACCGATTATTAATCATACGGCAGCAGGAGCTGCAATAAATCTACATTTCACAGCGAGAGCTGTGAAACGAGAAAAAAACAAACAGGAGATTATTAAATGAAGCGAACAATTCCCTTTTTACTGTTCTTCCTTGCTGCCAATCTTTTTTGCCAGAAAATTCCGGAATTGAACGATCTTTCCGGCGAAGAAGTTTTTTTCAAGCTTTCCAACTGGCAGTCATACACTCAGCCGACGGAAACCGGCATTTTTCAGACCGCAGAAATTACATTCAGCGACACACTGATGGCTCCCTATTCCTATTACATCCCGTCATCCTATCAGGCCGATCAGCCGACTCCGCTTCTGGTCTATCTGCACGGCGGGGTCAGCCGTCCGCAGTTTGTGGATATTCAGCAGATGGAATCCGACAATATTTTTGCGCATCTGGCGGAAGCAAACGGCTGGCTGCTGTTGATCCCCTTTGCCAATCAGGACTGCTCCTGGTGGGATGAGAACGGCTACCAGAACATCAGAAATCAGATCATTTTCCTGAAAAAGAACTTCAATATAAATGACGATCAGGTTTTCCTCACAGGGATTTCCGATGGCGGTTCAGGATCATTTCACATTGCCATGACCCGCCCCGATCTTTTTTCTTCTTTCCATCCGCTGATCGGAATGGTTTCGGTGGGAAATCAGGTGAACGGCAGACAGACCTACGTGGCGAATCTGAAGAATCGCTTCACGGCTGCTTATAATAACGATGAAGACGGTTTGTATCCTGCCGCCCGGATGCGGCTTCTGATGGATCTGGCACAACAAGCCGGAGCCGATCTTTTTTATCGGGAATTCTGGGGATTCGGTCATGATGTCGATTGGCTGGAAGATTACAAAATCGAATTCATCGGCAAAATGCAGAATCATCTGCGCGACCCTTTTCAACCGGAAATTTACTGGGAAACAGCAGAGCCGGAATTCAACCGCTGCGACTGGCTGGAAATCACAGAGATCGATACGCTTCCACAGGCGAAAGAATGGCACAAAACTTTTAATATCCAGTTAACTGATGATCGGATGATGTTCGGATTCAGGCATGATCAGGAGTATGAAGCTGATGGGACCCTGATCTTTAATGTCGTGGAAAATTCTGCCGCAGAAAATGCCGGTTTGCAGGTTGGTGACATTATCATCGGTATGGATGGCAAAAAAGCTGCCAATATCGATTCTCTGACCACCTGGCGGGATGCCAGAAAACGCGGTGATGAATTTTCTTTAACTGTTCTGCGTGATGGAACGGAACTTGTTTTGGAAGGCAGATTTCCCGAACCGGAAAGTTATAATGCTTTCAGATTTTCCAAACCATCCGGAGCTGTGAAAGCTCGATATTACGGTAATATTTTTGAGATCGAAACTTCCCGAGTCAAAGAAATTTCTCTCTATTTCCATCCTGAAATGATCAATCCGGAAATTCCGGTGATTGTTAATATAAATGGCAAAAAGGTCTTTGAAGATTTAATCGGGTATAATAAAGAATTCATGATCAAAAACTATAGAAGTAATCTGGATCGCAAAGCTCTGTGGATCAATAAATTAACGCTGCAGATTCCAGTGGAGATGTAATATCAAATAACCGTCTTTCTGAGGTTTCTATTAGCTTCACTCACGAAGATTTATCAGCCCGCCATAGGCGGATAAACCTTTGGCTGAATCTCATGATAATCTTTCAGCTTTACATCTTGAATTACAATAGAAATTCTTAATGAGAATAACCTTCGTAAGAATTTCTCAGAATGACAAATATCGATCGTTGGACTTCACATCTCGTGGAGTCCTGATGTTTATCATTTGCGTCTCGATAATACAGCCAATCCGATTGAGGACAATCAGCCAAAATACTTGGTTCAATCGAGACGGATGAACCAACATTCACAATCAGCAGGAATTTTAACGATTCAGCATCAGGCTTCAGCCTGTCGCCTAACTATCTCATTAAATATTGACATTTATCCTTCTCTCAAAAGTTTGGAGCAAGCTTGAAAAATCAAACTGAGAAAAGGTTTGAAGAGAAATAAGGAGCATTATGTTTAAGCTGGAAGATAAGCATTTGGAAAAAGCCAAGGAGATTGCGGTTCGTAACCGGAAAAAGAAGTCCTGCGGAAAGTGTTACGACCGCGGTTATATTGGCGTCACTCCCGAAAACACATTGGCTTTGTGTCATAAATGTGTAGATATGGATAAAGCTCTGGAAGACTGGAAAAATTATGTAGCAGAAATTCCGGAACTGAAAGAGCAGTACAAAGAGCTTTTTGAAAATGAAAATGAAGAAAACGGGAGTAAAGAAGAAAATGTATAAAACAGTTGATATGAAAGAAAAATCCGCTGATCTGGAAAAGAAGATCAGGGAATACTGGCATAAAAAAAATATAGCCCAGAAGAGTGAAGACTTCCGGGAAGGAGCGAAGAAATTCGTTTTCTTTGAAGGACCGCCCACCGCCAACGGCATGCCGGGTATCCATCATGTGATGAGCCGCACGCAGAAGGATACAGTCTGCCGCTACAAAACGATGCGCGGCTATCAGGTAAAAAGAAAAGCCGGCTGGGATACACACGGACTGCCCGTGGAAATCGAAGTGGAAAAGCAGCTCGGCTTGAACGATAAGAAAGAAGTAGAGGAATACGGACTGGAAAAATTTAACCGGAAATGCCGGGAATCGGTATTTTCCTACGAAAAAGAATGGCGTGAAATGACCAGAGAAATGGGATATTGGATCAACCTGGATGATCCCTATATCACGCTGACCAACGACTATATCGAAACCGTCTGGTGGATTCTGAATGATTTTTATAAAAAAGGCTTGATCTACAAAGGTCATAAGATCGTTCCCTATTGCCCCAGTTGCGGCACACCGCTTTCCAGCCACGAAGTGGCACAGGGTTACAAGGAAACCGAAGACCCATCGGTGTTCATCAAATTCAAACTGAAAGATGAAGCAGAAACATATTTCCTGGCCTGGACGACCACGCCCTGGACGCTGATCTCCAACGTGGCGCTGGTGGTGCATCCCACCGAAATTTATGCAAAAGTGAAACATCACGATGAGTTCCTGATCCTGGCAAAAGCACGATTGGATGTGCTGGAAGATGAATATGAAATCGTGGCAGAATTTCCCGGGAAAGATCTGGAATTCAAAGAATATGAACAGCTATTTCCCTTTGTGAAAACGGAGAAAAAAGCTTTCTTCGTCGGTCTGGCAGATTACGTGACGATGGAAGACGGAACCGGCGTGGTTCACACTGCTCCGGCTTTTGGTCAAGACGACTATGAACTGGGCAAAAAATACGATCTACCGGTAATTCAGCCGGTGGATGAAGCCGGAAAATTCCAGGACGTGATAGCAGACTGGAAAGGCGAATTCGTGAAAGATGCCGACAAGGGAATTATCCGCAACATGAATGAACGCGGCGTTCTCTATAAACGCAAGCAGATCGTCCACAGCTATCCCTTCTGCTGGCGCTGCGACAGCCCGCTCATCTATTTCGCCCGTTCCAGCTGGTACATCAAAACCAGCGACCACAAACAGCAGATGATCGAAAATAACAAGAAGATCAACTGGTATCCGCCATTCGTGGGAGAAAAACGCTTTGGCGAATGGCTGGAAAACAACGTGGACTGGGCGATCTCCCGTGATCGTTTCTGGGGAACTCCGCTCAACATCTGGGTTTGTCAGGAATGCGGCGAACTGGAAAGTGCCGGTTCCATCGCGGAATTGCGCGAAAAGGGCAGCTTGAAGAACGGCGATCCGGTTCCGGAAAATATCGAACTGCATCGTCCTTATGTGGATGAGATCGAAATGAAATGCCCGAAATGTGCAGGCAAAATGCTGCGCACTCCGGAAGTTATCGACTGCTGGTTCGACAGCGGCTCGATGCCGTTTGGACAGTGGCATTATCCCTTTGAAAACAAGGATCGTTTTGAAAGTGAGCTTTATCCGGCTGATTTCATCAGTGAAGGCATCGATCAGACGCGCGGCTGGTTCTATTCAATGTTGGCAATTTCTACGATCCTGACAGGAAAATCGTCTTACAAAGCCTGCCTGGTCAACGATCTGATCCTGGATAAAAACGGGCAGAAGATGAGCAAAAGCAAAGGCAATTCGGTGAATCCAATTGAATTGATGGACGAATTCGGCGCCGATGCCATCCGCTGGTATCTGCTGGCTGTAAGTCCACCCTGGATTCCCACCAAATTCGACGAAAAAGGTGTGGGTGAGATCGTGAATAAATTCTTCGGCACTTTGAAGAATGTTTATTCATTTTATGTAACTTATGCCAATATCGATAATTTTGATGCTGCCGGATATGAACTATCCGACCGGAAAAAAGCTGAGATAGATAAATGGATCATTTCCCGCTTAAATACACTGACAGCAGATGTTACAGAATATCTTGATAATTACGATCTGACCAAAGCGGTGCGCGCCATCCAGAGTTTTGTGATCGATGATCTGAGCAACTGGTATGTGCGCCGTAGCCGCCGCCGCTATTGGGAATTGGAACTCACGACAGATAAGGTCGATGCTTATCTTACATTATATCAAGTTCTTGTAACCGTAACCAAACTGATGGCTCCGGTGGCGCCATTCCTGGCAGAAGAGATCTTTACGAATCTAGCCGGAAAAGAAAGTGTTCATTTGGAAGATTTTCCCACTTCGAATTGTGACGTGATCTTTCCCGAATTGGAAAAGGAAATGCAGACTGTGATCGATCTGGTCTCTCTGGGCAGAGCAGCTCGTAATACGTGTCAGATCAAGGTACGCCAGACTTTGGGAGCACTTTACATTCCGGCAAAATATCAGCCTTTGGTACAGAGAATGGAACATCTAATCAAAGAAGAGATCAACGTGAAAGAAATAAAATATATTCAGGAAAAAGATGATTTTGTAAAATACGAATTCAAGCCGAACTTCAAGGTGATGGGGCCAAAATACGGCAAACACATGAAACGCATCGCTGCAGCTTTGCAGGAAATGGATGCCAATCATATCGTGGAAATTCTGCATTCCGGCAAAGATTATTATCTGGAAATGGACGGCAGCACTTTCAAACTGACGGAAGAAGATCTGATCATCTCGATCAAGGATAAAGAAGGATTTGTATTTGAAGCCGGCAAAGACCTGTATGTGGCTCTGGATACTCATCTTTCACCGGAACTCTTGCAGGAAGGATTGGCTCGAGAACTGGTAAATAAAATCCAGTTTACCCGCAAAGAATCCGGTCTGGAGATCATGGATCGCATCAAAGTATTCTATCATGGTGATGATGAGATCGATGATGTATTTCTGAAGTTTGCAGACTATATCCAGAATGAAACTCTGGCAGAATCCTGCCATCGCGTCTGGGAAAAACATGAAGACGGTACGGATTGGGACGTGAACGGCAAGGAAGTGTGGCTGGCAGTAACAAAAGATTAAAAGAATCTTGAAAGGATTTCATTCAGAGAAATTTTTTCAGGTCGATCCTTTCAATGGTTAGAAGGTCAGTAAAACCTTGAAAAGGTTCAGCAGGAAGAAAAGCCTTTTAAACCTTTTCAAGGTTAAGTTAGATAATAAAAAAAAATAAATTCAGGAGAATATGAGAAATGGCAAAAATCAAAGCTTTCAAAGGTGTGCGGCCGGCAGCGGACAAGATCAAAGATGTTGCCTCTCCGCCTTATGATGTATTGAATTCGGAAGAAGCCAGAGAGCAGGTAAAAGGCAAACCGTACAGCTTTTTGCATGTGGTAAAACCGGAAGTGGATCTTCCACTAGAAACCGATCATTATGACGAATCGGTTTATCAAAAAGGCAGAGAAAATCTCTACAAATTCATCGATTCAGGCATTCTTATCCAGGATGAAAAGCCGTGTTTTTATCTTTATCGGCTCATCATGGGAAATGTCGATGAGATCGGTCTGGTAGCTGCTACTTCCATCGAAGATTACGAAAATGACATTATCAAAAAACATGAGCATACCAGAGCTGTGAAAGAAGCAGACCGCATCAAACACGTGGATACTTTGAACGCCAATACCGGTCCTGTTTTTCTCACCTACAAAGCTCGTAAAGATATGAATGATCTGGTGGATGAACTGATCAAGAACGATCCAACCTACGATATTGAAACAGATGACGGAATTAAACACATTTTCTGGAAAATCGCTTCTGATGAAGTGATCGAAAAGATCACAAAAATTTTCGCAGACATCGATTTCCTTTATGTTGCCGATGGTCATCATCGTTCTGCCAGCGGTACCAAAGTCGGGCAGCAGCGTCGTGCTGCCAATCCCAATCACACCGGTGAAGAGGAATATAATTATTTCCTGTCTGTGATCTTTCCGCATGATCAGCTTTACATCATGGATTACAACCGCGTCGTGAAAGATCTGAACGGACTTTCCAATGATGAATTTCTGACACAAGTTGCCGGGAAATTTGAAATTGAAGAAATCGGCAAAACCGAGTTCAAACCTTCCGAACTGCATATTTTCGGTATGTATCTCGATGGAAATTGGTATAAATTGATTGCAAAAGATGGAACTTTCCCAGCCGCTGATCCGGTGAAATCTCTGGATGTCTCCATCCTGCAGGAAAATCTGCTGCACCCGATTCTGGCAATCGGTGATCCGCGCAAAGATGAAAGAATAGATTTTGTAGGCGGAATTCGCGGTCTGGCTGAACTCAGCAAACGCGTGGATGCCGGCGAAGCTGTCGCCTTTGCCATGTTCCCCACTTCCATCGAGCAGCTCATGGCAATCGCCGATGCCGGCGAAGTGATGCCGCCCAAATCCACCTGGTTCGAACCCAAACTCCGTTCCGGAGTGATCGTCCATTTGCTGGATTAATAATTTTTTTTGCAGAAAGGGCAGTTTATAAAGGTCGCCCTTTTTTTGCTTTAGAAACCTTGCGAATGGTTTTTTGAATTCCCTGCTTGTTCAACTTTCGCAATAGTTAATAATGGCAGGAACTGATACATTAACACAGCGTTGAGTTAAGGACTGCAATGAATAATGTATTCAGCAGCAAGAGCTGCGGAAGTCCGGCGTTATGCAGCAGAAGCTACGTAACGAGAAGAAAAAAAGGAAATTCAGTATTTTAATGAAAAAATATTCAATAGTCAGTCTGGGCTGTTCCAAAAATCTGGTGGACAGTGAAGTTTTCAGTGCGATCGCTTCCAATGCAGGCTTTAAATTCACAGATATTTTAGAAGATGCAGAAGTCATTATCGTCAATACCTGCGGCTTCATCCTGGATGCCAAGCAGGAATCCATCGACACGATCTTGGAAATGGCTGAATATAAAGCCAGCGGCAAATGCGAAAAACTGATCGTTACCGGTTGTCTGGTAAAACGTTATTTCGACGACCTGGCAGATTCCATATCCGAAATTGATGAACTGATCGATTTGAAGGATTTTTATAAATTTGCCGAGATTTTCCAAACTGCAAAAATAGATGAAAGAAAACTTCTAACTCCTTCTCATTATGCCTATCTGCGTATCAGTGACGGCTGTGATAATCATTGCAGTTATTGTGCGATCCCAGCCATACGTGGAAATCTGCAGAGTGTTCCTCTGGAAAAACTGATCGCAGAAGCGAAAGACCTGGTAGAACGCGGCGTAAGAGAACTGATTATCACGGCTCAGGATTCAGCACTTTACGGGTTTGATCTTTACGGAGAAAGCCGCTTAGCTGAGCTGTTGAAAGAAATTCATAAAATTGAAAAGCTTCAGTGGATCAGAGTATTATATCTGCATCCGGCTCATATCACTTCCCGCCTGATCGATACATTTTCCGAACTGCCCAAAGTGTGCAAATATTTCGAGATTCCCATCCAGCATATAAACAATGAAATCCTGCGAAGCATGAACCGCAAAATCACTCGCAAAAGGATTGAAGAAATCATTTCCGAAATCCGCACCAAAATTCCGGAAGCTGTGATCAGAACGACATTGATCGTCGGTTATCCGGGAGAAACAGAAGAAAAATTCCAGGAGTTAAAAGACTTCATTGAAGAAGTCAAATTCGAACGTTTAGGAGTATTCACCTATTCCGAGGAGGAAGGCACACCCGCTTTCAATTTAGCAGATGATGTGGACGAAGAAACAGCCGAAGCCAGAAAAGACGAATTGATGAGTTTGCAGCAGAGGATTTCAGAAAAATTCCTGAGCAGTCTGATCGGCAGGAAAATCAAAGTTATTATTGACCGAAAAGGTAATGATGGAGAATTTCCTCTGGAAGGAAGAAGCTATTTCGATGCGCCGGAAATCGATGGTACGGTGTTCATCGAAAATGGAAAAGCTGAAATCGGAGAGATTGTGGAAGTGGAAATCGTGGACGCCTGGGAATATGATATGATTGGAAGGATTGTATGATCTGGAGATTTTGTGATCTGGAGATTTTGTGATCTGGAGATTTTGTGATTGGAGAATTTCATGAATAGTGACGAATTAAAAATCAGAACTAAACAATTTGCATTAAATGTTATCAAACTAGCAATAAAATTACCAAATACTCCAGCAGGCAAAGTTATTTCATACCAATTAATCAAAGCAGGTTCTTCTGTAGGAGCCAATTATAGAGCTGCCTGTAGAGGTCGATCTAAAGCTGAATTTAATTCTAAACTACATATAGTTTTAGAAGAAGCTGATGAATCAGTTTTCTGGTTAGAATTGATTTTAGAATCAAAAATGTTATCAATAGGAGATGTTAAAATATTATTAAATGAAGCAAATGAGCTAACAGCGATATTTGCAAAATCTTTTTATACAGCCAAAAGGAGGATATAAATTGCAGTCTAAAGATGATATTTCAAAATCAACAAATCACTCAATCAACAAATCTTCAAATCGTAAAATAGCCCTCACCGGCATTAAACCGACCGGTATGTGTCATATCGGAAATTATTTCGGCGCTATTCAGCCGGCGCTGGAGCTCACCAGAAAATACGATGCCCGGTATTTCATTGCCGATTATCATGCTTTGAACAGCATCAAAGATCCGCAATTGATTCGAGATTATACTTATGAAGTGGCTGCCACCTGGCTGGCTTGCGGTCTGGATCCCGAAAAATCGCTGGTTTACCGGCAATCTCAAGTGCCCGAAACTTTTGATCTGACTTCCATTTTGATGGCTTTCACTTCCAAAGGTCTGATGAACCGCGCTCACGCCTACAAAGCCATGGTGCAGGCAAATGAAGAAATGGGTCGCGATCCGGATGACGGTGTGAATATGGGACTTTTCACCTATCCCGTACTGATGGCGGCAGATATTTTATTGTTCGATGCTGACGTCGTGCCGGTCGGTCAGGATCAGGCTCAACATCTGGAAATGACCATCGATATTGCCCAAAGCATCAATTACAATTATAGAAAAGAACTTCTAACCATTCCCCAACCACTTATACGGAAAGAAACGAAAACTGTGATCGGACTGGACGGCAGGAAAATGAGTAAAAGCTACAATAATACGATCCCGATGTTTTTACCAACCAAAAAACTGCGCAAGCTCATCATGAAGATCGTCACTAATTCACAGACCATCGAAGAACCCAAAGATCCTGACAGCTGCAATGTTTTTGCCATTTATAAATTATTTGCTAATCAGCAGCAGCAGGCGGAAATGCGCCGGCGCTACGAAGCAGGTGGAATGGGCTGGGGTCATGCCAAGCAGGCTCTTTTCGAATTGATGGAAGAGCATCTTGCTCCCTTTAGAAAACGATATGATGATCTGATGAATAATAAGCAATACATTGATGAAATCCTGCAGGAAGGCTCTGTTAAAGCGCGAGAAATAGCATCACAGAAAATGATATTTCTGAAAAAAGAAATCGGCATGTCCTGAATCTAAACCCGGTTTTTTTTAGACTCGAGCAAAATAAGGTTTCAACCTTTTTCTCATTGACACGAAAAAGGGCATTGAATAAAAGTGACCAGCACTCGAAGTTGAGTGCTGTTAAATATAATTAGAAATAAGGTGATTAAATGTTTTATACTCTTTTAATGATAATTCATGTGATCTTATCGGTCGCATTAATCCTTGTGATTCTGGCACAATCCAGCAAGGGCGGTGCTTTGGATGGTATGGTTGGAGGTACAGCCACAAATATTTTAGGTGGACAAGGTGCATCTAAATTTTTGAGAAATGCCACGCAGATACTGGCTGTCCTGTTTATGATAAATTGCATTTTGCTGGCTTTGCAGCTTAGAAGTCCTTCTCAAGCTGCCACTTCAACTAAAGCTGTCGATAAAATGCGTGAGCAGACGGCAAAAGAGCAACCGGCACAACAGGAAGAACTGCCCTTAATACCGGAAACTCAGGATCCCATCCAAACCAAGCCAGAAACAGAATAATACAAGAATTCAAGCAGAAGTGGTGGAATTGGCAGACACGCAAGACTAAGGATCTTGTGCCCCTTTTCGGGTGTGCGGGTTCAAGTCCCGCCTTCTGCACCAAATACAAAGCCCTGATTTCAGGGCTTTATTATTTTTCTGTAATACCCTTTTATCAAGTTATGAAACAAACTTGTTTGAGACCAACACACAAGAGCATGATTGAAGTTTAAAAAATGTCCTCCTGAGACGTTCGGCACAGCTCAGGACAGGCTTTGATCAGAACATTTAACATAACACTTCAATTCATCTCCGGCACTTGCCGGAAACTACTCAATGTGAAAGAAGTGTAAACATAAAAAAACTTTACCATTGACATGTTTATTCCTCAATTTAACAATATGTTGTGATTTTTGATAAAGGATCAAATATGAATAATAAGTCATTAATCGAGATTAGAAAGGATCTGCACCGAAATCCAGAACTTTCCAATCAGGAAGTACAGACAAGCAGGAAAGTAATGGATGTTCTCCAAAAATTCGATCCCGAACAGATCATCTCAAACATTGCGGGCTATGGATTTGCTGCTGTTTTTCAATTTGCCAAGCCGGGCAAAACGATTGTCTTCCGGGCAGAATTGGATGCGCTTCCTATCAAGGAAACAAACATTTTTGCTCATCGAAGCCGGAACGCAATGGCTTCGCATGCCTGCGGTCATGACGGACACATGACGATCCTGATCGCACTGGCAGGATTGCTGCAAAAACATCGCAAAGATTTTTCCGGCAAAGTCATTTTACTGTTTCAACCTGCAGAAGAAACAGCCGAAGGTGCACAACGATTTTTGAAGGATAAACGATTTTGGGAATTGAAACCGGATTACATCTTTGCCCTGCATAATCTGCCGGGATATTCTTTGAATAAAATCATACTTAAAAAAGATGTATTTGCTTCCACGTCTATTGGCTTGAAGGTCCGACTCCTGGGTGAAACTTCTCACGCCGGTCATCCCGAAAACGGCCGCAGTCCTGTTTTGGCAATGCTTTCCATCCTCCACGATCTGCTGTCCATGCCTCAGCTCTTCACGCCCTATGAAAAATCCGCACTTATAACCATAATTCATGCCAGATTAGGTGAAGAAGCTTTCGGAACTTCTCCCGGAGAAGCAGAGATAATGGCAACTTTCCGCGCTGAATCCGATCAAATCCTGAATATTATGAGAGATAAAGCTGCTCAGATGATAAAATCAGCAGCAGAAGCATCGAATCTGGATCATTACATAAAATGGGTTGAATATTTTCCGGCACTCGTAAATGATAACGATTGTGTCGAATTCATACATGCGGCTGCAGAAAACATGGCTCTTGCCTACAAATTCCAGAACTACCCTTTTGCCTGGACAGAAGATTTCTCCTATTTCACACAAAAGATCAAAGGAGCTTTTTTCGGCATTGGTTCCGGAACAGATCATCCACAGCTGCACAACTCAAACTATGATTTTCCTGATGAACTGATCGAACCGGCAGCAAAATTATTTTTCCTAATCGTTAAAGAAATACAGGAGAAGAAGATATAATGCTCTATTCATCTATAATCGAACTGAATTTCAACGCTCTGAAAAGCAATATCAAATACTTAAAAAGCCGTCTTGAGAGCTCGGTAAAATTCTGTTCGGTCATCAAGGGCAACGCCTACGGTCATGGTCTTTCTTACATTGTACCGATGGCAGAATCTTGCGGAGTAGATTTTTTTGCTGTTTATGATGCATTTGAAGCAGACAAAGCCTTGCAGGTAAAGAAGCCGCAAACCGAACTGATGATCATGGGAATGATCGATAGCAGCGAATTGGAATGGGCTATCGAAAACGAAATTTCGTTTTATGTATTTGAAATGGATCGCCTGGGCCACGCTATCAAATCTGCAGCCAGGGTTGGAAAAAAAGCCAAGCTCCACCTAGAATTGGAAACAGGCATGAATAGAACAGGTTTCACTGCCAATGATGATCTGGAAGCGGCTGTGAATTTGATAAAAAATAATAGTGATAAGATATTTCTGCAGGGCATCTGCACCCATTTTGCCGGAGCGGAATCAATTCAGAATTACATTCGCGTTCATGATCAATTTAAAGTTTTTAATAATCTGGTAAGCAAACTGAAAAGGAAAAAATTGCAGGCTCAATTTCTGCACACAGCCAGTTCCGCAGCAACCCTGCTCTATCCCAAAACACACAAGAACCTGGTGCGGGTGGGAATTGCTCAATATGGCTTCTGGCCTACAATGGAAACAAAGATCAAAAATCTCCTGGATGCAAACAACAATTTTGCCAAAGATCCGCTGCGGCAGATTTTGAGCTGGAAAAGCTCTGTAATGAGCATCAAAACAATAATGCCCGGAAATTTCATCAATTACGGAACTTCCTATCTTACCAAACGTAAAACGCGCATCGCCACCATTCCGGTGGGCTATTATCATGGCTACAGCCGCAGCCTCAGCAATAGCGGTTATGTGCTCATTCATGGTAAAAAAGCACCGGTGATTGGCATGATCAATATGAACATGATGCTGGCTGATATCAGTTATATTAGAAATGTTCAAAAAGGCGATGAAGTAGTGCTGATCGGCAAACAGGGAAAAAATAAAATTTCGGTGGCTTCTTTTGCTGAACTTACAAATTATGTGAATTATGAACTATTATCTCGCCTGCCCATGGAAATCCCGCGAGTAGTGAAGAGATAGAAAATCCTGCTACTTCCCTATTTCAGCAATTCTTCCACGAACTCATTGCCGCAAAGCTTCCAGCCGTCAAACGACTGATAGAAATAAGACAGATCACCATTTTCCGACGTTGGCTCCTGAAAGATGTTTTCTCCCAGATAAAGCGTGAAACTGACCATAGCAAAATTATTATTGAAATCTATTTGCAGATCTTCATAATCAAAAACAGCAAAGTCATTCAGGCGGATCTGCCACACAGTATATTCGTCATCCCAGTTATTGGAATTATGCAGAAAAGCAGGATGATAATGCTGCATGATGCCGTCAATATCGGCAAAATTGAAAGCGCTTTTTATTTCTGCAAAGATATTTTTGATCTCAGTTTCATTCACATCTTTCGGCGAGGAAAGATCGCAGGAAGATAAACAAATGAAGATGATTGAAATCAATATTAAAAACTTTTGCATTTTTGTATCTCTTTGATCCTGATATTCCACCATTCTGCCGATTGAAATCAGGTGCTATTTTTAATTTTTTCTTGATCCTAAACTTCGTTCGGGATAAAAAAACATTATTCGTCATCTCTCCAAAACCAGCACATTTTCGATGTGATAAGTTTGCGGAAACATATCGAACGGCTGCATCATTTTTGCTTGAAATCCTATTTCCATAAGCTTTATGACATCTCTTCTTTGCGTATTGGGATCGCAGCTTATATAGATGATTTTTTTGATCTGCTTGGGTATCTGCTGGAAGATTGAAACATCCAGACCTTTGCGCGGCGGATCGAAAATGATCGTATCCAGATTTGTATGCTTTGCTAATTTTATCAATTCCTCTTCCACTTTATCTGTGATAACCTGATAGTTCTCCGCACGGTTCAAACGGACATTTTCGGCTGCATCCCGGCAGGCTTCCGAATTGCTCTCTATGCCAAAAATTTGTTTTCCCGAATCTGAGAGGTAGATGCCGATCGATCCAACTCCGCAATAAGCATCGACGATATTGCGGGAATCTCTAACTTGACGTTTCACAAATTCATACATCGCTGCTGCAATTTCAGTATTTACCTGAAAAAAAGAGTGGTAATTAAGCTTAAATCTTTTTCCATTAATCTCTTCAAAGATATGATCGCATCCAGATAAGATCTTCTCGTCATCTCCCAGTATTACATTGGTTTTATGAGGATTCACGTTCAAAACAACGCCGACCAGATTGCTGAAATTTTCCTGTAGTACACGCACCAATTGTTTGGAAAATGGTATTTTCCGCGTCTTGGAAACCAGCATAACTAGTAATTGATCAGTTTTTTCCGAATAGCGCATTCCCAGATGACGGGCACTGCCGATACCGGTTTTTTCGTTGTAGATGGAAATGTGGGAAGCAGAAACATAACCCAGAAAAACTTCGGCAATTTCATCGAACAATCTGGGATGTAGTTTGCAGTTCCGATGCGGAACTACCTGGTGTGATTTTCGGGCATACATACCCGCTATCGGAACATCGTTTTGAGCCGATATCGGAAAAAAGCTTTTGTTGCGATAATACTCGCTTTGCGGGCTTGCAGCGATAGTTTTCATTTCATCAATTGGAATCGTCTGAAAAATTTCTGCTAATATCTGCTGCTTCAGCTCCAATTGTCTTTCATAGGCGATGTTGAGCCAATCACAGCCGCCGCAGTTTGCAAAAACTTCACAATCCGGCATAATTCGCCACTCGGATGGCGAAATGATTTTCTTTATAGAAGCAAAAGTTACTTTACCCCTCGTGTAGGCAACTTCCACATCCACAACATCACCCGGAACAGAATTCGTTACAAATACAGGAAGATTCTGATAAAAACCTAAACCGTAGCCTTTATAAACCAGTTTTTCAATTTTTAAATTTTCGATATGTTCTTTCAAAGTTTGTTTCTCATAGCCATAAATTTCAGTTTCCAGACCATCCAGATTGCTTCATGCACGATCTGTTTGCTCATTTTAGATTGTCCGCTGCGTCTGTCGGTAAAGACAATAGGGATTTCCTTGATGCGAAAATTTCTGATCCAGGTTCGCAGATTCATTTCGATTTGAAAAGAATAGCCATTCGAATGAATGGAATCCAGATCGATGCTTTCCAGCACCTGGCGACGAAAACACTTGAAACCGCCGGTCGGGTCATTGATAGGCATGCCGGTGATGAACCAGACATACTTGGCGGCGAAATAGCTGAGCAGTAATCGGCGCAAAGGCCAGTTGACCACATTTATGCCCCCGCAATAACGTGACCCGATAACCAGATCATGATCTTCAATTTCTTTCAGCATCACAGGAATAACTTCCGGATCATGCGAAAAATCGGCATCCATCTCAAAAATAAAATCATACTGATGCTCAATAGCATATTTAAAACCTGCCACGTAAGCCGAACCTAACCCCAATTTACCACTTCTTTTAAGAAGATGAATGCGCTTATTCTTCAGCATCTCAGTTTCCACTAATTCGGCTGTCTTATCCGGTGATTTATCATCTACCACCAGAATTTCCAGATCGCTGTTCTGCTTCAGTACTTCACGCATGATCGCCAGAATATTATCTGCTTCATTATAGGTCGGGATGATCACCAATGCTTTCATTTTTTATCCAGATTATTTTTGAGAAGCTGCTTTTCCGACACTTTTCGCAGCCGTTTGGCAGGATGTCCTAACCAGACATCTTCCGCAGTAACATCCTGGGTCACAACGCTGCCGCCTGCAACCATGCCGTCTTCATGAATGGTTTTCCCGGGCAATATTGTAGCATTCACTCCAATCCTGCCGCCGTTCTTGATGGTAACGCCTTTGAAATGATCAAAACGCTCCGGATCACGGCCCATATAGTTATCATTGCTGGTGGCTACTGCCGGTGCGATAAAACAGTAGTCACCGATCTCCGAATATGCCGTTATATAAGCATTTGTTTCGATCTTGTTGCGATTGCCCACTCGGCAGTAATTCTCGATCGTAACATTCCTGCCGATAATATTCAAATCGCCGATCTGAACATTTTCCCGCACGGTTGCCAGATCAGCCAGCAGGCAATTATTACCAATGCTCGATTGAGCATAGATCACTACATTCGCTCCGATCTGACAAAAATTGCCGATTTCCGCCGGTTGCAGATCATTATCTATTTTAAAGATACTGCGGGGAGAAGAAAGCGGTTTCTTGCCGATGATCGTGTTGTCATCGATGCGCACACCATCACCGATGCGAGTGTCTTCATAAATTATCACATTATGACCGATCCGGCAATCCTGACCGATTTTGACCCGATCCAGGATGATGCAGTTGAATCCAAAATCAGATTTTCTGCCGATCTCTGCTGACTCAGCAATGTGCTGACCCATATTTTTTTTCCTCCCATCTTGGAATGAAGTACATTTATGAAACTGAAGAATGGACGGCAAGTAATTTTTCTGTAAGGCTCGTTTTTTAAAAAGTAATTTTCGCTGAATCAGCCGCCTACAGGGAAGTTTTATTTGACAGGATGTTACTAATTTTGAAACTTCGTCTCAGTAAGTTTTTTAAGGAAACAGAAAAATGCCGGAAGTCAAGATGAAGGAAGCTTGTATTAACGGACAGAAACGTATTGCTCTATTGTTTGATTATGACAAAGATACTATTGAATTGATCAAGCAGATCGAGGGCAGAAAATGGTCTGCTTCCAACAAATTCTGGCACATTCCCTATCAAGAAAATGCGATTCAAAAATTGAATGAACAATTCAAGGGGAGATTAAAATTTATTGAACAAAAGAAAACTTCTGAATTTCCACCTGAATATCTGGAAACCTTGAAATTAAAAGATTACAGCGAGCCGACCATTAAAACTTATTTGAACAATTTTAGATTGTTTCTAAAACATTATCCAGACATCGAACCTGCTGAGATTTCTCCTGATCAAATCAGAGAGTACATCATTTATCTGGTGGAAAATAAAAAATATTCTGTTTCTTCTCAAAATAATGCGATCAATGCAATTAGATTTTATTATACAAAAGTACTGGGTCAGGAACTGGAAGATTTCTATGCTCCCAGACCTCATAAACCAAAAAGCACACCAAAAGTTTTAAATGAACAGGAAGTTGCAGCTATCTTGAAAAATGTAACTGATCTGCGAGATAAATGCATGGTTTTTCTGGTCTATTCTGCCGGACTGACTCCCAGTGAAATTATCTATTTAAAACCGGAAGATATCAATTCCAGTAGTATGAAGATATACATCAGCAGTGCCAAAGGCGATAAAGACAGAAATGTGGTGCTGGCAGACAGGCTTCTGGTCTTATTACGAGAATACTTCAAGAAATATAAACCGAAAGAGTGGTTGTTTGAAAGCTCTCCCGGCAGACAATATTCCAGAAGAAACTTACAAAAATCCTTCCAAAATGCCGTAAAAAAGAGTGGAATTTCCAAACCAGCAACTCTTACCATCCTGAAAAATTCTTTTGCTGTTCATTTAATAGAAAAGGGAGTTGATATTCGTTATATTCAGCAGATGCTGGGACACAAACATTCCAAAACAACAATGAAATATTTGAAGGTGAGTAAACGCGATTTGAAAACAATTAAAAGCCCATTGGACAGCTTAGATGTGTGACTTTGAGACTTTGAGATAGGGTGAATACACACCCCGCGGATAAATCCGCACCCCTCTTTTAGAGGGGAATCTATATGTTGATATGAATAATAAATTTAAAACTAAAGATTATGAGTTGACGCCGATTGAAAGAAATCGTTATAAAATCGAAGTTTACTCCTTTGAGTTCAAAAAAGAACATGCAAAAAAGATCGATGGATGCTATTTCAGCGGACCGCAGAATTCATGGGTGATGCCGCAATCTGATAAATGTCTGAAACAATTTGAATCTCTGTTTCCAAAGAAATCAATATCTCCACAACAGAAAGCAATAATGAATATGAGAGATCAAATGACTGCAAAAAGATACAGTGTAAGCACAATAACTGTTTATACAGATTGTTTAGATAAGTTTCTCAAATTCTACTCTAACTTTGAGCCACAAAGCATAACAGATGAACAAGTAAAAGAATATGTTCTTTATTTATTGCGTGAAAGGAGAATTTCCTTTTCACATCAGAAGCAAGTGATAAGTGCAATTAAATTTTACTTTGAGAAGATACTGAGAAGAGATACGAAGAAATATTACTTTGAAATGCCGAGAAGTGAGGAAAGAAAACTACCGGTTGTATTAAGTAAGAGGGAAGTGAAATTATTTTTTTCTAAGATCAATGATCAGAAAAAACTTGCAATATTTAAGACGATTTATTCTTCTGGTTTGCGATTGAGTGAGTTAATAAATTTAAGAATTTCGGATATGGATTCCGAAAGGATGTTAATTAATATTCGCGGCGGAAAAGGTATGAAGGATCGATTAACGATATTATCGGAAGATTTGCTGACAATATTGAGACCATATTTTAGCAAATATAAACCGAAGACCTGGTTATTTGAGACATCACCCAATCGACAGTATTCTGCCAGGGCGATACAAAAAATGTTTCATGAAACTTTTGATAGAACAGGTATTAACAAGAAAGCAACCGTTCATACTTTGCGACATTCATTCGCAACACATCTTTTGGAAAATGGCCAGGATATTAGGAAAATCCAACGATTATTGGGTCATAAAAATTTGAAAACAACAGAGATTTACACGCACAT
>NPID01000433.1_pt1 | contig 61063 bp, 55 predicted proteins | sample 8637491 | NCBI WGS metagenome assembly NPID01 (sample SAMN07420843, study PRJNA396082) | bioreactor metagenome | isolation source: sample BA6 brine-fed electro-methanogenic bioreactor BA | place: Japan: Kochi | collected 2016-06-14 | reverse complement strand
GTTGTCATAAACAACCTCCTATTTATATTTTGCTAATTAACATTAGCACATAATCCACATCTTATTATAACTTAAAACGGTCTTAAAGACAATTGCAAATTAGTTTTATTTACTGACCACACGAAAAAATCATTCGATAATGATTTCCTCACTCGAATGATTTTGTTTAGCAGCTGAGAGCTGGTATGTTTTTATATCAATTCCTTGTTCAAAGAATATTTTTGTGTGTACTTCAAGAGCAACTGCTTCGATATTACACTCTTGTGAGAGATGCGCAAGAACAATATGTTTTGTTTTCTCTCCAACCAAGTTTAGTAAGAGATTTGCACTATCTTCATTAGATAAATGTCCTTGATCATCTAAAATTCGTCTTTTTAAAACCCAAGGTCTAGCACTTTCTAAAAGCATGTCTACTTCATGATTGCTTTCAATTATATAACAATCTGCATTTCTAAGATTATCATATTGCTTAATTGGAAAATAACCCGTATCAGTTAAATAGACTAATGATTTATCATCTTCTATAAACCTATACCCCATTGGTTCTCTTGCATCATGATAGGTATTGAATGGTACTACTTGAAACTCTTGGAAATCCATAGTTTCAAGATTCTTTACAATAACAAATAATTCACTATCAATTTCACCCAGGAATCTTTTATCTAGACCATCATATGTCCCTTGGCTAAGAACAATTTTCATTTGATGTTTCTTCGCTAAAACTCTAAGACCCATTACATGGTCAGCGTGTTCATGAGTAATAAACACTGCTTTAAGTCCATCAAGATTCTTTCCTTTTTCGGACAGACGATAGAGTATTTGTCGATAACTTAAACCACAGTCAATTAATACTTTAGACTTACCTATTTCTAAATATGTTGAATTTGCTTTTGAACCACTTGCTAATACCACTATTCTCATAAACTTTCATTGTCCTCTTCTTTACGTAACTTTTCTTTAGCTTCTTCGATTAGTTTTTGTTTCTCTTTTTCCAACTCTTCTAAACGCTTTTTTGATAATAGATTAATAATATTTTTAACTTCAATTACAGCTATTATCAAAAAGATAATAACAATCAAAGCAAACAAGATATTAAGACTGTTTAGAAATAACATTTCATAGATAGAACCTAGAAAAGCAGATTTACCTATATACTTTCCAACAATTAAGTCTTTGGAGAAATTCTCTTCCCAATCTTCGGTAACAGAGTTGTTATCACCTTTAGTAGTAATCAAATCTCCATTGACTTCTACAATTCTATGGGTAATAATAACTTGCTGTTGGTCTGACTTTCTGAAGCTTATAATATCATTAACATTATATTCGGTTTCATTAACGTCAACAAAGATTAAATCCCCAGCCATAATTGTGTCTTCCATCGAAGGGGTTTTTACATATAAAATTGCACGATTAAAAACATTAGGAACCTCACCTTTAGATAAGGAAACTCCTAATTGTATAATCATTAACATTGCTACTGCAATGAAAAAGAATGGCAGAATTGCTATTGTTTTTTTTAGTATTTTTTTCATGTTCGCACCTCAAAAAAACGAAGTTTTTAACTTCGTTAAGCAGGATAACCTGTTTGAAAATCATAAGCTGTTAGTTCTGACCAAGTTACATTATCACTTTGTTTAACTTCGATTGTAACACTTATATCAACATCTTGACCTGAATAATCAAGTCCAGCGTAACTTCCATTATAAGATATTGATGTAATTAAGCTCAATACTCCAGACTCGGCTGGAACAACTCCACTTAAGCCATCATAATACCAATAATTATTATCATATGTAAAACTAGATCCAAAAACTACAGCTAAATGCTCATCAACTGCATCAGTATAAGCAACAGTATCAATCTGAATTGTTCCTGGGTTTGTTACTTTAGTATAATCTATTCTAATTCTTAATTGTGATGCAATTGTTGAATTATTTGTTAAGGTAAAATCAGTTTCTAGTAATTCCATTCCTGGATATATGACTTGGCTATCGGTGATAAAATCACCAGCTTTTTCATATGTTAGACTTCCAACTGAAACAGTCCCACCAGAATTAGAATTAAATATACTCAACCAGCCAAAGGTTATACTAACAATCAAACCAATCACTACCACTATTAAACTTGCTGAACTAATGAATAATAATCTATTTTTCTTCATCATCTTCACCTACTGTATAAATGACTGAACAAAAATATTATCTATTGTCAGTGCTAAATTTTGATAATCATTTCCAGCGGTACCTGAAAATGTAAAAGTGAAATAAACAGATTCAGTAGCGCTAGATGCTATGCTCATTGATTCTACTAGAATAACACTAGCAGAAGCATTATTGGTTGATGATAATAAACTATCAAGAACTTGATTAGTAATGGTATAAGCATTAACAGTATTATTTGCATCAACATAGGTTACATCTAAAAGACTTTTTCCAGACAAAAGATTTGTATCATCTCCAAGAGGATCTGACAACTCATCATTAAAACCATATAAGGAAACATGTGAACTTATACTGTCTTGATTATTATTTGTAATATCAACTCGATAGTAACTAATATCTCCAGGCATTTTATTTTGAAAATCTATCTCTGTAGTTAAACTATAACTTATTCCATCACTAGATACATAGATTTCAACATCAACATCTCCATCTCTTAATGAGTTATTGATTCCACCTATACTTACAATCTCTGATACTGTCAACCAAGCAAAAGAGGTGACAATGAACAAAAGAACAGACCCTACCAATGCAATTAGTGACAGCGATAGTCGTTTTTTTATCATATTCTCACCTCTTTTTTTTGTTTTATTCTTCCTTTTTCTGATTTTTTTCTTTTTGTTTCCTAATTTTTCTCGCTTTTTTAGCTTCATCTAATACTTTTTGAGCAGCTTCGATTTTTCGCTTTTTAGCTAGTTTTTCCATAGCTTTAGCTTTTTCTTCATCAAGCTTTCTTTGTCTTTCTTCTGCTAAAATAGCTTCTTTTCTTGCTTTTTCTTCTTCTTGCTTTTTCTTTAACTCTTCTCGGAAATTCTTTAAATCCAATAAAGCTAAAGCTTTTAAAGTTGTAAGATTTTTAATATTTTCTCGTTTAACTTTTTCAACATCACGATAGACAGATAATATATCATTTTGAACTCTTATCTTATCCTCAATTTCTTTCTCTTCATTTGGTTTATAAGTGTAGTTAATGAAATCTTGGAAGGCTCCATCTGCAATATCTAAAAGCCTCTGATGAATTATCTTAATACTTTCATTTTCCGGGATACCGGCTTCAATTAAAGTATTGTATCTTTCAACATTATCTCTTCTTATTTGGTCGAGAAAATACTGATTTAGACTATCATCTTTTATCAGATATTCTCCGGCTTCAATATAATCATCTTGATCAATTCTCTTAAGTACTTTTGGTTTTTTGCTCTTTCTAAAATCAAAAGGTTCATCATGTGAAAGTGTAAACTCATCAACTTGATTATTAGCTACTGTTGCATATAAAACCATCATTGCATTTTCGATTTGTTTTAAATACTCATCGTTAAACTTAACATCTCGATCTAACACATCAACTTCATAACCGATCCGATCAACTTGATCTAATAAAACCCAAAGATCATAACACATTGAAAATTCCGGATTTTTTATGATTACATTTGTTTTCATAATCGGAGGTCTAACTGGTGGAAAACTTGACATTGCTCTCATATAGTTAGACAACTTATAGTTAGAAATTGCATCTCTTACAGAGGTCATTCTAGTTAACAGTTCTTGGTTTTTCTTTCCAATTTCGTCATCTTCCATATTTTGATGAATTCTAAAAGTTATGTCATAATCAATAATTGCTTGACGGAACTCTATTTCAGAGTTAATTTTTAAAAAGTTTACATATTCAGTATGCATCTTTTTAATAATCAAATCATACCTTAACTCAATAAAAGTATATAGTTTATTAACTAAGGATGCTAAAAAACGGTTTTCGTAAGTACCAAGATCTGAATCTAAATACGAAGTGAGCACTTTGGAAGGAATAATGTTTCCATCTCTATCTGTCGATTTAATTAGCTGCGTGTTAGCAGCTAAATGTCTAATTGTATCAGCATCAATTTTTTTTGCTCTTTCAACTGGTACAACATGACTGATCTTCTTTAATGTCTCACGTGGGGCTCTAGTCAACTTATCAATTATCGGAATAATATCTTCTACCGCATCCATCCAAGAATCATCAAAAACCCTACGTTCACGTCTTTCCTTTTGGTATAATTCAACTTTTGCGCTTTCTAATAGGTTAAGAAATTGTTTAGCAAAATCATCAACCTTATTAACACCTTCAAAAGTAGTATTAATTTTTTTGTAATAGCGTTTAGGGTTTCCTTCGTTCATGGCAACCTCCTAAACTAATTTTTGTAAATCTTTAATAAAACTAACTGATTCTTCAAAAGCATTTTTGCCGAATATTTTTTGAATTTGATTGATTAATTCAGCTAACTCATTTTGTAAAAATGCTAAATTTAAACTTTCAAACTTCCTTAAGACCTTATAAGCAAAAATATAATCTAAACCATCTTCTTCCGTTCCACCACTTGCTACATAAACAGGTACGAATTTATGAACTTGTGACATAATACGGTTACCAAATGCAACTTTAAAGTTGGATTGGATGTATTTATCTAGAATCTTAAACTTATCAAGTGTCTCTTGACTAACTGGATATTTATAAAACGCTTCATCAAATAGTTCTTGTAGATAAGCGTTTGACATATGAACAGGTTCGGTTTCTGGAGCTTGGAAGAATTCTCCCTTGCTATCAAATTCCAAAGCAATTGCTCTGTCATAAACTTTATCAGTAATGGTAAAAGTTGAATCATCTTTATTAGCTGTCCCAACAAACCAAAGGTTTCCAGGAACAGTAATCTTACCATTAATAACTTTTAATGGATCGCTTGGTTTAGAATCTGGAACTAAGTCTATTTTCCATTCACTAGGATCAGGCATCTCCATGATAGATAAAAATTCAGCGAAATAGTATTCAATTCTCGCAAGGTTTAACTCATCTAAAACAATGAAGTTAACATCTTTACGATAGATTGATTCATACAAAGCTTTTAAAAAGTCTGTTTCGTTAAATCTCTTAGTAAATTCATTTAAATAACCTAGGATTTCAGCACGATCACGCCATGAAGGCTGTACAGAAATCATTGCAGCGTTATTATCAAAAAATTTAGCCATTGCATAAGGTAATGATGTTTTACCAGTACCAGATATACCTTCAAGGATAATTACCTTTGAAGCAGCCATTCCAGAGAAAAATAAAGAAATCATCTTTGGAGTATAATAAAGTTTTAACTGAGAAGCAGCAAAATTAACAAATCTAGTAACTAACTCAGGAAGAGTAACATAGTCATTTTCTTCCATATAGATATGAGTATCTTTACCTTGATACTCTTTATCAACTTGGATTAATTTTACGAATCGAGATGGACCAGTTGGCACTCTAGATGGTGATGACGGAGAATAGTCTTCTCCTTCTTCATTGAATCCACCTGTTGGACCATAACCCGCTTGATTATACGCTGGTTGTAGTCTATTACCATTTCTCATTCCACCTGTAATCATCGGTTGTTCAGCTTGACCTGTCCGCGCATTTATTCCTAGTTGACTTACTTTCATTGCTAAAATTTGATTCTTTTCATCAGCTAATTCGACTACTTTATCATTCAAATGAGCGATTTCTTCGATAAGTTCATTCTTTTCAATTTCAATTTTTCTGAAAGATGCAAATTTTCTAAACCAAATATAAACTCTGATAATTAAAAATAAGATGAGGGATGTATTTAAAACAAATACTACTACAACCATAACCCAAGATAAAACAGTAAAATCAAAAGACTCGACCATTAATAAATCCCAGTATGATTTTAAGTTTTCAAAAAACTTTCTTATAATATCGTTCCAAATTGCTTCTTCAAAAAAGAAGATAAGATCTTGCCAAATATATCTAAACAATTCAACATAGAATCTTGAAAATTCATTCATTGATGCATCCCTCCATCGGAGTTAAGAAAAAGCAAATTAGGTTATTCTTTCTTTTTTTCTTCTTCCTCTGCTTTTAACTTAGCTTCCGCCTCTAATTGCGCTCTAGCAGCTGCTAGGGCTTCTTCTTGCATTTTTACTCTATCGCCTAAAGCTTGTTGGGTTTTATACTCACTCATTACGCCAACAAATTTAACTACTTCATATACTAAAAATGCGAAACATGGTAATACGATGAATAAGAAGAATCCTAAACTTGATTTAAGGAAACCTACTGTTCCATCTATTATTCCACCAATATTCTTATAAACCTTGCCATTCCAAACACCTAAAACATATCCTTCAGATATTGATTCGTTATCTGGCGTAGGATTGTTATCTCCTTGTGTAAAGAAATGTAAATATCCATTAACATCTTCTTCTATACTTATGATTCTATGCGAGTTATAAACTAAGACTGGATTTCCTTCTTCCATAATTAACATTTGGTAAGTTATAACATCGCCAACTTCTAAATCTTCCAACTCAAAGTCTGTATCTACAAATATTAGATCCCCCTTCTCAAATGTTGGTAGCATTGAATTAGATTGAACAGTTAGACCTGTTCCTCCGAATATTTCAGTAACTCCATCATCGTTTGATGTAAGGGCAATTACAGCATAAATAGCAATAATACCTAAAACTACATAGAAGATAATATTACCAATTTTTTTAGCTTTGCTCTTTTTCTCTTTTTTCGTTTCCATCAAATTCACTCCTCGTTAATATATAGTTTGCCTATTATATTTTATTCACATATATTATATATTAAAAGAAGTATAATTTCATTAGTTTTTTTGATTTTAAATCGTTTTTATTGATTAAATTACCTATTTTCTCAAATATATGTAAAAATCTCATAAAATAGCCCTTATATTAACATAACTTAGGGAAACCCTAAGTTATGTTATATTATTAGGTTTTAGTAATTTATTAAAATTACAATGTTTGTCTTACGATAAATCCAAATTCGATATTGAATACAGAATTTAATACGTTGTTATTGATGTCTGCATCCCAACCTTCTGCCCAAATTCTAATAGTAACTAGTTCTGGAATATCAGCAGTCAATTGTAATACTTCTGTAGTATCTAATAAAGTAGTTTCGTTTTCGTTAGCTGTTTCTGTACCACTACTTAGATAGTATAATCCATGTAAATCGACTAAAGCAGCTTCAACTATTGGATCAATTACATTTTCTGTAGATCCTGGAGTATCATCATAACCATTTTGTCCAATTGTATAAGCGAAATCATAATCCATGTCTGGCCCAAAAATGTTTGCTCCTGTATCATCTGTTTCGATGCCTAATCTAACTCCATCAACTACATTATCTTTTAAAGCATCACCAGAGTTAGCAGAGATTGATAAATCTTTTACACCAACACTAACACTTTTATCTTGAGAAAGTAACCATACTTTAAATTCAATATATACACCTGTCCCACCTGGAAGATCCTGATAAGAAGCTGTTGATCCGTTTCTCATTTCCATATTGATTCCATCCTCTGAAGTAATCGGTTGAAGATCAACATGTTGGAAAGCGTACTGTGTTTGGATTTGTGCATTTGTTAATTCTGTAACATAATAAGTATTGTTTGCATTGGTTAGTAATGTAGCATCATCAACCATATTATACCCATCATCCATCATGATTAATAGTGAAACATCTGTACTTACATTCAATTCAACTTCATTAATAGAAGAAGTATTCCCGATTGTAAACCAAGCATAAGTAGTTCCTATTGTTACTATGAAAGCAAACATAGTTACAAGTCCGGTTAGTAGTATTTTTTTCTTCATAGATATTTATCCTTCCTTTGAATATTATTCGAAATATTCAAACTAATTATGCTGCGTCTTTTAAACTGAATTTGAATGAAATTTGGAAAGTAGCAGCTAAAATACCATTTGTTGTTTCTGCATCCCAACCTTCAACATAGATTAATACAGATACTTTTTGTGGAACATTTGAAGCTAATGTTGCGATTGTAGTTGCATCTGCTATTGTAATTTCTGAAACATTTGCTACATCTGCAGATCCGCCATTATCGAAGAATAATGCATGATCAGCTAATAAAGGTGCTGGAGTAGCGATACTATCAGTAGCGTCATCATCAAAACCTCTCATACCTGTTGTGAATGCGAAAGCGTAGTCTGGATCTAAACTGAAGATACTATATGTTGAATCGTTATCGTAGATTGCTACATTAACTGCGTCAACAATTGCGTCTTGTGATAATGAGTTACCTGAATCTGATGCGATTTCTAAGTCTTCTAAAACGATTGCTTCAGAAGTTGTACTTTGTGATAAAGCCCAGAAGTCAATTTGAATATATCCACCATCTGTTTGATTAGCTGAAGCAGCTGAATAAACTTTTGAATCAATATCCATTAATTGGAAAGCTGAAGCGTCTAAAGCATCAAGATTTGTTGCTTCTGAACCATTTGTTGCTGCGCCTGAAGCTAATTGTGCTGCTGTAACTGGAACAAGTCTCCATGTAGCTAATTCTGTATCATATAATGATGATGCAAGAATATCAGCCATTGTTAAATCTGCTTTGTAATTTGTAGCATCATCAAGAAAATCTGTGTCATCTTGACCTGTTGTTGAATAAACATATCCGTCATCAACTAATAATAATAGTGATTCACTTGATTGAACATTAAGTTCGATTGAACTAACACTTACAGTATTTGAAACTGTAAACCATGCATAAGTTGAACCTATTGTAGCAACTAATGCGAATAATAAAACGATTCCTGATAAAACAACTTTGTTTCTTAAAGATTTCATAATTTTTTCTCCTTTGATTTTTTTTATTTTTTTTAGTTTTTTCTTTTTTCGTAAACTCTTGATGTTAAAAATCTTCGCCATCATAGACATGAGTTATTGAGAACACCATATCTAATTTGACTCCGCCGCCCACTAAATTAATAGTATGATCAGCGTCTTCTCCTTCATACCAGATTATGACAGTCACTTTTTTGATGTCACCTGGTCTAAACTCGAAAAATTCTTGATACATTACCTTGTCAATGCTATAAAACGCTTCGGTAAGAGGTTCGACAAATCCAGGAAACTCTCCTTTATTCGACTGGAGCTTAGCATAAGTTGTTCCTACTCCATCTATTATTACTCTTACCCTTAAGGCATGTTCAGCGCCTTTAGCTGCGGAAATTATGTTCACTGTTGCATCCATATCGACAATCCCATCTCCTGCATTCTCTACATAGAATGTATAAGCGATGTATGATTCTCCGTTATTTGGTCCATCAACTGAACTTATTTCCTCATCACCTGGTATACAAACTTCATGACCGACTGGAAACTGTGAATATTCGGTTCCACAAAGGATTGTCATACCATCTGCGTTATCAACTCTTTGAGAGATAAGTCTTGATGCATAATCTTTTTCTTCAGCATCCTCGTACATTGTAATACCAGCATTTTGTGCCATTCGATCAACGCTGAAAGTGAAATTACCAACAACTTCTCCATAGTATGATATCGCAAAGATTAAGAATGTCAGAACAGCACTTACAGCAATGCCGAGTCGACTAGCCCTAGCAATTTTTGTTGCTTTAGAAGCATATACAATGTGCTCAGCTAATTTAAGTTTTCGGCTCATACTGCAATGCAATCCCCCCATTCCTATTCAGCAATGACTTTTTGTAATAAAAAAAGCCATCACCTCGAGAGTTTCGCATCTTTTATCTAATAGAATATATAAAAATACCCTATGAAATAAAAAATGCCCTCATCTTAAAAGATAACGGCAACTGGCTACCATCTTGCGAAGGCCCTATAGCTTTGCGTCACTAACTTTCGCTAGTTTTGCTATTTACACTTTAGATTATACATTATGCAAGACTGGTTGTCAAGCAAAAAGTTTAATTTTTTTTAAATTATATTAAATTTTTTTATTTCCTTTACCTGAAGCGCCTATTTTCGCGCTTTTTTTATAGACGCTTCAGCATGAAAAAGGAAAATTTTATAGAAAAAACTATTTTATAAAGTCTAAAATAGCATTTGCTAGTTCTTCAGGCTTATCTACTAAAGGTGAATGACCACATTGATCAAACTTAATATAAGTAGATTGATCTTCTAATGCTTTAACATTATCTAAGATTAAACTTTCAGGTACAGTTATATCATGAGTCCCCCAGAAATGCAAGACAGGACACTTGATATTTGAAATCGTATTTTGACCTTCAGAATAGAAACTCTTCTCCTTGCCCATATTTTGACTTGCTAGGGCAAAATCAACATCTACTAAATTCCTTTGTTTTAAGGTTTCGTTTAAATATAATTTATTATCTTCTTCTGTAGGCTTTTTATAAGTATAAATTGTTACATCAAAGATATACTTAACAAAAGCAAAATTATTACTTGCTATTGCATCTAGTAATGGTTTAACTTGAACAGGATCATTGGCCATCTCTTCTCTTGATTGATAGACTTCACCAATAATTGGTTTTCCAGCTGAGTCTTTTTTAAACACTGGATAGCCTTTATGTGTAGTTGAATTAATTAAGATTAAATTTTTAATCCGTTCTGGATATTCTGCTGCAAACTCCATCACAACACCACCACCTAAAGACCAGCCAACTAAATCGATCTTTTCAATCTTAAGTTCATCCATGAATAATAGTATGTCTTCAGCTAAATCTTTTAAAGACATAACTTGATGATTATAAGTTGAATCACCAAAACCTCTTAAGTCTAAAGCAAAAACATGATAATCATCTGGGATTAACTCTAAAAGTGGTTTATAGTAGACGGAAGATGAGAAATTACCATGGATTAAAAACAAATACTTTTCGCCTTTACCTTGTTCTAAGTAAGCATAGGTTTCATTGTTGCTAAGCTTTAAATACTTCTTTTCCATAAATATCACTCCTTATATATTATACTTAATATCTTTAATCAAAAAGAAACCTGTAATCAATGTTGTAAAAAGGACTGGGTTTTCATACATTGAAGCATGACCAACATCAGGAATAATTACCCAATTAGCATCTTTTATATTTTTATAAAGATATTCTTGATCTCTTTTCGGTGTTAAAGCATCTTGATCTGCTGTAATTATTAATACTGGTAGATCTAAATCTTTTAACTTATCTCTTACATCAAAACTCTCTGCGCTTCTAGTAAGTCTTTCCATTGCATCCAAAAAAACTGGATTAGAAAAAACAGGAACTAATATTTTCTCACGATTTTGCATCCATTCTAGTTTTTCTTCATAATATTTTGATGAGTATATAACTGGAATTGTTGTTTTGTAATATAACTTTCCGTCTCTTGTATTACCAGCTTTAATCCAGCCATCACCAATATCTTTTAACCAAGGACTAGTATAGGCAGAGGAGTTAAACAACATCAGTCTTTCCACATAGTCTTGATAATTAACAGCGAACAATAAAGCTACTTCGCCACCATAAGATATACCAGCAATATTTACTTTTTTGATCTGCAAATAATCTAAAAAAGCTTTAATAAGATCAATTTGAATTTGTTGAGTATACTCATAATCTAGTTTAGCAGATTGACCTTGATCAAAAAAATCCAAACGAATTAATTGAAAATGTTCTTTTAAAGTATTTACAAAAGGTAACCAAGACCTTGTAGACATCATGATACCATTTAGAATCAATAGTTTTGGACTTGAGTCTAAACCATCGATTTCATAAAAGATATCTTTGTCTTGATATTTAAAAATGCTCATGTAAGAAACCTGCTTCTATAGCTTTCTTGTATAACTCATCCCTAAATTTAGGATGAGCAATACTAATTAGCAATTTTGCTCTTTCTCTAATATTAGTACCTCTAAGATTAACAATACCATATTCTGTGACAACATAATCAACATCATTCCTTGACAAAGATACGGCTGCACCCGGTTTTAAAGTAGGAACTATCTTTGAAACTTCTTCTTTTTCACCAGTTTCTGGATTTCTTACCATGGCTGTTGAATAAAGAGAAATAAAAGAACGACCATTCTTGGCATTTTGAGCCCCAACAGCAGTATCTGTTTGACCACCAGTTCCGCTAAACTGCATAGTTCCAATCGATTCAGAAGCACATTGGCCAGTTAAATCAACTTCTAAAGTTGAGTTAATGGATACTTGATTATCATTTAATCCAATAATTGCTGGATCATTAACATATGAACCTCGCATAACTAAAACAGCAGGATTATGATCCAAATAATCATATAATTTCTTATTCCCTAAGGCAAAGCAGCAGACATGCTTACCTTTATGTAGAGTTTTCTTCTTACCATTTACTGCGCCGGATTCAATTAAATCAATCATCCCACTAGTAAACATCTCAGTATGAATACCTAAGTCTTTTTTGTTGATTAACGCTTTAGCAACAGCGTTAGGAATTCCTCCAATACCTAATTGGATAGTATCACCATCATTGATTTTCTCAGCAATTAAATTTCCGATGATAGTATCTTTTTCATTAGGATCTACATCTGGAAGTGTTGGTGGATCATAATTCGTTTTTACTAAATAATCAACATCGGAGATATGAACTTCTGTATCTCCATAAGTTCTAGGAAATTTTTCATTTACTTCAATTACTACTATCTCTGCTTTTTCAAGAATCTCTTTTTCATAAATATTAGATAAAGACAATGAAATATACCCATGCTTATCCGGCATGGTTGCAGCAGTAACAAAGATATCTGCTTTTCTATGATCTAATCGTTTGGTTCCTGCAAAATGTAAATTATTAGGTACAAACGAGATATTTCCATGTTTATGCATTTTTCTTAAAACACCAGTATAAAACCAACCATCTAAGAAAAAAGAATCACGCCATTTTTCATCCATAAAAAAATCTGAGTTAACAAATGGCAAACAATTCGTAACCGTGACATTTTTAACTCGATCACCACAATTGTGTAAATGCGACATAAATTCTTGTGGTTCAGCAGCTGCAGAGCCAACAATTATTTGTGAATCACTCTTAACAAGATCGATAACTTGGCTAATATCGACATATTTTGGATTTTTCAATTTTCTCCCTCTTTTCAATAACTAGGAGTAAAGGGAGAGAAGAATCTCTCCCTAAATCCGAGTCTTTGTAATTATTTAGCTTCGATTTCTTCGATTGTTTCGATTTCTTCTACTTTAATAAATGATTCTGTTAAGAAATCTGTTTCAACTACATCTGGAGTAGCTGGATTATCACCTAAACCATAAGTGTATTTCAATAATGACATTGAAGCAATACCCCAACGTTTTCCACCACTAAAGTCAACTGTACCACCCATAGGAATGTCAATTGGACCTTCTTCCATAGCAGCAATATAGTTTTCCCAAGTTAAAGCATCACCATTTGCTTCTACACGTTTTAAACCTTCAACGAAAACTGTAGCAGCGATATAACCAGCGATAGCAAATGAGTTTCCATAATAAGCTACTTTTGTTTCTGCAGGTAAATCTGAATTATCAATAACTGCGATATATTCAGCAACAGCTAATTGACCTTGTTCAGAGAAAACATCAACCCAAGCATTTGTATAGATTGGACGATCTGCAGAATATTGTGTATGGTCAACTGCAGTAACATCAGCATTAACATAAGATGTAAATACTGGAACTTCTAATTCTTGGTTAAACATAGATGTTAAAGTATAAGCAAATGGACCTTGGTTCATTGCTAAAATAACAGTAGCTACGTTATAAGATTTAAGTAGTTGAACAGCTGTATCAACAGTTAAATCAGTTACAGGAATATAGAACACTTTACCAACAGGGTTGATACCTAATGATTCTAATTCTGCTTCTACACCAGCTTTAATTGAGTTACCGACATCATCATTAGTGTATAAAACACCAATTAAGTCTGTATCACCTAAGTTTTGGTCTTCATTTTCACCATAAACAGCTTCTTTAACTGCACGAGCTGTCATAATTCTACCATCTGTTAAATAGATAGGTTGAACTGCCATAACTGGGTTCCCTACTGATTCTTCAAAATAAAGACCATTAATACCAGTTGCAGCATAAACCATTGGTACGCCTTTTTCTTGGATGTAATTAAGGGTTGCACCAACTGTAGGTGTTCCAAAATGTCCAACAAGAGCGAATACTTCATCGTCTTCAACTAATGTTTCTGTAAAAGTAACACCTTTTTCAGCGTTAAACTCGTCATCATAAGAAATGAATTCAATTGTTCTTCCGCCAATTCCACCATCATCATTAACTTGTTTGAAAACAGCTCTGATTGCGTCATTAAAAGGTACACCTACTGCTGCAAAATAACCTGTAACAGCAGCTGTATTACCAACTGTTATAGTAGTATCAGTAACACCTTGTGCTACTTCTTCAGCAGTTGTAGCTGTTGTAGCTGTTGTTGTAGTTGTAGCTGTTGTAGTTTCTCCACCACAGCCGATTAAAACAAAACCGAAAGCTACGATTGAAAATAATAAAACTAATTTTTTCATTTTTCTCTCCTTTTTTTATTATTATTTATAATAAACCATTATTGGTTATTACCTAGATTCGCCTAAATAGGCTTTAATTAACTGATCGTCCTGCATTAATTCTTTTGCAGTTCCTTTAGTTTTGACTTTTCCTAACTCTAATACATAGACATAATCCGCTATTTTAAGAGTTTGATAAGCATTTTGTTCAACAATTAAAATCGTCGTTCCCGCTTCTTTAATCTGTTGAATTTTATTAAATATTTCTTTAACAATTAATGGTGCAAGCCCTAAAGAAGGTTCATCGAGTAAAAGTAATTTTGGTTTGCCCATTAAAGCTCTACCAATGGCTAACATTTGTTGTTCACCACCTGAAAGCGTTGATGCTTGTTGTTTTCTTCTTTCTTTTAATACTGGGAATAACTCATAAATCTCATTTAAAACTTGATTTTTAATCTTTCGAGCTGAAACCTTTTTGACTACTTCACCTGTTTCCGTGTTTTCAATGTGTTTTTCACTTTTTAGTGAGTAAGCTCCAACTAATAAATTTTCTTCAACAGTTAGACCTTTTAGAATCAAACGGCCTTCAGGTGATTGAATTATCCCTTTGTTTGCTAATTTATATGGATCAAGATTAGTAATCTCTTCACCATCAAAAATAATCTGTCCAGAAGCTGCTTTAACAATCCCATTAACAGTTCTTATTGACGTTGTTTTTCCTGCACCATTAGCTCCTAGGATTGCTACTATAGTACCTTTCTCAACTTCTAAATTGATACCCTTAATCGCTCTAATAATTCCATAATCAACGATTAGATCCTTTATTTCTAATATATGTGCCATCTTACTCACCACCTAAATAAGCTTCTTGGACAACTTTTGAACTTTGAATCTCTTTAGGTGTTCCAATTGCTAGTTTTTTTCCAAAAGAAATAGCACACACTGTATCACATATTTCCATTACTAATCCCATATCATGTTCAACTAAAAATATAGTTGCTTTGTAATCTTGACTTATTTTTTTAATAACTTTTGCTAAATCATCAGTTTCCGCATCGTTTAGTCCCGCTGCAGGTTCATCCAAAATGATTAACTTTGGATTGGCCATCAAGGTTCTTGCCAGCTCAATCTTTTTTAGAATACCATAAGGCAATCCTAATGGATAAGCAAATTGATAAGCGCTTAAACCTAAGTCTTCTAAAATCTTTAACGCTTTATTTTTCATTACTTTTTCTTCTTGTCTAAGTAATCTTGAGTTTAGTAAGTGACCGAAGAATCCACTACGATAAACAGTATGAGCTGCAACTAATAAATTATCTAAAACATTTAATTCCCAAACTATCTCAACATTTTGAAAGGTTCTAACTATACCTTCTCTTATAATATTATGAACTTTCTCATCATTTAACAAAACAACTTCATTATTAATGTTCTTAAAGTATATTTCTCCAGCAGTTGGTTTGTAGAAACGAGTAATGCAATTAAAAACTGTGGTTTTACCAGCACCATTCGGTCCAATAAGACCAAATATCTCTCCTTCTTTAACCGAAAAGCTTAAATCATCTACTGCCTTTAAACCTCCAAAGTGCATAGAAAGATTTTCTACATTTAAGATTGTATCCTCTAGTAACTCATATTTAGCCTTAAGACTCTTTGCAATCACTAATAGTTTTTCATTTAAATCTTTAGCTAGATTTTGATACTTATTGACACGCTCTTCGGTATAATTGGTAATCTTACTGATTCTTTCCTCAGACTGTGTGATAAGCTTCTGTTTTGCATTTAGTAGTTCTTCACTCAATAAAGTCTTTTTGTTTTCATATTCTTCTAAATTTTCTGGATTTACTTGAGGATAATACTTATTCTTTAAAACTTTTAGAGCGTCTAACTTTGCTTGATTCAACTCTTCTAACTTCTTAGAAGAATCAAGTCCTTTTCGTTTAGCGCTAGCTTTAACAACTCTTGCTTTCCAATAATACTTATCTTCAATCCTTGAAACGTCATCTTGATAATTTTCTAATAAATAATCAGAATCGATCCCTGCATTGATTTCATAAGGAAGTAATTTTGCTCGATACTTTAATTCTAACAAGTCAATCTTACGATTTAGTTTTTCCTTAATAACTGCTTTTCTTAAAGGTAAATAATTAGAATAGAATTCAGTTTTTGTTCTAGCCAGTTTAATTCTTTTCTCTAAGAGTTTAGCATATATACTATTAATCATCTGCGCCATATCTATATGCCCTCCACTTCTTATGAAGTTCTAATAACCCTTTTTTACTTTTATAATAAAGAGTTTGAACTAGTCTAATTAAACCTCCAGGATAAAACATAATTACTAAGACAATTAAAACACCATTAAACACTATACTAATTGCAGGATTATTAACTAAAAAATCAATCTGTTGAAACACTGCTAGATTTAAACCAAAAATCATAAATGTTCCTAAGACAATTCCATAGATAGATTGAGAACCACCGACAATTACCGCAGCTAAAATGTTAAGTGAAAATGCTAATGACCATGTGGTTGGAATTGAAAAAGAGATATAACTCATATAGATAATCCCACCAAGCATTGCATAAACAGTTGAAACAATAAAAGCCATTAAACGATATTTAAAGATACTAACACCCATAGCTTGAGCTGCTGATGTTGAATTTCTCATTGCAAGTAATGCTCTTCCTGTCGGGCTTTTAATAATATTTAAAGTAAGTATCATCATCACGAACATAATTAAAGCTAAAAAGATAAATATGGTATTATGTGGAACAACAACTAAATTCTTAAAGATAACAATTTTACTATCTAAACCTAAACCATTGGTTCCATTTGTGATTGATGTTGCATTTTTAAACACTTCGTTTAATATCTCTGATAAACCTAAAGTGATAATCGCTAAATACATCCCCTCAATTCGTAAGGATATGAATCCAACAATCGCCCCAATGACAATCGCCCCAAATATAGTCACAATAATGATCGGGAAAATTGACCAACCTAGATTTGCTGTGAAGTATCCTAGAATATAAGTACCTACGCCAACAAACCCAGCTGTACCTAAGGATGCTAATCCGGCATAACCTAACAAAACACTAAAACCTAAAGCGACAATTATATAAATCATTGTTATTCCAAAAGCTCTCAAAAGAGTATTAGAAATTGGAACTCCAATTAATCTTAAAAATTGAACAAACAGCATTAAAAGGGTAATTATAAAAAAGCCGAAGTAAGGATGACTTGTTATTGATTTGATCTTTGCTCTACGATCTTTACATATTTCTTTTCTACATATCATAATCTACACCTTTTTAGCTACCTTTCTACCAAATAATCCCATTGGTTTAACTAATACTAAAACCAAAATAATAACGTAGACAATAGCATTCTGCCATAAAGGTACGATAAAACTTAGCAAACCAGTCAGAACTGGTATTAATATACTAGCTATTAATGGCCCTAAGAAAGAACCAAAACTACCTAGAATAGCTGCCATAAATCCATTTACTTGAGTTGGTATCATTAAAGACACAGTTACATTTGTAGCGTTAGGAGTTAATAATACAGCTGCTACTCCACCTAAAAATCCAGCAATAGCCCAACTTAAAGCTGTAATAACTTTAGTGTTAACCCCCATCATACTAGCAACTATTTCATTTGAGGCAGTAGCTCTAACACCAAGACCCCATTTAGTAAACCTCAATAAAGAAAATAAAGTTCCTAGTAAAATAATCGTAATTATTAAAGCGTAAAATGCATGTGTTGTAATTGATAACTCTTGACCAAATAGAGTAAATAGTTGGTTGGTTTGTTCTGGAGTAGACAACTTTGGAATTGGTGCAGCAATTGTGTTAAACAATAACGGCATAATTCCTGATAAAACCAAAACTAATCCCATCGTGATCATTTGCTTACCAACTGGTGTAGCCACTTTAGAGTTTCTAATGATTACTACATCAATGAAAATCCCGATAAGGAAGGCTGTTAAAGCTCCCGCTAACATTGCCATCAACATTCTCAGTAGATGTGGCATAGAAGCTAAATTCTCGGCATATCTTACTAAAATGGATGAGGTTACAAAAGCTCCAAAAGTCGCCATCATTCCTTGTGCAAAATTAGTCGTGGTTGAAGTTTTAAAAATTAAAACAATTCCAGTTGTAGCTAGTGCTAGAACACAAATATTTAGAACTGAGTTCACAATATTTTGCATAAAAAACTGTTGTTCTGGAAAATCAAAAGTGTTTATTTCTTTAGGTATAACATTGTATATTCGATAAAATAAAAACATAATACCTAAGAACAGGAATATATTTAAGAAAATGTCTTTGGTTTTATCTTTGTTCTTAAATAATTTAAAGACAAAGAGGTTAAGTAATACATATATAAGAACTAAGATTCCAACAAAGATGATAATATCTTTCCAAAACCCAGTAGTATCAAACATTATACTTCACCCCATTTAATAATATTTGCAGCCCAAACATACCCTATACCAGCAGCAATCATACAGACTACACTACCATCTTTTACCTTCTTTTCATCTAAAGCTTTATGTAAAGAAAGAATTTGATCAACTTGACCAATATGGCCATAGTCTTCCAAATATACACTTTGGTCTTCACATAATCCTAATTCATCTAGCATAAACTGATGTCCTGACCGTTTAATATGCAGAATAGCTAGATAATCAATATCATTTCTTTTTAAATTACTTTTTTCTAAAGCTCTATCAATACATTCAAACCAATTAGGCATAGAAACTTCGTTTAAACGATCTTTCATTTTTTGAGGTTCCATTAACCTTAAAGATTTTTTTGCTTCCTCTAAATTATCATGCGTGATTGGATTAACAGTTCCACCAATTTCAACTCCAGCTGTTCTAGCTAAAGAACCATCTGCAATAATATGTGATCCTAATAGGAGATTACGTTGGTAATTCTTCTTTAAGATTATGGCACCACCACCAGCACCTAAGTTATACATCATTGACATATTTTTATCTGAATAATCGACAAAATCTCCATTGCGATAACCACCAACAACCATGATTACATTGACTTCATCATCAGCTATCAACATATCTTTAGCCATTTTCATTGCTGATACGGTTGTACAACAGCGATTAGCTACATCAATTCCCCAAGCATTAGTTGCGCCTATTTTGTCTTGAATATATAGTGCTGAAGTTGTTAAAGGGTACTCTTTCCATTCTTCGCCCACACAGATTATTACATCGATATCTAATGGACTTATTCCCGTGTTTTTCAAGGCATCAATAGCGGCTTTAACACCCATTTCTTGTGTTCCATCATCATCTTTTGGCAGAGATTTCTTTTTAATACCTAATTTTTCTATGACTGCTTCTTCTGCCCATACACCTTTTGTTAACTCACTTATTTCTTTAGCAGTCATATATTTATCAGGAATATAGATTCCTGTCCCAACAATTCCTACAGTTGGTTTATTCATATAATCACATCTTTCTAATTAGTTTTTATAATCTCATTCCGCCATCAGCTTGAATTGTTTGCCCAGTAATGTATGATGCACCATCACTAGCTAAGAATAAAGCTACTTTAGCTATTTCTTCAGGTTGACCTAATCTTTTTAACATTGTTAAAGCTGAAAACTTATCTAACAAATCTTGAGGAACAGTTTTCAAAATATCAGTCATAACATATCCAGGTGCAATTGCGTTTACTCTAACAGGAACACCTTTTCTAGCAAACTCTTTTGCCCATGTTTTTGTTAACCCAATAACTCCAGCTTTCGTAGCTGCATAATTTGCTTGACCAATATTACCAAAAACACCTACTACAGATGAGATATTGATAATAGATCCACCACCGATGTTTTCCATTTGCGGCCCAATATGTCTTACAAGATTAAAGACACCTTTTAAATTTACATCTAATACTAGATTCCATTGTTCATCAGTCATTTTTCTTGTCATAGAATCTCTTGTTATACCAGCATTGTTTACTAAAATATCAATTTGACCGTATTTAGCAATCATTTCATCAAAGAAAACTTGGCAACCTTCAACATCAGTTATATTTAACTTATAAAACTCCACGTTTTCCATTTCATAAGTTATCTCACCCATATCAACAGCTACTACTTTTGCTCCTTCTAATGCAAAGGCTTTGACTATTTCGCCACCAATACCTTTTGCTCCACCAGTTACAACTGCAACTTTATCTTTTAATTTCATTTAAATATCCTCACTTTCTTTTTATTACTAGAGCAGTACCCATACCGCCCCCGATACAAAGACTTGCTAATCCTAGTGTTTTATCTTGTTTAATCATTTCATGTAATAAAGTAACAACAATTCTGTTTCCTGAAACGCCAACAGGATGTCCTAAAGCTATCGCTCCACCGTTCACATTAGTCTTTTCATATATGTCCTGTGGATTTAAACTATACTCTTCAGCTAGTTCTCTTACAACACCAATTGATTGAGCCGCAAAAGCTTCGTTAAGTTCAATTAAATCCATATCTTCTAGTTTCATCTTATAATTGTTTAGCATAGTTTTAATTGCTGGCACTGGTCCTAGACCCATATAATTAGGATCTACTCCACCTTGACCAACAGCAACTATTTCTGCTAATACATTTAAATCATATTTTTTCACTGCTTCTTCACTAGCAATAACCATAAATGAGGTTCCATCATTAATCCCTGATGAGTTTCCTGCTGTAACAGAGCCATCTTTGATAAATGCAGGACGAAGTTTTCCTAAAATCTCTAAGTTAGTTGTTCTATTAGGATATTCATCTGTATCAAAGACGATTTCGCCTTTTCTTGTTTTAATCACTATTGGCACAATCTCATCTTTAAATTTTCCAGAATCGATTGCCTTGATAGCTTTAACTTGTGAATTATAAGCAAATTCATCTTGTTCTTCCCGAGAAATTTGATGCTTTTCAACGATATTTTCTGCAGTAATACCCATATGCATATTTCCAAACGCATCTGTAAGTGCATCACCTAACATATGATCTACTAAATCTAAGTTACCCATTTTATTACCGCTTCTAATTTTTCCAGAAACCATAAAAGGTGCCCCTGACATTGATTCAACTCCACCAGCAACAACAAGTTCACTAAAGTTAGATTGAATACCAATATAAGCATTCATAATGGCCTTCATTCCGCTTCCACAGACCATATTTAAAGAATAGGCTGGAACAGAATCAGGAATACCTGCTTTGATAGATATCTGTCTTGCAATCCCTTGACCAATATTTGCTGGTAAGATATTACCAACAATAACTTCACTAATTTTGTCAACTGGTACTTTTGTTTCTTCTAACAATGCTTTTAATACCTGCGAACCCATATCTGCTGGGTGTACATCCTTAAGAGTTCCAAGAAACGAACCAATAGGACTTCTTTTAGCACCGACAATAAAAACTTTCTTACTCATAAAATAACCTCCTTAAAATTTTTATATAATATATGAATAATGATTCACATTTCATGTTAATTATAACCAGATTGACTACCAAATGTCAAGCGCTTTCACACATTTTACACAAATTACTTCTGATAGCTATAAGACCTATAGATAGCCCTCATAACTTAATATATGCTAATTTTAGCCCTCAAAACCTGTTTTTCAATGAAAACAGTTACATGCAATTGACTTTATGAAACATTATTCATGTAAATATTTTCATAAAACTCTTGAATTTTATTAGGTTTTAATTTACAATGAAGGCGGTGATAATATGAAAAACAAAGAATGTCGTATGCCGAAGACAAAAGTCGGTCAAAAATCTTTCAGGAAAATAATTCGGGCAGGCAAGTACCTTTTCGCCAAATCTGGATATCATTCAACCTCAATCAATAACATAATTTCCAAAGCAAAGGTTGCGGTTGGGACCTTTTATATTTATTTTGACAGTAAACTAGCTTTATATTTATACTTACTTGACGAATACCGATACAATATTAGAAGATCAGCTACTGAGGCAACCCTTAATTGCAAGTCTAGAGAAGAAATGGAACGCTCTGGTTTAAAAGCTTTTATTATGTATGTAATGAAAGATCCTCTAGCTTATAAATTAATCTGGGAATCACTATTTGTTGACCCAAAAATCTTCAAAGATTATTATAGTTCTTTTGCAAAATCATATGTTCACCACTTACAACCATATGTTGAAACTGGAGAAATTAGAAACGATATTGACTTAGAAACAGTCTCATATATCTTAATGGGTATTTCTAACTTCGTCGGTTTACAAATTGTTTTTAATGAAAGCGCAACAGAGAAGGACGTTGATTTCGTCGTTGATGAAACCATGAAAATGTTAAAGTCAGGTATGTTTAATAAATAGAAGGCTAATCTTTTTAGCCTTTTTTACTATATTTTTTTGAGGTATATATGAAATTTCTCGTAGCTATGGATTCTTTCAAAGAATCCATGAATCAAATAAAACTGACAGACATCGTTGCTGAAGCAATCAACGAAGTTTTTCCTAAGGCAAATATTGTTAAGAGTCCTTTGGCAGATGGCGGTGAAGGCACTCTTGATGTTTTACTTTCGCAATTACCAGGAAAACGAGTAGAGTTAAATACTTACGACCCCTTAATTAAACCGATTATAAGTTATTATGGTGAGTTCAATGATGAAACTATTATAATTGAATCTGCTAAAGCAATAGGCTTAGATCTTGTTCCTTCAAATGCCAGGAACCCCTTAAAAACAAGTTCTTTTGGTGTCGGAGGGTTTATCCTTGATGCCTTAAATAAGAATCCGAAGAAAATAATAATCACCTTGGGAGGAAGTTCAACCAATGATGCTGGAGTGGGAATGCTTATGGCCTTAGGTGTCAAATTTTATGATGATTATAACAATGAGTTCTTCCCTAAAGGTGAATCACTTCAAACGATAAAGAAAATTGATTTATCAAAGATGGATCACCGAATTAAATCATCAAAAATTATCGTTTGGTCGGATGTAGACAACCCATTAACAGGACCCTTTGGAGCTACTTATACCTTCGCTAAACAAAAAGGAGCCTCATTAAAACAAATTGAACTTTTGGAATCAGGGATAAAACATTTTACTGAGATAGTAAAAAGAGATTTTGATTTAGACTTTAAAGATACTCCTGGTGCTGGTGCAGCTGGTGGATTAGGATATGCTATAATGAGTTTCTTGGGTGGTGAAATTGTCTCTGGAACAAAAAAGATATTTGAGATGATTAAGATTAAAGATAAAATAAAAGACTGTCACATTGTTTTTAGCGGAGAAGGAAGTATAGATGATCAAACATCGATGGGAAAATCCCTTTCTGGACTCGCAAATCTTGCTAAAGCAAACAAAACACCGCTTATTGCTATCGCTGGAAGTACAAGTCTAAATCTTGAAGACCTTCATAATCAAGGTATTACTTCGATATTCTCAGTAATCAACAGACCTATGACTTTAACAGAAGCGATGGATGAAACTGAGATACTTGTAAAAAACAAAGTTAGAGAAATCTGCAAACTAATTTTAGCCTTAAAAAAAGAACGATGAAAATCGTTCTTTTATCTTATTAAATGGCTAAATGAAGACATATTCCAAGGTGATTTTTTTAGCATCTTTTCCATTTCATCTACTGATATAGGTTCAGAAAAATAATAACCTTGCATGAATCTTAAATCCCAACCTGCCATCATTTTAATCATCTCTTCATCTTCGATACCTTCTGCAATCACAATTTTTTGATTAGCTTTGGCAGTCATAATTACTTTTTCTATCTTATCAGAGTTATCGTCATGATCCATTACCAACAAGAGATTTTCACGCGATAGTTTAAAGATTGAAGCTGAAATCTTATCCATATCATCAATCACAGAGAAGTTATCGCCAGTATCATCAATAGCTACTCTAAATCCATATCTACGGAATTCTTTTAGATTGTGTAATGCAATCTGATTTTTTGTTATTGTATAGTAATCCAATATTTCTAATGCAAATTTCTCTGGACTTAAACCATGCTTGATTGTAATATCATAGAATTGTTTAGCTAAATCTTCTACATACAATTGCTTTGGACTAAGATTAATTGAAATAAATAAATCTCTAAACTTGATACTATTCTGCCAAAGGTTATACTGTGAAGCCACTTTTTCAAAGCCCCAAACACCAAACCAAGTAATATCTCCAGTTAAATCCATTACATTTAAAAACTTTCCAGGTGGCAGAATACCCATTGTAGGATGTTGCCAACGAAGAAGAGATTCTAAGCCAATAATTCTTCCAGTTCTAACATCAACTATTGGTTGATAATATAGTAAGAACTCATCTTTTTCAATTGACTTTTTAATTTGCTTATAGTAGTTAATATTGAACTGTTCTTTTTCTATTAAATTCTCTGAATACATATAGAAACGATTTTTACCTTCTTTTTTCGCAACATATAAAGCGACTTCTGCATTCTTCAATAAATTTTCTGCATTAATACCATCATAAGGGAAAATACAAACACCTATTGATGCAGTAAGTTCATGATCATCGAGTTTCAAAGGCTCTCTAATAATCTCTAACAACTCGTTAGCTTTTTGATTAATAACTTCATTATTAACATCACCAGTATAGTAAAAAATAAAAACATCTTTCTCTAAATGACCAGCTATATCGGCTTTACCACTAATCTTTTTAAGCCTTTTAACGATTTCTGCTACAACCTTATTGATATCTTTTTGTTCGTACTTATCAACTATGTAGCGAAAATTGTCAATATTTATCGCAAAAAACAAGCGTAAACTACCTTCATCAGCATTTAATATCTCATGATTTATTTCAGCTAACAAACCACTTGTACTCATCTTTGGATTAGATTTAGAGAAAATCCTATCACTTTTAACTTCCTTAGCTTCTTCTAAGTTTCTTTCCATAGCTTCTTTTTCTTTTCGATTTCTTCTGATATGGAAAAGAACATTCCTGTATAAGAAAAACAAACTTAATCCTGTCAAAATAATTAAAACTACCGCTACTACCAACTCATAAGCCTGTGACCTACTTGCTGGATCCGATAAAAAAATTAAACCTAACATCTTGCACCTCTATTCATTTTTACTTGCTAAAACATCAACTCTTTTAGCTTTAGCAATCTTATGGAACTGATCCACAAATACTATAGCTTCATCTTCTTTTAATGGTTTAGATATTAAATATCCTTGGAACACATCTGTTGATATTTGTTTTAAGTATTCATATTGTTTTTTTGTTTCAACGCCTTCGGCGATTACTTTCATATCAAGATTATGGACCAAATTTACAATCGTTCCGACAATTTTATGATCTTTATCAGTACCAAATATTCCATCTATGAAACTTTTGTCTATCTTCAAATTATCAAAAGCTATCTGCCTTAAATATGTTAAGGAAGCATAACCAGTACCAAAATCATCTAATGAAAAAGTAATACCTAATTCATGTAATGCTTGGATTTTATCTTCTAACATAACTGAAGAATTAATAAATACACTTTCAGTTAGTTCTAAGGTTAAATATTTAGGATTAATATCAGTTTGTTTAAGAATTTTCTTAACAATATCCACAAAATCATTCTGTAAAATCTGAATCGATGATACGTTAACGCTAACTACAAACTCTTGATTAAACTTCTCTTTCATCCTAACTTGCATTTTACAAGCTTCTTCTAATACCCAAGTACCAATAGGTATAATCATATAATTCTCTTCAGCATTAGCTATAAAAACCTCAGGACTAATTTCTCCTAGTGCTGGAGAACTCCACCTAGCTAAAGCTTCGAAACCGTAAAGATTACTTTTATTATCAACTAATGGTTGGTATTTTAAATAAAGTTCTTTATTCTTAATCGCCTCTGACAATTGCTCTGAAACTTGAGCTTGATAATTAACTTCTCTTGCAATATTGTCATTATAGAAAATAACTTTTTTAGTTCCTGCTTTCTTAGCCTTAAAAAGAGCTGTATCGCACTTTTTAATTAAATCATCTAAAGTATTACCATCTGTTGGATAAATCGCTACACCGATAAAAAACTTTACTTCAGTCTTAATGTTTTTAACAACCAAAGGTTCTTTAAAATAACCTAGTATTCTGCTAATTCGATGTTCTACCTGTTCAAGAGATGTTATATCTGTCATCAAATAGACAAACTCATCATTTCCATTTGCATAAAGATTCTCTCCTTGATGTAAAATCTTCTGCAATTCCTTTGCAATACTTTTAATTAAATTGTCACCTATCATCTGACCTTTAATTACATTAATATTTTTTAAATTATCAACATGTATTAAGACAATTGCTGTTCTTCTTGAACCAGTTAAAACAAATTTATCAATTTCCGCACTAGCTGCAGAACGGTTTTTAAGACCCGTGACATCATCGAATGCAAAGCTCTCATAAACTAACTTAACTTGTCGGTCAATCTCTTCTGACATCAAATTAATCGCATCACCAATGGCTTTTATTTCGTTATTTTCTAATAAATTTACTCTAACACTATAATTTCCGTTCTTTATTTCTTCCAAAGAATCAATAATCTCATGAATTGGCATCAGCACTTTCTTTATTCGACTATTTAACAATAATCCGATTAAAAAAACAATTAAACCAATAACTAAGATAACAATAACAAAAATAATTTCTATCGGGAGTGGCATCGTGTTATCAACCATGATAACAAGTTGCCAATCATAATCACTCAAATCATTATAAGTAATAAGATAATCTGTTTTATTAACTCTAGTATTAACTACCATTTCTGCATCATAGCTACTGATAATGTTGCTGACACCATCGTTTTTATAACCCAATCTTTCATCAATTTCTGCAAAATCATCAACTGTTTTCATAAAATATTCATTGTAAACATCTTCGGTATAAAAAACTAATGTTGGTGAATCATTAAAATTGGTAAAGACAATTATTTCACTAGCTTCATTAATTATAGACTGATCAATTTCTTGAATCAATGTTCCTAAACTTTCTAGTGAAATATCAATTCCAATATAACCCAAATCTGTATCATTTTCCGATATTCTTTTAACATAAGTAAAAGTATAATCATTAGTATAAGCATCAATATATGGCTCAGTAAAAACTTCTTCTAGATTACCTAAAGCAATATACCACGGTCTTTGGTTAATAAACCAAGTCTCGTATAATACATCACCTGTATTTAAAATGGCACAACCATCAGTAGCTTCTAGGCAGTTTGTTTCAGTTGCTAAGAATATTAAATCATAGACATCATCACTTTGATGATCAACAACTGAATTAACAGCAGTTAAATAATTATAATATATTTCATAATCAGGGTCATCTTCCAGTATTATTGGATTGTTTCCCTGATTTACATATTTGATGTATTCTATCACATCAGGGTTCTCAGAAAGGAGAATTGCATCATTTTTAACAGAATCTAAAAAGTCTAGGGTCGAACTAACCACAGCTTGAGTCTGATTAGCTACTATTTCGGATTGATTAATATTGATGCTAAGGAAAGTATAGAATAAGAACAGTGTAGAAATGATAAGTAAAAACAACGAATCAATGAAAATCGTTAAACTAACTATTCTTTTAGACAAACTCATTTTTTTGTTGTTCTTTGCCATCAAGTTCTATCCTCCCCAAGATTTAAAAAATTCAAACAATCCAAATGGTGCATTAGTTTCTGGATTTTCTATTTCTCTGATGTAAATGTTAAACCTTCTTGTCCGGTTAGAAATTGCATACTCAATATAGAAATACTTACCTTGCAGTCCCGGAACATAATCACTTGCATCATTTAAATAATATTCGGCAAATTCTATTTCATATGTGTAAATATCGTTTAAATATTGATCTAGTGGTAACTCGACATCAAAGGTATAAAAACCAGCTGTATTTCTACCAAAACGGTAGGTATAAACTGCGTTATTAGTGTAATAGAACTGTGTCATACGATTCTTTAATCCAGTAACTTCAGTAAATGCTGGATAATCATCAGGATCTGTTACTCCAAATACTGTATCATCTCCATCAGTTAATATATTTTGAACATTGATAATTACTAACTCATCATTAAAGTCTACACTATCTTTTGCTAAAACACAACTACCTTCCGTAGCGTCGGTACAGAAGTATATATCAAATACAATTGTTAAATTAAAAATTACGTCAGTAACGGTAATATAGTAATAAACTTGATTTAAACCATCTTCTGAGGTAACACGATATTGAATCACTACTTCTTCAGGAGGAATAGGTTCAGCTCCGGTTTCGGGAATTAAAGTAAAATCAGTAGCTAACTCAGCAATATCGGCTGGATCTGAATCATTATTGACATCAGGTGTGTAATACCATTCTTCTAATACAGGATCCCATGCTCTCCTTGATATAGTAGCTCCTAAAGGCAAGTAATCTAAGAAATAAGGAGTATATGAATCTAATGGTGTATTTGAGACTTTCCCATCAATCCTAAAATACGGATAATTTATTAAATCAATATCATCATAATCAATACCATCAAAGTATATTGCTGGGTCATATGGCGATGAAATAACATTTCCATCAACATCAGTTACATCCATATTCGGATAACTTGTTTCATTTGCTAATTCAGAGAATTTTATATCATCTAAATATGCATCAATACCAGCATTTTTTGTAATTACCAAAGCTGTTTGAATTGTAATGAAATCAGTTGGCGAACCATCTCGATAGTATCTAATTGTAAAGGTATAAATACCAGGCAATGTATCAAAACTCATATTTATAATTAAGTAATCATTAGCTAAATAGCTTAAACCAACAATCTCCGCTGGCAAATAACTTGTTAGTCCATCTAAGGTTGTTCCTGAAACAGAAATTTCTAGATAGGAATCATCAAGCGGATCTAGAGTGTATAATTCCAAGTTTTGATCAAAGCCTAAGTCAACTGTGAAAACTGTATTTTCAGCTTCTCTAGTAGTAGAGATATTGCCAAGAGGCATATCATTACCATCTCTTAAAACTGATTCTAAATCAACTGTTCTTTCAATAATATTGTGAGTGTAAATATTTTGAGTTCCATCCTCTGCTTCAACTATATATTCTAAAATGTAAGTTTTATATCCATCAGTGTAACTAAAGCTGACAAGCCTTGCACTTGTGATGCTGGCAAATTCGGATATCTCTAAACTGCCTAGACTCATATAACTGATATCATAACTCATATTTGATAGATAACTCGGAACACCACCAATAATATTTTCAGTAAAATTATCAGTAGATGTATCAATGTTTAATACTGTTCCCATATTGACATATGATGTAATATTTAAACCGTTAATTACTAATGAATCATCCATTGAATAATAATCTAAATCAAATATCTCTTTTAAACTTGATGCTCCCTTATCAAAGTAAATAGTATTAAGAGTTGAGGAAGAGAAATACTTATATTCAATATAATAATCTCCAGATTTCGTCTCACCGCTAAACTCAAAAGTAATACTATAATAACCAGTACCACTAATAATGTCCACAGGACTAGAAGAAACTGTATAATAATCCGGATGCACTGTTGTCCCATCATTATATTTTAATGTGAAATAATTGCTAAAATCATAGCCATCTACTAAAATTCCTTTTGTATCTTCAAAGTTCAAAGTCAAGCTGCCATTGTAATTAACGTCACCTAAACCACGAATATCAGCTGGATCAACTACATTTGCTGCTGCTCCACCATTAAACTCAGCGGAAACAATTCCGATTGTTCCTGGGGATTGTGTTCCGTTTGGTGTGAATGTTACAAACACTTGATAATCATTGTAATAATTACGATCGGCAAAATTTGGATCACCAACAAAAGCTTCAGAAAAAACTGAGAAATATCCTAAAGGTAATGTTACATTTGAAGTAATACTATAACTTGGTAAGTCAACTGATAAATCAGCAGGATAAGCTGTTGAAATCTCGTTAAATCTTTCTGGATATAAGAATCCACTTAAAGCTTCCAAATAAACATTATGTTGCCCTATATAATCCCGGGTATCTCCTGGATAAATTATCCATTCACTAGTATCCCAACTAGTTGTAGGTGAGGTCGTTGCAGAACTTCTTACTAAGGTTCTTGACATCGAACTTCCACCACCTGACCAAGTCCAAGCAGTCCCTGGGTCTTGACCTATTACACCAAAAACATCAACCAATGTAGATCCATCTACTAAAGCAATAGCATCATCGCCATTATATTGCATTACAGTTACTAAATCTGCTAAATCCAACATGCTTTGTGGAGCTGCACTATTAACAAGCACATATGTATCTCCAGATGCTAAAGTGCCACTTAAGTTAATTGTGGTATTAGGAGTGGCAGATCCACTTCTGTAAATCCGAATACTATAGGTTGATAAATCAACACTTTCTCCAGTACCATTATAAAGTTCAATAGCATTCGATATATTACCATCTGTTCCTTCAACATACTCACTAATAATCAAATCATCTAAGCCAAAATAATCTTCGGCTCTTACTGCTACTAACGAGTTAGCTGATGTCCAAGCATCATAAACATTAAAACTAGCACTTGTTTGTAAAGGTCCAAAGGCTTCCATACTTATAGTATAATAGATGGTTTTATTTGCATAGTCAATATTAGCCAAACTTAATACACTTTGACTACCACCATCTTCCGTTAAAACTAAATTTTGTAATGAACTATCAATTAACTCAGCTTTATCATTATAAATTGTTTGGAATAAAGCATCATAATTTGTTAAAATTCCCGCATCCAAATCTTTAGATATAGAAGGGGCAATATTACTATAATCCGTATCTACTAAAGAGATAAAGCTTGTAAGATCTTCATTAATTAACTCGATTAAAGAAGTTCTGATATTTCTTGGTAAAACGGAACCAAAATCACGACCAGCAGTTGTTGATAAAACATACATACCATATGGTCTTGGGTTTGTTCCACCAACTTTAAAACGGTCAGCTAATAAATCATATTCTGCAAAATAAATATATTCTGTAAGATCTGGATTCGTTCGCATAGGAAAAGCAGCATCATAAATAAATTGACTATCACTATCCGTAATCAAAGGATCATTTGGATCTTCTGTTATCCAAGGAACTTCTTTCCCACGTACATAACCACCCGCTGATGGAACAGATTGACCAACGAAATAATTCGATCCTGGCGGTGTTGAGTTATTAAACTGTTCAATAACTTCATCAAAAGTTGAAGTTGTTGGATCTAATACAGCAGATTCATTTTGGACACCTTGTTGGAAATATAAAGTATCAACTGACACAGTTATTCTATAAGTAAAGTAGTAATAGTACCAGAACCAGAATCTTTCTCTTGTATAACCTAAGTATTGTATGTTTGATACAACTCCACCCTCAGAATAGTAAAAACCAGTGAAAACAACTTGAGTCGTATCGTTTTCTTTCGCTGAATAATAGATGGCATCATTGAATCTAAAATATCTACCAGAACTAGAGAAATTCTGTACTTGGTCTAAACGTCCAATAAGATCTATTTCTGGATTGGCATTAACGATAAAGTCAAATGAACCTCCTTCAGCGGTCATTACTCCGTTAACCCCTCTTTGTAATCTACCAAAAATACCACCAAAACCGCGTTTAGCTCTTGGTGACTCTCTAGTATAATCGGTTGGGAAAATAAAGGTATTTCCATCTGACATATAATAAGGAGATAAATTATTTACTGTAAAAGTAACTCCATTAATAGAACTATAATTACTTGCTAGAACGGATTTGATTAAACCATAATTTACCGCTGTTGTGATATTCACAACAGTAGTTGGTGAAGTTGACCCACCTAATACATAAGTAGCTCCAACCACACCACCAGCAACATCTGTAGAAGAAATAGTTCCATGGTTTAACATATTCTGCATATAAGATAAGCCATAACCAATAACCCCACCAGCAGCAGCGTATATTGGTGGTCGATCTTCAGATGCTTGGGTTGTCGTATTAGAAAAACCAATTGTAGCTGCAGGAGGTTCTCCAACAAAAAGACTAAAACTATTATTTACAGTTGTATTTGAATATGTACCTATAACAGCGGTAATTGCTGAAATATCACCAAAATTTAAACCATTCGACAAAACTGAGTTTTGAATACTATCCACTAATCCCATTCCTGAAGTAATTCCACCCGCAATTGCTTCTTGATATAAACTAACTCCTAAAACTCCCCCAGCTCTAGCAAAACGGTAAGCTTTAACTAAAACATCACCATTGTTAGATGAATCGTAAATCCTTGAATTACCATCTAAGACAATAGCACTTACGCCACCAGCAACAATTCCAGCGGTATAGCTAGATACTAAACCTGCAAAATATTGTTCAGCATCATTTTGGAAATTAGATACTCCAGAAGTACTAGTATTAAATAAAGCAATATCTCCTAGATTTGCTGCATCTTGAATTGATCCTTTATTAAGGGTAGCGATACCACCAACAAAGGTATTAGCTGTACCGTTAATACCGTATAATGAAGGAGAATAAGTTGTTGAGATATTACCGTTATTTATGACATCAATAATTCCGTAATTAGCAATCGGCTGAGTTGGTGATTGACTACCAAGGTGTAAATCGCCTGAATTATTTGTGTTAACAAAACCGCCGATATAAATATTTCCAGTCCCCGACATTTGTGCAAAAACAATATCACCAGAATTTAAAGAATTCTTTAATACTTTATTAGCTGCCAAAGTTTTTGTGAAACCAGAAATATACACTGTATTTCCACCCATACTTACATTCACAACAGATATATCACCATAATTATGAACATTTAAGAAACTAACATTTGTATTTAAAGTCATCATCGCAATATTTAATGATGTCGACATACTAATTTGTGTAGCTCCACCATTATTCATGAAATTAAGATCTCCATAGTTAGCAGAGAACCTAATTAAGATTGGATTATTATTTGCTGAATACATGAAATTTGAAATATTACCGTAAATATTTGAATCGTAAGTTATATCACCATAATTATAAACTCTCGATAAAGTCACATTACTTGAACTAATATCATAGATTGTTGCGGCGTATTTAAACTGAGTTTGAGTATAAGTAGCTGCTCCTTCATTAAAACTAAAGTTACCATGATTAAACAACAAAGCGTATTCTACTGCTTCGTTTGTTTGTGATACTCCAATACCAGCCGAGATAACATCAGCGGTATTAACTAAATAACTATGACTTATGTTTCCTTCATTATAAAGGTTAGCAAATTTATATTCTGAATCTTCTTCTAAGACCGGAGCCAAGCCTTCTAGTAATCCGAAAACGCCACCAACATATTGATATGCTTGAACAACTGTTCTTTCTTTAACTGATTGAACATAGATATCACCTTTATTTGAAACAGCAACCATTTCATGCATTGCTACTGCTGTATTATTAATATATCCAATAACTCCACCGATATATACATTTATTGCAGTTGAACCAGATGCCAAAACAATATCTGAACTAGTTGAGAAACCGTAAATATCACTAGTATTTATCGCTTCATCTATGGTAAGTTTAGCAGTTTGGGTACTACCAACAATTCCACCAATATAAAACTTAGGATTTATATTATAAGTGCTTAAATAACTATGAGTACCAAAATCAATCTCACCTGAAGCAGAAACTCTTTTAATAACTCCTGAAGCACTACCAACTATATTACCAAGATATGTTCTGCCGATAGCCTCTGTACCTAAGTCTAGATCAACATCAACTAAAACATTCTCAATAGTCGCTCCAGTCATCTTACCAGCAATAGCACCCAAATAAAAATTATATGAGTATATTGTTTCTGTTGTTAAAAACTTAACATCAGACTGAGAAAAATTCAAATTTTCAACAACTGCACCAGTACCTAAACGAGAGAACAAACCGCTGAAATACTCGCTGTTAACACTGACAGGTTTTTCAATAACCATATCATGAATATAATAGTTTTCATTTAAATCAGTTGCAGCTGAGTTATAACCGGAAAAACTACCATAAAATATTTTACTTGGAACTTGATATATTCCTTCTGCTAAAACACTCATGTCGATAGTGTTCTTAAGGACATAATCTGATTCATTAAAAGGTACTGAATTCTTTAGAGTGATAAAACTAAGCATCTCACTAAAGAAAGCAAGATCAGTTGCTTCATCTATCTCATAAACATCATTAACTGCATCATAGGTAAGACCTTGAAGAATTGGATAGCCATCATCAGGGTAGAAATACCAATTATCTACTCCTTGATTTAAACCAGATGATTCAGATTTAAGTAAACTTGTGCTTTCACCTGTTGCATAAGCGTTTGGTGTATCAATTAAAAATGTTGAAGTACCTACTGTAACTGTCAAAAGGTACTTATCAGAATCATAATATAAATTACTAACTGTTCCAAAATTATCAAATAAAACTGGTTGAACATCAAACTTGTTAATGAAATTTCCATTAACAACAACCTTTGATACATAATAAGAATCTGTAAAACTACCATAATTTGTATGAACTAAACCAGCTGCTTGAAAATCTTCAGAAGCCGTTCCTACCTGATACCTAATACCTGCTTGTGTTACTGAAGTTCTGTTATCGATAACATAAATATGCTCAACTTGACCTGATGGTAGATTATACCCAACAATATTAGCTAATTTAGTAATATCTGGATGTAATTCTAAGATTTCAAGATTTGCATCACTAACTCCAAAATTCTTAACTGTCCCAGCATTATAGTTGAACATCGCATAATACTCTGACATTGCAATATCTACTGTGGTGACTAAATCGACTTGATCTTCAAAAACAAGGAACTCATATCCAGCAAGATATAAGTTCTTAATTTCAAAACCTTGTCCATCGAAACTACCAGTGAAATATCTTTGATAAAGATTTTCTTCCACATCAGTAAAGATATACCCAACAGGTATAAATGCTTTAGATTGCATTACTGAGTAATCGATATCTTGACCCAAGACATAATCTAATGATAATAATACATCAATTTTTGTGTCGGAAAGTTTTACATCTTCTGTTGGATTACCAGTAATATAAATCTGTTCAAAACTAACATCAACCGAAAAACGATATAACTCTTCGGCATCATCAAATCTTATCATTTTTCCATTCGCCGCGCTAGCACAAGCTGAAGCTGATGTAGCTGCTAAACAATAATTATCTCTAAACTCACTGTATGACATATATAGTGAGCTTGATGTTTGAACATCAAGATTTGTTTCCCAATCATATTCGCCATCAAACTCTAGATAATCTGTTGGATTAACTTTTATTGGTAATGCTTGCGTATCTTTTACAAAAAAGCCTATATTAACAAAAGCAAAAACCATAGCTAATATAATAACTAAGGTGTGTTTAAATATGCTCATTTTTGTGCTTTCAAATTTCATCATCATCACCTACCAACTTCCGCCCCACGGTGGAGTAGGTAAACCCCAGACATTTTCTGGCCCACCCTCACTTTGAACTGCTTCAATCGAAAAAGCTATCTGTAAAGAATAACCTGGCGAATAAGTATTAAAACTTTGGCCAGAAAAATAAGATGTAACTAAACCAATTTCAAGTGGAGTAAACTCACCAACTCTTTGAACTGGTAATTGATAATATAAATAATTATCAAATGTTCTATTATCATACCAGTTAGTTAACTCATAGTTAAAAGGCATATACTCATCCATCAAAATTGATAATTCAGTGATTTCACCTTGATAATCCGTATATATTAAAGTCAACTGCTCATAAATTTTTACTCGGAAATAGGTATCAATATTACTTTTAACATCAATATAAACCCTTAAATCCTCAAAATAGCTTGGATTCTCATCACTAACAACATTGACAAAATATACTCCAGGTTTGGTTACTCCAGGAGCAATCACTATTTCATCCGCTGGTATTTGGCCACCGAGTCCATCATCAAAATATACGGTAATATCAACATCCACAAACCCCATTTCAGCAGTGAATGCATCTTCAAACATATTTGTAAACCACGCATAAGTAACAAAAACAAATGAGGAAAGGGCTAAAACAAGCAAAACAAAAGATGCGATAACACGTCTTCTCATACTTACCAACATAGTCTATTCCTCCTTAATAATTTATTATATAAAAAAAGCCATTATCTATTTGAAAGCATTTTTTACTCATAAGAAATAAAAAATGCCCTCGTCTTTTAAGACAACGGCAACTGGCTACCATCTTATCGAAGGCCCTATAGCTTTGCGTCACTAGTTTTCACTAGTTTTGCTATTTACGTTAATATTATATAATTAAGCGCTGCCTTTGTCAATAATATTGTAACATTTTTTCCAAGTCTTACAAATATCCAAACTATATATCCTTATTATAATACAAATTATCGATAAATTGGTCTTATTTATTCGATTTCTTTTGCAAAACTCTTGTAAATAATCTATAATAGACTGAAATCAAAATAAATAACGCAAATTATTATTGAAAATAGGGTTCCATCACCAAATATTAACAATATTTTTATTGTTTTTAACTCGAAAAAATGATATGATATATATTGCGAAAATTATTAAGGAGTGGAAGAACATGAAAAGCTTATTAACGAAGAAAATTATTGTTGTATCTGCAGTTGTGCTGACCATAGTTGTCGGAGCTGTTATTTTAGCTTTTGCGACTGGAAACACTAATCTACCTACATTAGAAGACCCTAAGGGTATTTTTTATGAAAGGCTTGATGAACAAGGAAACGTAATATACACAATAACAAATGAAGAATTATACGAAGAAGTAAAGAAAAACGATGGTATTCAACAATTATTAATAATGGTTGATACATTGTTATTATCAGAATATCTAGAAAACGTCACAGCTGATGAAATTGCTAATAAAATTATGCGACTTACTTTTGGAACTGATGATGAGGATTTAATAGCTGAAATGGATCCTGAAGATGTTACAAGAATGGAAGCTGATTTTGATCGCTCAATGGTTTTAGCTGGTTATAAAGATAATCCTGAAGACTATGTTAGAATCTTAGTTGCTAGAGAAAAATACGCAGTAGATAGTTACCGTGAAGATGTAACTGATATTGAAGTAGCTACAGCCTTTATCTCAAAATATTTTGAAGATATGAGCGCAATTAAAATTAGATTTACTAGTGATGATGATGCTCAAGATGTTTTAAACAGATTTAATCTAGCTAATTATAATGATGAGTCTTTAAGGAAATACAAAGGTTTTACTTATGCTGATGAGACATTATTAGATAGCGAAGATAATATCGTTGAAGCATATGAAACAGTTGAAGTATACTATTTTGATGAAGATAATAACCTAGTTAACCTTGATGATGAAATAGTTTACGAACTTGGAAGTAATGATATCTATACTAATGAAGATGATGACACTTTCCGTTTAGATGTTGCAGGAAACTTAATTGATGCAACTTCAGTAATCACTGTTAAAAAAGAAAGAATTTTCACTACTATTGAAGCTGCTATGTTATACAAAGAATTAAATACATTCTATTACACAATGTCAAAAACTGATAACTATGATGCTGATGAAGATATCTTAGTAAAAGATCAAGCTGATAACTTAGTTTATACAGTTAAAGCAAATGGTGATATTTTTGATACCGATAATGTTGATGTAACTGATACAACTGATTTAATCTTCAATAAAGAATATGAAGATATTGAAGATGTAAATGTATTCACTGCTAATAACACGATTGAATTAAGTGAACAAGAAATTCTTAATCATTATATCGAAATGTATAATTATGTTTATGGATTATATCGTGATACATTACCATTAGAATCTACAAAGCAACAATTAATGGCTTTAGATAATGATTTCTTAGATTTTAATTTTGATGAAGTATATGAAGACCAAAGTGCTTTAGCGACTTATCTTTTTAAAACTATAAGTGCTTTAAATGATAAAACTTACTCAATTGAACCACAATCAGTATCAAGTTCTACTTCTACTTTCTATTATATGGTTTATAAACTTAACGAACCTGATAAAGTAGATTTAGGAGATATCGTTCTTGATTTAATAGAAGAAACAATTGTTTTACCTGAAAATATCGTTACTGATATTACTCTACCAGCAACAAGCGAGTATGGTGCAACTATAACTTGGACATCTGCTGATAAAACAGTTATCTCAAACGCTGGTTTAGTTACTCCACCAGATGTAGCAACAAGAGTTGATATGAGTTACACCATCAAAGTCTTAGGTGAAACAAGAACAGGTAAAATTGCAGTTAATGTTCTTCCAACTGGAGAAAACTCAGAAGTTGAGGAAGTAAACCAAACTTTCCCAGAACTTAAAACTTTAATTAATGATAATGATTTATATGATCAAATAGTCGAAGACTTAGTTGATACTAAAGTATATGGAAGCAGCGGCACAAGTAATGTTACAAAGAAATTGGTTTCATTAAGAAATGATTCAAGCTTAACAATCTATGATTACTACTTAGCATTAGATTATACCCAAATAGACTCAACTTATGAATGGGACAATAATGGTGACAAACGTTTAGTAGCTACGATTAAACTAGCTGCTGATAGCGAGGAACTAACTGAAATTTCAGCTGATGATTTATTTGAATATGCATTAGCTAAAAATCCAGCAATCTATACAATGTACGCTGCTCAAGTTGAAGAGTTAGTTAATTCAGAATTTTTCACTGAAATCTTTGGTGAACAAACTAATTTAAAACGTAACAGTTCTACAAGAATGGAAGAAATGTACGAGGCAATCGCCAGTGCAAAACAGTATTACACTTATATAAAGAGCCTCTATGAACAATATGGAATGGAATATAACTTTAATACTTTCTCAGACTATTCTTACTCACAGTATGGTACAAAAACAGAATTAGCATTATTAGAGCATTTTGTTACTAGAGAACTACAACCATATTTAATTAATTCAATCCTTGAAGAATATAATGTTGTTGAACAATTACTTACTACAGTTGAAGATAATTATGATAATTATTTCAGTTTAGATGTAGTACAGTTATTAGTGTTTATCGATTTTGATGAAGATGGTAAACCTGATGACTATAATGATTATGTAGATTCATTAACACCTGCAGAACTTGATACTTTTAACGCTCTTATCGCTAGTCTTGAAATCGCTATTGATGATTTTGATGGAGATTTTGATGATATTGTAAAAGCATACCAAGAAGCTTCTAGAGAAGATGAAACTTGGGGAGAATTCAAACAAAACGGTATATTACTACTAACTGAAGACTTAAATGCTCAAGACAGTGAAGATCAAAATGTAACTCACTCATTAACATATAGTGGTGAATATGGTGTTAAAGATTCATTCGCTGATGAATTTACAGATGCGTTAATTGCTTTGTATCAAGAATATCAATTAGAACAAAATCAAAGTTTAAGTGAACTACTATCTGACTTAGTAACAACACAGTTCGGTCTTCATTTAATCCTTGTTGAAAAAGGTGATGATTTTGACCAATTCTCTGCTAAGTTCACTGAAGAAGACACTAATGGTATTGCATACTCTGAAACAGCTTTTAATGATTCTGATAAACCAACATTAGCACAAATGGAATTATATGCACAATATCGTTTCTATGAAATGGTATATGATATGACAAATGCAGATATTGAAGAAAAATATGGTATTGTTGTACCAAAGATACCAGCATCAGTATCAGAAGCATTAGACTTCTATTTTGATGATGTTCTATCTAACTTCTATGTTGTTGGTACAGTTAATATCAGCTTAGCACAATTACTTGAAAGTGGAAACTTCCTTGATAATGATTATACAACTTTAACAGAACAACAATTATTTGATAATCTAGAGGATGTTGGTAATGCTTATTACGAAGCTATCCTTGGTAGATATCTAGAAGACTAATAAAAACAAAAACTAAAAACTGTAGGTCACTTTAATGTGAGAACCTACAGTTTTTTTTATTTTTTACTAAGTTTGTGTTTATAATACTTTTCTCGTTCTAAAACGCCAATTGGACTCGTTAAATCACCAACATCAACTAACTCCAATTCTTCTCCCAAGACACATGCTTTTGAATCGATATTATCGATAAAATGAATCATTAAAGCTTCTGCTATATTTGGCTTCTTTGGTGAACCATAATTTCCGTAATAATGATGTGATAACATTATATGTTGTAACAGCATAGTCTCTTCACTGTCAGCATAGCCTAGTTCCTTAGCAACGCCTTCAATTAAACTCACACCCATTGCTATATGCCCAATAAGTTTGCCTTTAATTGTATAGTTACTACCTTCATAAGAATCAAATTCAAATATCTTACAGATATCATGAAGGATTATTCCAGAGAATAGTAAGTCTTCATTTAAAAAATCATAAACATTTAAAAATCCTTTAGCTAATTTAATCATTGAATTGGTATGATAAGCTAACCCAGAGATATAGGCATGGTGAAACTTAGTAGCTGCTGGATAAAGGTAAAAATCTTCTTTATGGTCTAAATAGATTTTATTGGTAATGTCTTTAATAATTTCATTCTGCATATTAGCTATGATGCTTTCAATTTCTTTAACTATTTCTACCGTTGATATTGGTGCATGATTATAGAAAAACTTCATGAGTTTTTCTTTCTTATTCTCCGATAATTCCATCTCTGATAATTTATTATATTCCAATACCTCTAAATGGATCTTATCTTTAAAAGCAACTGCTTCAGTTTTGAAAAAGTATATTTTATTTAAAGACAAATCTTCTCCTTGTTTTACTCTTACTATTACAGTTTCGTTATTTTCAGTTAGAACTGTAATTGGATATGTGTCATAAGTTGAGTCATTTGTTTGGATTATTTTACCAAAAAAATTATATTTTTCCGCTAGTTCAAACATTTTACTCATCCCCTTTCTTAAAAATATATGTGCCAATTCTAGTCAAGGTATAATCACTTTCATCAATATTATCAATTTCAGCAGAAGTAAGTAATATCTGATATTCCTCAGGAATGATAATTGTTTCTTCTTCATTAGTAGGTTTAAACACAATCAAAAGATTACAAATATCATTATAATGCACCATAATTGAATTGGAATTTAAAACTAGAACTTCAGTTTTTAAATCTAACTCATTATTAGTTCTTAATTTAAAACAACAATAGTCTTTACGTAATTTTATCACTTCTTTAATAAAATTAACACTATCTTTAAACTTATCACGTAAGCTCCAATCAAGTTTATTAATATCATCATCGGAAATATATGAGTTTTCTACAAGGTTCTTTGTTCTAAAAAACTCTTGTCCAGAATGAATAAACGGTATCCCTTGCGATAATATAACCATAACTGTAGCTAATAATTGTTGCTGCTGAATTAATTCAACATCATCAGTTATGTACTGACACTTATCATAAAATGTTAGATTATCATGACATTCTACGTAGTTTACACTTTGAGAAGTATACTTAAATAAATATCGGTTTCTAGCACTTCCTAATAGCATCTCTTTAACGGTTTCTAATTTTGAAAAATCTCCAGTAGCGAAACCTTTTTCTTTTGGATTAAAGGTTGAACCTTTAATGGTTTCTCTAAACTTATCATTAAAAAAGCCAATTGTTGGAATAACCTTCTTGCTATTCATATGAGCCATTCGATCAGTTAGGTTGGATGAATACATATTCCAGCCTTCGCCATAAACAATTATTCTTTCATCTAAATCATGAAGTTCTTGTCGAAGCTCATTCATCGTTTCAAAATCAATAAGACCCATTAAATCAAACCTAAAGCCATCAATCTTATATTCATTAGCCCAAAACAAGACTGAATCAATTATTAGTTTTCTCATCATTTTTCTGTGAGTAGCTAAATCGTTATTACACCCAGAAACATTGGTGTTTATTCCATTGCGATCAACATGATAAGCATAACCAGGCACCAACTTCTCCATTGAAAAATTAAAACTATCATAGACATGATTATATACAACATCCATAACTACCGATATGTTCTTTTTATGTAATGAATCAATCATAATTTTTAATTCATTCACTCTAGAATAAGCATCATTAGGATCGGTTGCATATGAACCTTCTGGTACAAAATATTGATGGGGATTGTATCCCCAATTATATGATTCATCTGGAGTTAGTTCATCGATACCTTCAAAATCAAATATCGGCATTAGTTGAACATGAGTTATACCTAGTTCTACGAGATAATCATAACCTACTGTATTTCCCGCTTTGCTTTTTACTCCTTCTTCCACAAATCCTAAGTATTTCTTCTTATTTTTAAAGTCAACTCCGATGTCACTAGTAAAATCTCTAACACTAGTCTCATAGATTATTGCGTCCAAAGGGTTTCCACTAAACTCAGGTTTATATTTCATCTGGTATGTTTTAGAAAAATCGATAACATAGTTATACTCTCCATTAGCTGATGATGCTTTTCCATAAGGATCAATAACTCGTTGTTCTTTACCGTTAACATAAACTAAATAGCGGTACTTATATCCATCCAAATCACCGTCTATAAAAATCCGCCAAATACCAGAGTTTTTATAGTTTAACTCATGAACTGTTAAATTTCCTTCTCGATCAAATAATTCTAACTTAACATATTTAGCTACAGGTGTCCAAAGTTTAAACTTTGTTCCTGATGAAGTATAGGTAAAACCTAAGTCATGTTTCTTGTAGCGATAGATATTATCAAACAATTCTGTTCTTACTATCTTTCCTGTATATAACTCTGACATCTGTTTTTTTGTATTTTCTACAAAATACCCTTTGCCAAGATCAATATAAGCATCGAAATTAGCAACTAATTTTATTTCTATCCCTAAATTAATTTTCTGGTTAATTTTTAATTTTATTATCTCTTCGTTTCCAATCAAAAAATACTCAAGATTGTCTTGATAATTTTTAATTGGTATTATAATTGTTAACTCATCAAAGTTATCCAGGTAACAGTAAAAAGGTCTCTTATCCATTTAAATTCTCCATAATTCTATCCGCTAAAGCTTTAAGCTCTTGATAATCATTCTTGACTTGCTTATTTATCACTTGATATTCTAACTCGTCGATTATCTCTCCAATGATCTCAGCGTTCTTTATATCAGTCAACTCCAAAATGTCTTGTCCTTTAAATTTTAAATCGCAAGTTTTTTTGATTGGTAAATCTTGATAGATTCTTTCGATCAAATCCTCTTGATTATTGCTTATATTAATTGCTTGTGAAATCTTATTTGCTTTTAGCGGTATTTCTTTACCTAAACGATATATAATCATTGGGTTATAATAGTCATTTTCGGTCACTTCAATTAGCTCGATATATTTATCTATTAAAGCTTTCTCTTTATTAGAAAAGCGCCAGTTATCAGGAATATCCTCTTCTATTAAATATAATGACAAAGCAAAGAACTGAGTAAAATCTAGTTCAACATCCGTCTCTGTATAAATTTTCAATGATTTAGCAAACTCCGGAAATACTGTTGATAAACCAATCTTATTGAAATAAGCAATAGCTCTTTTATTAAACTTGTTATTGAAAATCTTTCTCATCTCTTGGATTATCCTCTCGTTAGCAATTTTACCAAGGAGATTCATATTCTTCTTTGCGCTTTTTAAAGTTTTCTCTTCAATATCGAAACCGAGTTGAGCAACGAATCTTACAGCTCGCATGATTCTTAGTGCATCTTCTTTAAATCTTTTATCTGGTTCACCAATTGCTCTAATGATTTTATTTGATAAGTCTTCTTTACCAGAGAAATAATCATAGATTTCTTCATTGACATCCATAGCAAAAGCATTGATAGTAAAGTCTCGTCTTAATAAGTCTTCTTGAAGATTGCTTGAAAAAACAACACTTTCAGGTTGACGATGATTAAGATATTCTGTATCAATTCTATATGTTGTTACTTCAAAAGAATGTTTACCTAAAAAAACTGTAACAGTTCCATATTTTTTTCCAGTAGCCTTAGTATTTTCAAATATTTCTTCTACTTGATCAGGCAAAGCATTTGTAGTTATGTCAATATCTTCAGAGCTTAAACCTAAAAGGCGGTCTCTAACAAAACCACCGACAAAATAGGCTTCATATCCTAAATTATTAAGTTTTCTTAATATCTCTTTACCTAATTCAATATGTTTTTCCACCTTAAATCACCGTAATTATTATATCATAAGCTTGACTTTTATACTAACTAAAAAGTGTTTTTTTACTGATAAATTGGGTTTTTTAAGATTATATAAGTTTGCGAAAAACATTTCCTATGTTATAATATTTTCGGTGATAAATATGAGGTCAATAGCTGGTTCTACAAAAACTGAAATTGTTGAAAAAAAATCGAGATTCATTGGTCTTATCTATCATGTAGAAACTATCGAAGATATTTTAGACATATTAGATAAAGTAAAAAAAGACTATCCTAATGCCAATCACTATACCTATGCCTATATCTTAGATGACCTTCACCAAAAAGCCAGCGACGATGGTGAGCCAACAAGAACAGCGGGATATCCAATTTTGGAAATCTTAAAAAATAATCAGCTTAATGATTGTCTCTTGATTGTCATTCGATATTTCGGGGGTATTTTACTTGGAACAGGTGGGTTGATAAGAGCTTACTCAAAAAGCGCTTCTTCAGTTATCGCAATCTCAGACATAACAGAAAAAATAACCACATTTACTTGTCAAGTAACCTGTGGTTATGATTATTTAGGAAATATTGATAAAATAATTAGAGAAAAAACCGATTTAAAAAATGTTATCTATGATCAAGAAGTTAAGTTTATCTTCCAAATTAAAGAAAGTTTACTACCATCTTTAAAAACGGAGTTATTTAATGCAAATAATTATCTTGATCGATTAGAGATAATTCTTGAGGAAAAACTTTATTCTAAAATAGGTTATTAAGATATTCAAATAATGAAATTATTGCATCAACAAATAAGAACCCTAAGATGACTGATACAATCATTAAAAGAAACCGAATTTGGTCTCCAGAATTTCTTTTAAATATTTTACTGAAGTCCAAAGATTGTAGGGCTTTATAAATAAACCATGTCGCAAAGAAAAACAAAATTATTCTTGATATGTAAAAAACATCAGGACTTATTATTACTAACATATTGATCACTCCAATACTGAATCTGGGATAAATTGATTACTTTCTATATCAGTATAAACATTGATAACTAACTCGTTTGGCAAACAAACAATAGGCATTAAAGGTGATGATGTTGGCCTTTGTAATTGACACGTATCTTTAGGACTTTCTTGATATGCCACAGAAACTTTTTCATCTTCTACAAGAATCTTGATGCCAACAATTTGATTATCTCTGGCATAAGTGTCTTCTTGATAAAGTTCTTCCATCTCCGTCGTAATTTTACCGGGAACATAAAAAATCCCCTCTTGATATCTACTTACATCAATATCATTTTTATATTCAGTATCATAGACTAGATACTCATTATTTTTTAGATTTATCATCAGGATTACTTCGTTTTGATAGACTACTTTTGCATAGATATTTCCAGTATCATTGATATTTTCAATTACTCGAAAGATTACTCCGCTTAAAATAGCTATTAGAAGAATTGCACCGATGAAGATTATATCACGCTTTTTGATAATATCACCTTCTCATAAATATTATATAATAAAAATATGTTTTTTTAAACAAAATTAAAGGAGCACAAATGAAAAAAATTATTACTCTCTTAATCGTCTCAATCCTAACAATAGTTCTATTAGGTTGTGCTGGAAACACTACAACTTATTCAACTTTCACTAATCCCAATGAAGATTACTGTACGCCCGGCAATAAATCCGGTGTTTATCTTTGTCAAAAACTATATACCTCATACTTTGATACTACAATCTCTTTAAAACTATATGTTGATGAAAGCTATGATTATAGTATTGAGGAAGTTTTTGAGACTTTTGAAGAAATGGCAGAGCAGTATCATCAATATTTTGATAAATATAATGAATATCCTGGAGTCAATAATATCTACACTATCAATAATACTAATGGTCCAGTTGTAGTTGATTTAGAATTATATGAGGCAATTACCTATGCTATTGAACAAGAAGATATCGTTCAGATTGATAACACTTCAATGTTCAATATTGCTTTGCACCCAGTCTTAAAAGTATGGCATGAAGCTAGAGCAAGTTTAGAATGCCGTGATGATATTGAACTTGGCATCGATTACTGTCCTGTTCCTAAACAAGAACTTAGTTCTTTAAGCTTTAATATCGATCCTAACGATATTGTTTTCGATTCTGATAATCTTACTATCGATTTCGCAAAAGCTGATATGGGGATTGATTTAGGCGGTTTTGCGAAAGGTTATTTCAGTGAAGTTGTTGTTGAATACTTAAATCAGCTAACTAACATTAATTACTTATTGAATCTAGGAAATTCAAATGTTTATGCTTATGGAACCAATAACAATAATGATGATGGTTTATACTATATTGCCTTAACAAGACCATCTACTGATTTTGAACTTACATCATCGTATTATGCCTATGTTGCTATTGAATCAGGCCAAAACCTTGTAACAAGTGGAAATTACCAAAGATTCTTTAAAAATGTCGACTTAGAAGATAAGACGATCTATCATCATATTATTGACCCAAGAACCTATTATCCTGGTGGAGAAGCTATGAGTATCACTGTTTTGTATCATGACGGAGCTATTGCTGATATCTTATCCACAGCCCTTTATCTATTATCAGTTGAAGAAGGATTAGCTTTCGTTGATAACTACCCAGGATTAGAAGCCATTTGGTATTTAAGTGAAGATGAAATTGTTATGAGTGAAAATTTTGGAGATTATATCTTTGAACCATCAAATTAAAAGCGCTGAGTTTTCAGCGCTTATTTTTCAAATGATATTATAGTTTCTTTAAAATTTGTTATTACTTTTTTAGCTAAGAATGCCGTTATTATTCCTGTTGGAACACTTAAAGCTATCATATAAGGTAAGATATAGATTAATGTCTGAGTGTTTGAAACCACAATAGCCGCCGCAATCTGACCAACCATATGCATCAATGAGCCAAATACACTGATTGAATAAACAGATAATTTGGTTTTTTTTATGAGAATCATTGAAACAATGGCTAGTAATCCGCCAGATAAACTTATCCAAAAAGAATTAGAAAACAAGCCACTATAAGTCAAAGCTACAATCAATAACCTTATCATAACGACAATAAAAGCATCTTTCTCCCCTAGTGTCATTAAAACAATTAAGGTGATAACATTAGCTAAACCTAGTTTTACCCCAGGGACTAAAAATATTAAACCTGAAATTGTTGATTCAATAATCGACAATACAACACTAATCGAAATCATAATTGAGATAAATACAAGTTTTCTAATCTTCACAAAGCAACCTCTACTTCTTTACCAATAAATACCGATACAACATAGTTAATGGCCAAAATAATAATGCGATAATCACAATCACAAACCATAATATTTTATCAAAGAATTCATAAAAAGTAAAGTTAATAAAAATCGTTAAACCGACGATAATTATATACCCCCAAATTGAAAATAATAATTGATTTTTCCGCTTCTTTATCTGACTATTCTTTTTATTAATCTCAGGATAAGCCTCAAGAACGTCTGAAGCATCACCAAATTCTTTAATTGAACGATCAATCGCTTCTTCTAAAGGAGTTCCTTCTTCGACTAAATCATCAACTTTTTCTTCAAGACTAGTGGTTAAGATTTCTATTAATTCTTTTTTATCTTCATCATTTAAAAAATCTTTCAAAAGATTACTGACAAAAGTTTTAATTTTATTCATTGGTATCTCCTAACATGTTATACATGATTTCCCGTAACATATTCCACTCTTTGAGCATTTCTTTAAAATATGCTTTACCTAAAGATGTTGCTTGATAATATCTTCTTGTTCTGCCATATGTCTTCTCACCTAAATAAGAAGAAATCAACTCTTTTTTTTCGAGTCTTTGTAAAACCGAATAAAGAGTTGCTTCTTTTATATTAAATAAGTTATTTGTTCTTTCTTTGATAACACTAACCAACTCATAACCATACATATCCTTCTCTATCAACAACTTTAAGATGATAGTTTCGATATGACCTCTTATAACATCGCTGTTAATCATAGAAAACTCCTATTTTTTCAATATATATCCAATCGTAATTGCCTTAGGACCACTATGTGCTCCTACAGCAGGTGTTAATAAATAATCTTTAATTTTAGCTAATTCTGGTCTAGCGACTTCTACTTTTTCTCTAATATAATCAGCTGTTTCAGGGTTATTAGCGTGGACAATAAAAGCTTCAATATCTTTACCTACTGTTTCATCTAAGAATTTCTCAATAACTCTGTCAACTGCTTTTGAGAATGTTCTAATCTTTTCGATACTGACAACCGCACCCTCTTTATCTATTTCTAGTAAAGGTTTAATTTTCAACATATTAGCCATAAATCCAGCTGCATTTGATAAGCGACCATTTTTTATTAAAAACTTTAGATTTGAAACTGCGAAATAAATATGATTATTATCTCTAATAAATTCTAAATCAGCTAATATTTCTTCAATTGATTTGCCAGCTTTATAACCTTCATGAGCTTTAAAAATCATAGCACATTCAACATAGCCTACAGACTTAGAATCAAAGACATGAACATCAACGCCCTCAACCATATTCTTAGCTATCATTGCATTTTCATAAATACCACTCATCTTCGAAGAAATTGTTACAAATAAAATTGTATCACAGCCTTGATCTCTTAACTTCTCATACGCTTCTAACATTGTCCCAGTTGAAGCCATTGCAGTTCTTGGAAGTAGGGTTGGGTCATTTTCTATTTTTTCATAAAATTCTTTAGCAGTCAACTCTTCATAATCGACATACTCTTTGTCACCCATTAATATTGTTGATCTAATGATTGTTACATCAAAATCATAATCCAAATAATCGATGGCAGAATTAGTACAAACCATCAAACCTAATTTTTTCATTTAGTCCCCCTTAATTACTACTTAATTATAATCGAAATTTAAAATTTGTCAATAAGCCTAGAGTAATTTAACGGTTACGTCGTTTCTTTGAAATTTGAATAAACACATTTTTTCCTTTAAGTTTTTTACGATTGCAATTGCTTAAAATCGCTGTACCATATTTCTTATCTACTGAGAAGAATGAAAAATCAGATAATATTGCAATGTCTTGAATTTCTCTAGCATCGATTTTAATATTTGATTTAACAAAATCAAGAATATCTGATACGGTTAAGTTATTCCCTTTACCGATATTAATATGGAACCTGATTTGATCTTCTTTATTTTTACGTGTAACAACATTGAAACTTTCATTTATATCAGCTACATTATTATGATTCATCTCTAGAGCATTAAGTTTTTTTAGTAAAGCCGCAATAATCTCATCTTCTTTTAGATTATCGGCAATCATTGTGTTTAAGATTTGATATTCTTTTTCAAGATTCTCATTATTAACGATTTCTTTAATCTCTTCAATAAACTTAGTACTTTTTACATCAATTACCTTTTCATATGTAGGAATGTTACGCTTTTTGATTTTTGAGTTTGATAGTCTTTCAATCTCATCAATCTTACGCATTTCACCCTTAGAAACTAAGGTGAAAGAGTAACCAATATTACCAATTCTTCCGGTTCTTCCTATTCGATGAATATAATAATCAGCTTTCTCAGGAACATCATAATTAAATACAGCTTCTACATTCTTTATATCTAAACCTCTAGCAGCTACATCAGTTGCGACCAATACTTCGATAATTCCATTATGGAACTTACTCAAAACATCAAGTCTAGTAGTTTGTGGCAAATCACCATGGATTTTATCGCAATTAATCTTACGATCAATAAGTTCTTGAGTCAATTTATCAACCATTACCTTAGTATTGCAAAATATCAAAGCTAAGTTTGGACGATAAATATTTAAAAGACGATAGATTGCTTCAGTTTTATTTTCACGTTTAACCTTATATAAATATTGCGAAATGTCTTGGTTAGTTTTATCTTCACCCACAGATGTTACTACTTCTGGATTAGACAAATACTTCCTTGCTAAATCAACAATTCTTTTCGGCATAGTTGCAGAAAACATCAAAGTTTGTCTTGTTGGTGGTGTAAAGTTAAAGATAGTTTCAATATCTTCAACAAATCCCATCTTTAACATTTCGTCTGCTTCATCAAGCACTAGATATTTAACCATCTCGAAACTCATTGTCTTACGATTTAAGTGATCAATTATTCTTCCTGGTGTCCCAATAATTATTTGTGGTTTCTTTTTTAATTGTTGGAATTGCCTAGTGATAATCTCTCCACCATAAACATTGACTATTCGGCAGTTTTCAATATACTTAGCGATATTGCTAAGTTCTGCTTTAATTTGCACTGAAAGTTCCCTTGTTGGTGTGATGATTAATGCCTGAATTTCATTGCTAGTGAAATCAACCATTTCTAACAATGGGATCCCAAATGCAGCTGTTTTACCAGTACCTGTATGACTGTTACCAATGACATCTTTTCCCATTAACAACAAAGGAATAGTCTGTTCTTGGATTGGTGTCAAATTGACAAATCCCATATCTTTTATTGCTTGTTTTATTTCTTCTTTAATTTTCATTTTTCCCTCTTATCTTTAAAAAAAATCAACTATCTAGTTGATTTTTTAAGTCTCTAAATCTATTATATTTATACCATTTTCTTTAAGATATCTAGCGCTAATACCTTGTCCCTTTATTCGCTTGTTGGTAAAACTACCATCATAGATATTTTTATAGCCACAAGATGGTGATCCATCTTTTAGGATAACGTTTATACAATTAGTCTTATGTAATATCTCTAAGGTTCTTTTTGCACCTAAAACAAAGTTTTCAGTGACATCTTGACCAAATTGATTTATTACTAAACTATTCTCTTGGATTTCACTCGGTGTTCTTGGAGTTGTTAACCCGCCCAAAACCTCTGGGCAGATTAAGATGACTTCCTTGTTTTTAAGATAATCAATTACACTATAGTTAAGATTATTCTTACCATTATACTTACAATTTACTCCAAGTAAACAAGCACTGACAGCGATTAGGTTATCTTTCATTTTATTCAAATGAATCGATATCGATTTTAACTCTCTTTCCTTGCCTAGAAGCGGCAGCGTAAGAAATTGTTCTAATTGCATTTGCAATTCTTCCACCCTTACCAATAACTCTGCCTAAATCTTCTTTGTTTACTAGAACTTGGATTGTAATAGAACTATCATCTTCTGAGAATTTTTTTACAATTAAATCCTCTGGATGAATAACTAATGGCGTCACCAAGTCAAATACTAGTTTTTCGAAATTAACAGCCATTCTATTACCTTCTATTTACTATTCTTTTCAGATAAGAATTCGCTCATGATTCCTGCTTTTTTGAACAAGCTTTTAACTGTGTCGGTAGGTTGAGCTCCAGCATTTAACCATTTTTTTGCTAATTCAGAATTAATTTCAATAAAAGCTGGTTGTTTTGTTGGTTCATAAACACCAACGATTTCTAAATATCTACCATCTCTTTTCTTCTTAGCATCTGCGGCTACAATGCGATAAAAAGGTCTCTTAGTTGTACCAAATCTTTGTAATCTTAATTTTACCATAATTCTTCCTCCTCTAAAATATCATACATATTGTAACAAATAGAATGAGGCCTGTCAAGTATTATTTATTGACAGACCTCATTATTTTTTAAATAGAAAAATTCAATTCATCCATTTCAATCTTCGAAGCTTCGATTTTCTTGATAAGTCGGTGCTTTTTCAAGTTGTTAAAAACTTCTTCAAACTTTTCATAATCAACATATCCTGTTAAATATCTTAGTGCTTCGTTAACATAAGTAACATTGATTCCTAAACTTTTTACTTTGCTTAATATTTTCTTGTTTCTAAAATATATAATTATACCTTTTCTTTTAATCATTCTAAACCTCACTAATTTATCCAAATATGATTATAACATATTTCTGATAAAAACCAAAACAACATAAACCAAATTTCTTTATTTTTTTTACTTCTAATGGTATAATTGCTGGTGGTGATAGATATGTTATTAATGAAAGATATTATTCAAGATGGACATCCAACTTTAAGAAAAAAAGCCAAGTTAGTTGACTTACCTTTAAGCAAAGAAAATTTTGAAACATTAAAACTTATGATGGATTATATCGAAAACTCACAAAAAGAAGAAATGGTTACACAATATCAATTAAGACCGTCAGTAGGATTAGCTGCACCACAGATCAATAAATCATTAAAAATGTTTTGTATGAAGACATTTAGTGAAGATTTAAAAACAGTTCATCAGTACGCTGTAGTAAATCCGAAAATCATCTCTCATTCTGAAGAGATGACATATTTACCAGGTGGAGAAGGTTGTTTATCAGTTGATGAAAACACAACAGGCTTAGTAAAAAGACCAAAACGTATTAAAGTTAGAGCAAATCTCGTCGACTTATCAACAGGAAATGTAAAAGAAACTGTTTTAAAATTAAAGGGGTATGCCGCAATTGTTTTCCAACATGAGTATGATCATTTACTAGGAATCTTATTTACTGATAAGATATCCGAAGCGTTACCAGATATTGAACCAATTCATTTTGTTGCTGATGAAGAAACAGAACTTTAAAGACTAAAAAATCTAAAAGCAGTTGTACCTTTCAAAGGATACAACTGCTATTTTTTTAACTTATAACTTTTTTTAATTCTTTAGCGAAGTTTCGCCCATACTCTAGGATTTCTTTGTTTTGATCTTCAGATGGTTTAAATTTTATCTTCAAACCTGCTAAAGGTTTCATTTTTAACTGTGTTAATCTTTGGTTGATATTATCAACCGCTTCACCACTCCAACCATATGAACCAAAAGCTGAAGCTATTTTACCTTTAAGCACTTCATAGTTCAAATCAGCTAAGATGTCCCATACTACTTTTACAGTATCTCTAACAATAGTCGCCGAGCCAATTAAGAAACCATCACTTTGTTTAATTCTTTCTACCACTACTTGATAATCTGTTTCAATTAAATCATACAATTCAACTTTAACTAAGTTATCAAGTTCTAGCTCAATTCCTTCTTTGATTGTCTGTGCCATAGTTTTTGTATAATTGTATGCACTAGCAAAAGGTATAACTACTAGCGGTAAATCGTTTTTAACTTCTTTTGACCATTGTTCATAAAGCGAAATTACCTCAGGGATGAATTCCTTTCCTAAGACTGCACCATGAGAAGTTGCAATGATCTCAGGATTATACTCTTTAACCTTTGTAACACCTCTTCTTACACTTTTCATAAAAGGAGACATTATTGCATCAAAATACTGTTTTAAACTTAGACGATAATCATCTAAATTTTTAAGATTTTCACTTAATACACCATCAAAAGCATAATGTGCACCAAAGAAGTCGCAGGTAAATAGAACATTGTCTTCGATTAGATAAGTAAACATCGTATCAGGCCAATGTAAATTTGGTTGAAGTGAAAATTCTAAAGTCTTATTACCTAGACTTAACTTTTCTCCTTCTTTGATCTTATGGAATTTAATTTCCTTATTATTAACAATTTCAACAAGATTCATATATGCTGGAATCGAGCCATATATTTCAATGTTTGGATTTTTCTCTAAAACATATTCCACACAACCAGAATGATCTGGTTCAGCATGATTAACTACTAAGTAATCAATATTTTCGATTTTTACTATGTCACTAATTCTCTCAAAAAATTCTTCTGAAAAAGGCGCTTTTGCAGTATCAATTAAAGCGGTTTTTTCACTACCTACAACTAAATATGAATTATAGGTTGAACCAAATTCAGTATCCATAATTATATCAAAAACTCTCAAATCATAGTCTATGGTACCAACCCAATAGACTCCATCAATAATTTTGTATGATTTCATTTTGTTCACCTCGTTAAATATTATACATAAATTTCTCATTATAAACAAATATTTGATATTTTTTTGTTGTGTTTGCTAGTAATATTGACAATATTTACATTGTTTGATAAAGTATTATGTGAAATAGAGTAGTTTAAGGAGGAAAAAATGAACTATAAAATCATAACTGATTCATGTGTAGATTTACCAGATTCTCTCGCTAAAGAACTAGACTTAGAAGTAATCCCAATGAAGGTTACAGTCAAAGGCAAGGAATACGCGAACTATTTAGACAATCGAGAAATTAAACCTGTTGATTTCTATAACCTTTTACGCGAAGAAAACACTGCAACTACAGCTCAACTTAATCCTCAAGACTTTATTGATACCTTCACTCCATATCTTGAAGCAGAACAAGATGTGCTTTACCTCAGTTTTTCGAGTGCTTTATCTGGGACTTTCAACTCAGGTTTGATTGCCCAAAAACAATTGCTTGATGACTTCCCAAAAAGAAAAATTATTATTTTAGATACTTTATCAGCCTCAATGGGAATGGGTTTATTGGTTACACTAGCAGCAAGGAAGAGACTTGCTGGTAAAACTCTTACTGAAGTTGCTGATTATGTTGAAGAAACCAAAACAAGCATATCACATTTGTTTACAGTAAGTGATTTAGGCCATCTTCGCCGTGGAGGCAGATTATCTGCAAGCTCTTTAATCTTGGGAAATCTGTTAAATATCAAACCATTATTACATGTAAATATTAAAGGCGAATTAAAGGTTTATGGCAAAGCCAGAGGTCGCTTTAAATCATTGAATAATCTTGTTAAAAGAATGGAAGACACAATTGATTTAGATAAAACAGAATTAGTTTATATTTCTCATGGTGATTGTTTAGAAGATGCAATCTATGTTAAGAATCAAATTATCGAAAAACTACATTTTAGTGAAAAACAGTTCTTAATTAATCATATCGGCCCAGTTATTGGAGCTCATTCAGGAGTTAATACTTTAGCTATCTTCTATATTGGTAATGAAAGAACATTTTAAGTAGAGACAATCTCTACTTTTTCTTTTTATTTAATTTCTGTTTTAAAAATGATATAATTATTTAAAATGACATTCTATAAGTAGGTACAGATGATGTATAAAGTTATAAGCAAAGAAAAATTAAATAAAGATGTAGATCTAATGGTTATTGAAACCCCATTAGTCGCAAAGAATACAAAACCAGGTAATTTTGTAATAATTAGAGTGAATAAAGACGGAGAAAGAATACCTTTAACCATCGTGGAAAATGATTCCAGTACTATCACGATAATTTATCAAAAAATTGGTTACTCAACAAAACTATTAGGTGAAATATCAGTAGGTGATAGTTTAGAAGATGTTGTAGGACCATTAGGAATGGCTACAAAAATCCATCCAGTAAAAAGACTGATTGCCATAGCGGGTGGTGTTGGAGCAGCACCTTTGTATCCACAGTTAGTTCGTTATCATAAACAAGGAACAAAAATAGATTTGATTATTGGTGCAAAAACCAAAGAATACTTAATTTTGATGAATCGTTTTGCTAAAATCTGCGATAATATCTTTGTCGCTACAGATGATGGTTCATTAGGAACAAAAGGTTTTGTTACCGAAGTTCTCAAAGAAAAAATTAAAGATAACAACTACGAACTAGCAATTGCAATTGGACCACTTATCATGATGAAAAATGTTGTAAAGATCACTAAAGAAAACAAGTTAAAAACTGATGTTTCTCTCAACCCAATTATGATCGATGGTACTGGTATGTGTGGAAACTGTCGTCTAACCATCGATGGTAAAACCTATTTTGCCTGTGTTGATGGCCCAGATTTTCCAGCAGAAGGTATCGATTTCGATGAACTGATATCTCGTCAAAGTTATTATCGTGATGAGGAACATCAATGTAACTTAAGGCTTGGTGAAAAAAATGAATAAACGTCATATCATGAAAGAACTTGATCCAAATACAAGAAACAAGAATTTTCAAGAGGTAGCTCTTGGCTATGATCTTGCTCAAGTAAAACTTGAAGCTGCTAGATGTTTAGATTGCAAGAATCCACGTTGTGTAACGGCTTGTCCTGTCAATATAGATATTCCAACGTTTATAAAACAAATCCTAAATGACGATTTAGAAGCGGCATATTGTACGATTTATCAAGATAATATTCTCCCAGCAATATGCGGAAGAGTTTGCCCACAAGAAAAGCAATGTGAAGGAGCTTGTGTCTTAGGAATCAAGTATGAAAGTGTATCAATCGGCGCTTTAGAAAGATTTTTAGGAGATTACAGTTTAAAGAACAATCTCCTAAAAAAAGAGCAAATCACAGAAAATTCTCAAGCTGTAGCTATTATTGGTAGTGGTCCTGCCGGACTAGCCTGTGCTGCTACTATTAGAAGAATGGGTTATACTACCGATGTTTATGAAGCTCTCCATGAGTTTGGCGGAGTTTTAAAGTATGGAATTCCTGAGTTTAGATTACCAAAAGCTATCGTAGATGAAGAAATAAAACGATTAGAAAATCTTGGAGTTAAATTTCATAAAAATGTTATAATTGGAAAAACCTTAACCATTGATCAACTTTTAAACGAGTATAACTATCAAGCAATATTTATTGGATCTGGAGCTGGTTTACCAAATTCATTAGGAGTTGTAGGGGAAAACCTTAACGGTGTATATTTTGCTAACGAATTCCTCACCAGAGTCAACTTGATGAGAGCTAATAACTTTCCTAAGTCAGCCACTCCAATAAAATTAGGAGATAGAGTCGCTGTTGTAGGTGGAGGAAATGTAGCCATGGATGCAGCTAGAACGGCCAAGAGGCTAGGAGCGAAATCAGTAATGATTATCTATCGTCGTGATATGCAAGCTCTCCCTGCAAGACTCGAGGAAGTCCATCATGCTCAAGCTGAGGGGATTGAATTTAACTTATTGCTTAATCCTATTGAGTTAATTGGTGAAAACTATCTTCTAAAAAAAGTTAAATGTGAAATTATGAAATTAGGAGAAAAGGATGCTTCAGGAAGACAAAGACCTCTTCCGACGAACACCTATAAAACTTTTGATTTAGATAACATAATTATTGCAATTGGCCAGAGTCCAAATCCAATAATTAAGAAGAACACTCCAAATTTAGAAACTGATAAATACGGAAGAATAGTCGTTAATGACTATCAGACTTCGATTCCAGATGTGTTTGCCGGTGGTGATATTGTAACTGGTGCAGCCACAGTTATTTTAGCTATGGGAGCTGGGAAAGAAGCTGCTGAAAAAATGGATAAATACATAAGAGAACTTAAGATGAAGCAAAATACTTCTTCTTAAGTTCTTTCTTTTTTAATAAAATTATGACATCAGTGTCACTTTTTCTTGACAAAATACTAAAACAAGAATATAATATGATTATGACATTAGTGTCATGTTAAGAAAGAGGTGATAAAATGCCCACTGAGACATTTTTTAACTTGAAAACAGAAAAGCAAAATATCATTACTCAAGCCGCAATTGATTTGTTTGCTGAAAATCAGTATGAACAAGTTAACATAGCAATGATTATAAAAAAATCACATATTCCTAGAGGTTCATTCTACGCTTATTTCAAAGATAAAGAAGATTTGTATCTCCACCTAATTAATATTGTCAGACAAGAAAAAATGAAGTACTTACAAAACACACTAGCAAACACTCAAGAAATACCCTTTTTATTATTAGTAAGAAAACTTTATGAAGACGGGGTAAAATTCGCTTTAGAACATCCTAGGTATGTCAAAATTATGGATTTCTTACTTAAGAATCATAATGAAGTGTATGACAAAATAATTGCAGATAACATAAAATTAGCAGAAGAAATCTATGGCGACTTAATAGACAAAGATAAAGAAAGAGGCTTGATTAGAAAAGAAATTGATACAGCGACCTTCGCAAAAATAATTGTTGAATTAACTACAAATATCGCTGTTGAAGAACTAGATACTAATAATCAAGAAGATAGTTACAAAAGGATGTTAAATCGCAACAACCAAATACTAGAAATAATTGAGAAAGGTGTAAAACAAGGGTAAAGACATGTTTAAAGTAGAAGATTTAAGATTCAAATACAAAAATAATAAAGAAGATGTTATCAAAGGAATCAGTTTTGAAATCAAAGAAGGTGAAATCTTCGGTTTTCTTGGTCCTAGTGGTGCTGGAAAGAGTACTACTCAAAAAATAATTATTAAAATCCTTGAAGACTACCGTGGTAAAATTTACTATAAGGGTAAAAACCTAGCAGAATATACTAATGAATTCTACGAAGATATTGGTGTTAGTTTTGAAATGCCTATCCATTTCTCAAAGATGACAGCGATGGAGAATATCAACTTCTTCTTAAAACTATATCAGAGAAAAGCTGATGTTCAAGCTTTAATGGAAAGAGTCGGTTTGTGGGAAGACAGAGACAAAATGGTTGGTGAGTTCTCAAAAGGAATGAAAATTAGACTTAACCTAGTGAGAGCGCTTCTAAACGAACCAAAAATGCTATTCCTTGATGAACCAACTAATGGTTTAGATCCAACAAACGCAAAAATTATGAAAGATATGATAAAAGAGTTTCAATTAGCAGGCGGAACTGTTTTTATTACTTCACACATTATGGCTGATATCGATCAATTATGTGATAGAGTAGCATTTATCGTGGATGGAAGGATTGAAGAGATTGATTCACCAAGAAACTTAAAAATAAGATATGGTAAAAAACAAGTAAAAATTGAATATAAAGAAAATAATTCAACTGTTTCAGAAGAGTTTCCAATGAAGGATATTGGTAAAAACAAAGCATTCTTAGAACTACTCGAAACAAAAGATGTCGAAACTATTCATAGTGGTGAAACTACCTTAGAAGATATCTTTATTAAAGTAACTGGAGTGAAATTACATAATGAAGAACAGTAGATTAATCTTATTAGTTAAAGGTGAATTATTAAGACTTCACAAGTATAATGTAACCTCAATAAGTGTTTTAATCGCTTTGATTTGGGGTATCGTTCTATTCTTCGTTGATTTAGATATATTCAATGCCCTTTTACCATTTTTAATTCTTATCGATGCAACAATGATGAGTATTATGTATATCGGTAGCATAATGTTTTTTGAAAAGAAAGAATCTACCTTATCTACGATTTTAGTAACACCGGTAAAAAACTCAGAAATCATTCTTTCCAAGATTATTGCTAATACAATTCATAATCTCTTATCCTCTAGTTTAATAATTATTGCCTTCATTTTTATCAAAAAAGTACAACTTAACTATTTTCTAATGTTTATTGCAATTCTATTAGTCACTGCTTTCTTCACAGGATTAGGTTTGTTACTATCTTATTATCAAAAAGATTTTACGACAATGCTAACAAACTTAATGATTTTAATGTTTATCTTTTTACTTCCATCAGCCTTATATAGCTTCAATGTTTTAAAAGCTGAGATTTGGGAGTATATCCTCTTAATCAATCCTATACAAGCAGCACAGGAAATGATTAGACTAGGCTTTAAAGGCCAAAGTGTTGATTGGAAGTATATCTATAGTCTCGTTTATATTGTAATTGGAGGCTTAGCAAGTTACAAGTTTCTTATATTACCAAAATTCTCTGATTATGCAGTCTCAATTAGTGGGGTGTAATCATGTTAAAAACAATTATAAAATCTGAACTAAGGAATATTACAAGAGATAGAATGTATCTATTCTTTGTACTATATCCTGTAATTCTAGGAGTTGTGGGCTATTTTTTAATCCCTTATTTAAAAGATATAGTTCAGCCAGGAAATATTTTACCAGAAATAGTAGCTATGTTACTTATTTTAATGACAGGTTATATTTTTGGAGCATTAACCGCTTTTACTCTTTTAGACGATAAAGATGATAATGTCCTAATGAGTTTAAAAATCACACCTATTTCTGTTAAACTCTACGTTATAATAAAACTCACAGTAAGTTTCATCTTTGGTTTTATCGCCACCTTAGTCATAATCTTTACTACGAATTTCCTTCCCAACACTAGCTTCTGGGTAATCTTATTAATCGCTATTGTTGGTGCCTTGCAGGCTCCTGGAGTAGCATTAATAGTTAATTCAATATCATCGAATAAAGTTGAAGGTTTTATCGTTATGAAGTTGTCTGCTTTGATCTTAACTATACCGGTCGTCGCCTTTTTTGTACAATCATGGCAAGAAGTATTTTTAATTTTCGCACCAGGATTTTGGTCTGCGAGAATGATTCAAATGGAACTAATACCGACGATAGATGTTAATTTCACTTTAATAGTTTACTTCTTCCTAGGAGTAATCTACAACCTATTATTTACAACATTATTAATGAAAATATATTCTAAAAAAAGCAACCTATAAGGAGGGTTAAAATGCAAACTCTAGCAATCATTTTAATTATTTACGGAATTTTATGTCTATTCATTGGTCTTTTAAGACCACCGTTCATTATGAACAGTAAAAAAATCCAGATCTTCCAAAAATTGTTAGGAAAGACTGGAACTATCATTTTCATCTTAGTTTGGGGTGCAGCAGCGTTAATCGCAGGAATCTTAATCTACTAAAGAAAAG
>NPID01001557.1_pt1 | contig 61523 bp, 62 predicted proteins | sample 8637491 | NCBI WGS metagenome assembly NPID01 (sample SAMN07420843, study PRJNA396082) | bioreactor metagenome | isolation source: sample BA6 brine-fed electro-methanogenic bioreactor BA | place: Japan: Kochi | collected 2016-06-14 | reverse complement strand
AGCCGGGTGACGGCTGGCAGGGTGGTGAAGAAGTTTGTAGCATGGGGAATCCTCAATGCCAGCAATAGGAAGATTCCCCGGTATTCAATCAATCCATCCTCGCCGATAATCCGGGCTATCGAGAGCATGAACAATGCATTGATCAGCCGGATCATAGCTGAAGAAAAAGAGGAGGAGGAGGGGGGGAAGAATGAGAAGCAAGCTATCGATATGCTTATAAAGAAGCACAAGGCGACCCTTGATCTTCTGGCAAAATAGATATAGGCAATATAAGATACAAGCAATAAAATAATCTGAGATCCCGGCCACTCCCTCCTTCCCCCCCTCTTAGTCCAAAAGCTGCACTTATATTACCAATCGTAACGAAACCATCCCTGATGGAACTTCCCTACCTGAACAAATTCAAAAGACGCAATAAGGAAGATATCCCGGAGATCTCTCCTGAGGAATTTTTTCAGAATCTCAGATCATCCCGGGCTGAAGCGGAAGAGATCTGCAGCACGGTAGAAGAGGATTTGAACCGCCTCGACGAGACGAAATGGAGCCTTAAATATACGCCGCTCATCCTCGGGGCGGCGCTCGCAATCAACCTTGGGCTCATGTTTGCATTTACCTGGAAGTTCTACCTGTACTGGATAATGGCGGCTTTCACGTTCCTGATGATAAATCCCTTCCTCACCATGCTTCCGACCGATATGGCAGAATTAAAGATGTATGTAGGGTACATCAGGGAACTCAAAGATCGCGAGAGAAAGAGCCGGGACGAGATCGAGGGCGAAGAGACCTCGGGAAAAAGCAGCATCAGTATCGCTGAGACAACCGAGACGATCAAAGGGCTTTCCCGAAAGAGGAACTACCTCTACGAACTCGGCTGGAACCTGTTCTTCATAAACTGCCAGCCGCTGGCTCCGGGTTTTCTCATACTCTTCACCCTCTCCGCTGTCTTTGCACTCGCAGGCTGGGCAATCTTCGGCCAGTTCGAGGCTTACTCCTCCATCATCATCGCTGTTCAGTCGGTTGCGTTAATCGTCTTCTATATCGCGGTTGTGCATGTGAAGCCATATTCCAGTGGCTTTTTCACGGAAGTCCTCGGCATCCATTCCACATTCAAAGAGCATTATGAAGAGGCCTGGAGCAAGGGACTGAAATTCGCACTCACCGCTGCTGTCCTGATCACCGTCACCGGAATAATTCTGATCGCGGCGGTGGTCCTCCCCGGAATAACCTACGGCAGTTTCACCTCCGCCGAAGCTGATATCCACATCAACGTGGGGATCTTCGTCCTGATCTTCCTTTCTCAGATGATTGCTGTACGACATTTTCAGGGGAGATACAGCAGAAAACTCGCTGAAACCCTCCTGAACTCGAAGATCGTGGCGATCCGGGAGGAGATCCTCCCGGCCATCAGAACCCTCGAGACCGTGCCGGCGGATGAGGGCGTGACCCCGGAGATGAAGAGCAGTTTAGAGACGATCGAGATCGATCTCATCCGGCACCGGATGCTGAAGATCGACTACAGATCGTTATTCGGGTACTTCCCGGTATGCCTGATTAACCCGGACATCGGTGCTGTGATGAGCATCTCGGGCAAGAGGGACAGCAGCCGCACCGGGATAGAGACAGGCAGAGCGAAGGAGTGACCACCTGATCCCGAAGGGGGATGGGCGTGTCATATCATTCATACCCTTCGATGAAATCGGGATACTCTTCCCGAAACGGCCGTTCTCCCGCCCCTCACATCACCGTGCCATCAGCGCGAACACACCCCATCCCAGGTATTCACGTGTGTACGTGGCATAGCGTTTTGGTTCCGATGTCATTGTGGCTCTCACCTCTTCTGCGAAGTCGTCGTCGGGATTCGCTTCAAGCCATCGGCGCATGGTGAGCCACTTGGCTGCCTCGTACCTGTCCCAGCCATCTTTGTTCGCCAGCACCATCTCCACAACATCGTAGCCGAGATCGTCAAAAGATGCGAGAAGTTCCGGAAGCCTGAGAAAATCCGAGATAGAACTGGCAAAGCATCCCCTGGCAATGTCTTCTGTTGGTGGTACCTGCTGCCAGTAGGGCTCACCGATGAGGATGATTCCTTTGGAGCGGAGGCTCTGTGCCAGAAGATTGATGGTACCGGCGACACCCCCGCCGATCCATGTGGCGCCGAGACAGGCTGCCAGATCGACCTTTTCGTCGGCGACGTAACCGGCGGCGTCGGCGTGGATGAACCCGACACGATCAGCGACTCCGAGCTCTCCAGCACGGAGTTTCGCCTGCTCTGTGAATAACTGGCTCATATCGATGCCGACGCCGCAGATTCCAAAATCGCGTGCCCAGGTGCAGAGCATCTCGCCCGAACCGCTGCCGAGGTCAAGCAGACGAGCCCCCGGCTCCAGTCGCAACGCTGCGCCGAGAGTGGCGAGATTTTCTGGTGTGAACGGGTTATGGATCCGGTGGGCACTTTCGGAAATAGTAAAGATACGTGGTATGTCCAATGTACAAACTCCTTTTAGTTAATTAAGTGATAATTGGATTATATCCTTCCTGTCTTTTGTACATAAGGATTTGGATGTCTTCCAATAGCCCCGACATTTCGAGTTGTTATTGTAGTGCTCCGAAAAGAAACCAGACCTCACCTCACGGCTCATTCCTTCAAAGTAATATAATGGCAGTCATTTGGAAATATCAGGCTTCTATCTCTCTTTTCCTCATATTGACGGGGTATTGGTCGCGATCTGAAAGTGGAGGTGCGGCACATCCGGGTCCCGCTGTAAATTGCGGAGATGTACTATCCTCTTTCTCCTCCCGATGGGTGTTACAAAAGGGAAACGGGGAACTCCTGTCTCCGAATTCTTCGGGTTTGAGATACACAGGATGTTCTCTTCATACCCGGTGACTGAACGGGGTGCCACGGCATGTTCAGAGACTCCTCTCCCGGTGAGATCATACCGAGAAGAGATCTCCAAGGTCCACCTTCTGCCAGTCCCGGTCCACGACCTTCATCCAGAGCATTCGGTCCTCCGGGACATAGACCACCTGGTGTTCCGATGAGTACTGCATACCCCCGAGCATGCTGTGCCGGAAGGTCGCGCCGCAGTCCTCCACCTGCACGTTGCGGATCTCGATCATCCGCTCCCCGTCGATAGAACCCCTGTTCTCCTCAGCGAGGCGGAGCAGGTTGGCATACCGCGAGGTCGAGTGTTCCGCAGGTGGAGCCGCAAGCCTCCATGACGGGTCAACAAAGTGGTTTGCGGCTGCAATCACGCCAGATCCCTCGCGGCGCTTGATATCGTATATCGTCTCCTCATAGGAGTAGGCACGATTCGGCCCGGCCGCATTTACGATCCATGCGGTGTCTGCACGGGTGCTCATGATCCCGGCGTCAAGTTCATCCATATCAGAGTAGTCGAGCATCAGCCGGAAGAACTCCCCGATCAGGTCAGGTCTGCCGGAGATCGTGATTTCGCCTCCCGAATCCGCAGCGTTATCATCGGCGATGAAGAGTCCGGCGCTGTTCATCAGGGTTTCGGGACGTGCCCCTGCCGGACCGAAGGTCGCGACACCATTGCTCCCGTCCGTTGGGTTGTAGATTGTGAGTGTGTAGTAGGGGTAGAATACCGAGAAGACGTCGGGAAGATCGTAGTTCCGGGAGAGGACTAACGAACCATCCGGGGTGTAGTCCCCCCATACTGCCATGAACGAGCATCCTGCCTTCGCGCCAAAGGTCGTGAGGTAGACGATCGGTCCCTGATAGAGAATATTGACCTCATCAATGGAAAGACCGGAGCTCTCTGCGATACCTGCCCGTATCTCCTTCATGCGTTTCGCCTGGAGTGCTGTTGCTGTTTGAGCATATTCACTCACTTCCTCGGGGGTGTATCCCGATGCCGTGAAGTGGGAGCGGAGCATGGCATACTCTTCCCTGAGTTCATCCTTCATCAGGGCGCCGAACTGCTGTCCCATCTCCCGGTAGGTGCCGGAGAGGACGACGACGTGATACGATCCCGCCTCGTATCGTGTCCCGTTGCCGAATAAAGCAACCTTTTTCAGCCCGATATCAGTGTCAGCACCATCCGCACTCTCCGGGGTGAGCATGATTGCCATCGCCGGAGCGACGAGCGCAAGAATAATAAAAATGTAAAGGATTCTCATGAGATATTCTCCACTTCTGTAAATGACGACATATGTCAGAGGCTCTTGAAATCTGTTCAACTAACATGATTAACTTCCTCCTTCTTATCTTCTTGCCCTTCAATAAGATGGATATATTCCTGAACCAATCTCTCGCTCATTTCCAGCGTTCGTACAATCTCCATCGGTTTCATCTTCCCATACAACATCCTCACCTTCTTGAATGACTTGATATATCGGTCACAGGCCTCCTCAGTGTGCTGAGTCATCCGTGCAATATCGGGTGTTGGAATGTTCTGGAGGAACTTCTCGACAATCACTTTCTTATGCGTGAGCGATGGACCGATATCATGGATTGTCCCACGATAGGGCAGGATAACCCCATGTTCAGCCTGATATTCCCGGATATCCTTTCCAATCGTTCCAGCGCTCACCCCGATCAGCTCAGCAACATCAGCCTGGGTCAGCACACCTTTCTGGTGATATGCTTCACGTAACATTCGAGCAACACGATGTCTTCTTACCTCTTTAGCAGAATAGCCATTTGTTCGCAACTTTTTATCATCTTCGTGAGTCACTGAGAGGATCACGGGAACAACTCTCATCTGTGCAAGTTTCTTTCCGGGACCGGGCTTTTCATCCATATGGACAGCAAACCAGAGAGTTTCTCCCATCTCCAGATTCCAGGGATCCCGGGAATACTGCTGGAAGATCCTGATCAGATCCTCGATTAGCATATTCTGCACCCTGTCGCCGCCAACGAACGAATACTGCTCTTCAAGGAGATGTTTAATCTCACCCTGAATGCCCTTTCCAGGAGATGATGCGACGGATGTCACAGGCTGTCCCCCCGACCCCCTTTTTTCGCCTCGAAATCTTTCCCGGATGAGGTGGTGATCTGGGCGATTCGATCAGCTCCTAGCTCTTTATAGGTTGCATATAATCCCAGATACTCGTCAATAACCTTCTCAGAGAAGTTTGTCAACTCTCTGATCTGGAGGTGGTTATATCCCTTGTCTGAGAGCAGAATGACTTTCGAAAATCCAGTAATATACCGCTTAATAGAGTCACCTGTATGACGGGTACGCTGTTCGATCTCGGTGTATTCGTATCCTTTGAGATAGAGCTCAATGATTTTGGTTTTATGAGATACAGTGGGTCCGATATCCCGGATCTCGCCACGAGTTGGTACAACAATACCCTGGTTACGCATCTCCTGCATATCCCGTTGTATTGTTCGAATACTGGTTGTGAGGAGCAATGCGAGATCCTCCTGGATAAGAAGACCACCCTGATCATATGCTTCATTTGCAAACCGAAGCAGCTTATGCTTCCGGAGCCCAGGAATGCCCTGCTCCCGGAGAACTGCGGCATCTTCAGGGTGAGAGATGGTGAGAGATACAGGAACAAGACGAAGTTGGTCAAGAGACTTTCCTGGTGGCTCTTGTTCACTTACAGCATGATAGATGATCTGTGCATCTCCCCGGAGATTACCATAGTTGGTTTCGATATGTTCATACATCAGATGAACCAGTGACCGGGAAAGAGCCTGAGAGAATCCATAGTCGATTTTGAGTGTATTATTGAGTTCTTGTTCATTGGTCTTCTTCCAGGCGTTTAATAGGGATTTGGTATCTTCTCCAGCAACGGGCATAAATGCATCCTCGATTCCATATGGTTTGACCAAAGTTAAATACTCTGACATATGGCGGTGACGTAAAAATATACATATGAGCTGTTGTTTTGCACTATAAACAATGAAGTTTGTGGTGAAGAACTCAAAACCTGAATTGAAAGGACGGATATTCTCCTGCATTCTCAGAAAATTACGAAAGCCGGATCACGTTATGGTTATCCGGCATCTACTGCTCGCAAGAGGCGCAATTGAATGTCTGCGAGGGGTACTATGCACGGCTGGTGCAGGAAGGGAACGCGAGGGTGAGGTGAACACGCCAGATATCAGACACCCCAAAAACAGAAGATGTCCGATAATGTCCGATAAATGTCCGTTATCTTGCAAGATGTACTCTCGATCCATCAGGCTTTCCCGGGACGTAGCCTGGTTAAAACGTATTTTCTGCCCTTTTTCGCACCTAATGCTTCCAGCAAGCCACGATGGACGAGATCGAGAAGATCACGGTACCGGGTCTTCTCCGATACCTCCGGCACAATCGATGCATAGTCCATAGCAGTTATACCCCCGTTTTCTCTGGCAAACGACATGGCCTTCACCTGCCGCTCATTCAGACCGGCCCCTCGCAGAGAGTCTTCGGTAAACCGCAGATCCTTTCTCATGCGCACGATGAACCCAAACGAGTCACTGAGAAACTCGGGCTCCGGGAGCCCGGCCTCTGCAAGCGCATCCACTATTCGCCCTATGCCAGAGCCATACCGTTCGACAAACCCTGCAAGATAGAATATCTTTGCTATGAGCGGGTTTCGCAGGAACGAGTAATGCTCGGTCTTGAGCATCTCGATCGTGATCCCTTGCGGCAGCGATCCGGGATTGTGGAACCGTATGGCGTCGTCGTAGACACGGATCTGCGTCTGGATATCGGTATTAAAATAGTCCCGGTGGATAAGCGCGTTGAGGAGCGCTTCACGAACTGCCAGGAGCGGGTAGTCCCAGATCTCCTTGCGCTGGAAGGACTCCTCCATTGCATCCGCCGAGATCTCGTATCGGATATCAATGAAACTCTTCACCCGCTCTTCCGCTCGTGTGAACTGCTGGATGAGGTTCCCGGAGAACTCCCCATCCCCGATGATGATATCCCTCCCCTTGAACCGACCGACGCGGGTGGTGGTGTTGATGAAGAACCGTTGTGGGTCTCTGCCGAAGAGCATAATAGCTGCATTGGTCAACTTGCCGTTGACAGTAAGCTCCAGGCGGCGTAGAATCGATTCCACAGGCTCTTCTTCATCCGCAGCATCGAGTCGTTTTGACCGCTTTGCCAGACGAACGAAGGTTCTGATGGTCTCGGGATCGATATCGTCGATGGAGTAGTCGCCGGTGAGTGTATCCCAGGTAATCCCGGATTTACGGATCAGAAAATGAACGAGTTCCTGTCCGGCAAGATCGAAGGTGTTGCTTCCGCTACGCTGATAGTACCGGCCGTCACATGAGATCGGGACGGGGGAGGGGGAGACCGTGATGCTGATGATCTCGTTTCCTGAAAAGGTTTCAGCAACAACGGAGGGGGTTATACCAAGTTTGTTTCGGATTTTGTTGGGCAACTCCCGCAAGAGACGTTTTACTTGATGGACGCCGACAGGTCTCCCGGCATCATCGATACCGATCTTGAGCACCCCGCCGTTTGTATTTGCAAATGCACAGAGGGTCTTGAGATACTCGTCCTTCCAGGACTCCTTGAATTCAATGTTCTGGCTCTCGATCATGGTGTATGTGGTTGACTACTACATCGACGGGCATTCTCTTATAGGCTTCTCGCCGACCGTGGCGAGGAGCTAGGAGGTTTCCGGTTGCTGATACTGTCTGCTCCTCTTCATATTTGAGCCTGGATGCTCGATAAAACAGATACAGAGATATGTCCCGCACCGGGCATGCCACAACATTCACAAAATGGTTTTTGGTTATTCAAGGCAACCAATTTCCATAGTAGCGGCGTTGCCACAGATAAATGCGAGAGGCCGGATTCGAACCGGCGAACCCCTGCGGGATCGGATCTTAAGTCCGACGCCGTTGGCCTGGCTTGGCTACCCTCGCGCCGTACTAGAATGTGCCGTCAATCCAGAAAAAGTATTGGAAGATTATCGGGGTGATCATCCCATTCAATGTCGGTCTGATACCTTATTTCCCATCTATCCGTTCAGCCCCGATCCCTGATCCGAAGATCTTCTGAACACGGAACTTCCGGCCGGTCATCCGCTCGTACCATTCGCGGTGCTGGTCCGCCTCTTTCAGGGTCCGGAGCGGGTGGCGGACTCGCTGCCCGGTCTCTTCGTCAATAAGCACAATTTTGCTCATCGCCTCAAACTATGATATGTTTTCTTGCGTTATTCGTCTTTCTTCCCGCCGCATCCGCTTGAAAGGCAGGACTGCATATCCTTGCCGAGCTTCCCGACCGCATCCGCCCGGCACCGCTGACAGTGCTTCATCTGCTTCACATACGGTGCGCAGCGATCATGCATCGCCCGCTTCATAGCCGGTGTCGGCGGGGTGACCCCTTCGAACTTGTACTGCGGGATGAGGGGGATGATATTGAAGTTATAGACACCCATTGCGCCGACCTTCTTAGCAATCTCGGGGATATGCTCGTCATTCACCCCAGGAATGTAGACCGTGTTGATCTTCACGATCATCTTCCGCTCAACCGCCATCTGAATCCCTTTCAGCTGCTGTTCAAGGAGGATCTTTGCGCCCTCCACCCCTTCGTACTTCTTCCCCTTGTAGGTGACATGCGAATAGATCTTTGCCCCGATCTCAGGATCGATTGCATTTAAGGTCACCGTCAGGTTATAGACCTCGTACTTCACCAGCTCGTCGATATACTCAGGGAGCATCAGGCCGTTTGTACTCAGGCAGAGGATCAGGTGGGGAAACTCCTCATGCAGAAGCCGCATCGTCTCAAGCGTCTCAGGGTTCGCAAGCGGTTCGCCGGGGCCTGCGATCCCGATCACCTTCACGTATGGAAACTTCTCCATCACTTCCCTGACACGGGCAAGCCCGTCCCCGGGGCTGAGCACCTCGCTTGCCACGCCGGGACGCGACTCATTCACGCAGTCAAAATCCCGGATACAGTAATTACACTGGATATTGCATTTCGGTGCAACCGCAAGGTGGGCCCTGCCGAATGCATGGCATGCGTTCTCGGAGAAGCAGGGATGCTCCTTAATCCTCCGGAGCGTCTCGGGATCGTAGGGGATCTCTTTCCCCTGCACGTTCGCTGTCGGGTAACCCTCATCCGTCATATGATCTACTAATGGATGAATAGGCAATAAATACTGTCCTTTCTGCATCCCGGAAGGCACGGGTTCTGTTATGATACCCTTTTTTAACCCCGTGTGATCATCCATCTATCATGAAACGTATCGCCATCCTCCTTCTCCTCTGCATCCTGCTGCCGTTTCTCTCCGGCTGTACATCAGAGACAGAGGCACCCCCGGAGATCCCCACACAAACCCCGACCCCGATGCCGGTTGCCCCGGTTGAATCGCCCGTCATCGTACTCCCCCCTGAACTGGCAGGCACATCAGTTACGCTCTCGGCAACTCCCCAGACACAGGATAATGCACTCTATCTCACTACAGAGATGAATGCACGGGGAGGTCAGGCTCAAATCCCAACAGAGGGTTACCCCCTGATGCTCACCTTCTTCGCATACAATACCGATCGGTTTGAACCCGGATATGCACCGTCAACTGCTGCTGAGGTCAGAAACTCAGGGTTGCCCTACAAGACACGCTCACTCCGCCTTTACTCACAGAATATCCTCACACACAACGAACAGGTGCCGGAACGGGGCTCCCCCGCCGGGCTCTTTGATCCAGGGAAGCCATATGCCTATGGTGTTATCATCGATATCAGGCCGGTGTAAACCAACATGAAAAGGATCATCTATCTTCTGCTCGGGCTTACCCTCATTGCCCTTCCGGCATCAGCCGCAGTATCGTTTACCGTACCTTCATCAGTGGATCTCGTGCTTGGTGATTCCATCACCCTCACCGGAACCGCTGATCACACCAGCGTCCTCTACCTCTTCATGACCGGTCCGGGCACAAATCCAAACGGCGTCTCACTCAATGACAGGCAGGCGCTCGTTGAGACCGGGAACATGGTTCGAACCTATGTCACGCCTGAAGGCAGGTGGGAATATACCTGGTTTACGCAGGGGATCAGCGGAAAATCCGGGCTCTCTGCCGGCACCTATACGATCTATGCCTCAGACACCCCGCAGCATGCCGGTCTGCTTAAGAAATGCACCGGGTGTGCCTATGACACGATCACCGTGACACTTTCAATCCCGGCGGTACAACCAACAGCATCGGCGGAGATGGGATCAATAGATCTCAGGGCTCCCTCCGGCCTGACCATCAAAGTGGATGGCATGCCCATAGGAGTGACTCCATCGATTCTGACCGGTCTCAGTACAGGCGTCCGGGCAATCGAACTCAAATCAGATAAATACTATTCGTGGTCCGAGGGGGTGGAGGTTGTGGAAGATACAACTACGATCATCAATGCAAACCCCCGCACCCTCCCAAAGACCGGATCCATCTCTGTCACCTCCTCCCCCTCAGGGTACCCGATCATCATCAACGGAGCAAATACCGGGATCAACACCCCCGGCACTGTCACGGGGCTCACCGCGGCCCTCCAGATCGTTGAGCTGAGGCCGACTGGATACAACAACTGGAAGCGATCCGTCACCGTCTATCCCGGCAAGACCGAGGTGCTCGTTGCCGATCTCGTCTCCCCGGGAGCACCGGCTACCACAGCTCCAGCTCCGCCGCCGCTCCCGGAAGCAACCGGCTCGCTCCGGGTCACCTCAATCCCTGCAGGGGCAAATGTGAACATCGGTGATCGGTTCTATGGCATCTCCCCGGTTACCATTCCTGATATCGCAACCGGCCCCCACCAGGTCACTATCTCACTCACGGGATACGCCCCCTGGAGCGGCACGGTATCAATTGCCAGCGGCGAGACACTGGATCTCGCACCGACACTCAGCCCCCTGCCACAGGCGACCCCGGCACCCTTCCCGCTCTTTGCCGTCTTTGCCGCCCTCCTGGCTGCCTTCTTCGTCGTCAGGAGAAGATAATCTCCTTTTTTCTACCCCCACCGCAGACCCGATCCGATCTTCCTGGTCTTCCTGGTTAACCACATAGTGAGTAGAGCCACCTGTAATCTCCATTACCTGCAGATTGATCACAACACCCTTCTTCTTGAAGAGCAACCTCTATTGATAGAGTGGATAATGATGGATCTCTTTGGAAATATTCTTGGGAAAAGTGAATCTGCTGCTCCATTCATCCAGAAGGCCGAGGCGCTCTTTGAGAAGGGGAAGGTTGAGGATGCAGTACGGCAATGCAGGCGTGCGGTCGATATCGAACCGGGGAATGCCCAGGCATGGTACCTGATCGGATCCGGGGAGCGGTACCTCGGCAACACCACCCCTGCACTGGAAGCGTTCTTGAAGGCAACCGAACTCTCTCCCACTGACCCTGCTGTCTGGATCGCAATGGCAGGCCTCTATGCCCGGTGCGGGAAGTTTGCAGAGGCTGTCGCAAGCCTTGACCGCCTCCCCGCGTCTGACGTGAAACGCCGGGATACACTTCTCTGGAAAGCCGAGTGGCTCGAGGCACTCGGCCGGTATGAAGAAGCTGAGCAGGTATTGAACGATATCCTCTCCGAATCTCCGGAAGATAAAGTAATCATTGCATGGCGAATCAATCTCCTGATGCGGCTTGGAAAGTATACCGAGGCCCTTGCCGCCATTGGATCAGCACTCTCTCTTGGATATAAACCCGCTGAGATGCATGCCACAAAAGGCCGGGCACTCGAAGGAACCGGTGATCTGAAAGGGGCACTCGCCGCATACCGGGAAGCCCTTGCACTCAATGCCGAAGACCCCGGCACCTGGTACGCACGGGCCCGGATCGAGGAATCGAACGGTGACTACGCCGCCGCCGCCGCATCCTATGCCGAGGTGATGCGGGGGGTAACAGATGACAGCGCCGCTGGCGTTGCACGATCCCACTGCCTCTTCATGGCAGGCCAGTATGATGAAGCATACAATGGCTTTGAGAAGATCGTCACAAAAAACCCGGATTTCTACCCGGCATGGTACCTCCTCGGTGTCACTGCTGAACGGCTTGGGCGGGTGAAACGGGCAGCAGAATGCTTTGACCACCTCTTAAAGCACGACCCTGCCAATGCAAACGGCTGGTACCGCCGGGGGCTTGCGATGATGAGCCTTGGCCGCTATAAGGAGGCACTTGAGAGCTTCCGGAGGATGCAGCACCCCGACGGCACAAAGAAAGTTGCCTGGGTGACGAGTGATGGTGAGATGAGCCTCTTTGGGAGATCATTTGATCAGAGTGGCACCGCACACGAGCCGATCGAGATCGATACAAAAAACATCGTCCTGATCGGTCTGCAGGTCCGCTCCCTCGCAGGTGTCGGGCAGTACGAAGACGCACTGAAGATGATCAACCGTCTCCCGCCTGAGGAGAAGAAGACGGTGCAGATACAGCTGATATCTGCCGAGGCAGAGGCTGCACTGGGGAATTATCCTGCTGCAATGCAGCACCTGGAAGTGGTCAGGGGCGATCCGCAGGCATTCTCCCAATCAAGGCGTCTGTATGCTGAAATCCTGATGAAGAACCGGAGATACCGGGAGGCATCTGATATCTTCGGTCAGATCCTCTCGGAAGATCCCGAGGATATCCGGGCACTCCGACGCAGGGCTGAGGCGCAGACTGCACTCGGCTCATATACCGCTGCTGCAGAGGATCTCAAAGCGCTCATCGACCTCTCACCAACAGACTGGCAGGCAATTCAGCTTCGTTCCGAACTCCTCTCCCTCACCGGCGATGCACGGGGAGCCCTCTCTCTCCTTGAAAACCTCCCCGAAAACCTCCGCCAGACTCCATCTGTCGGGATGATCCGATCCTCTGCCCTTGAAGCAGCCGGAAGAATGGAAGAGGCAACAGAGGAGCTGAAGCATCTTCTGGACGTGGACCCGGAGCATGCAGGAGCTATCCTCCAGGCCGCAACCCTTGCATACAGAATGGGCGATCTCGGGTATGCCGGCACTCTCCTTTCCCACCTGAAAGAGATCTCAGGTGAAACCGGAGGACTTGCCCTTATGCATGCGGAGATCCTCTCGGCGGAAGGACAGTATGACGAAGCAGTCGATGCCTTCACCGAATCCCTCTCATTCAACCCACAGAATCCCTCTGCACTGATCGGACGGGCAGATGCATTCTGGCGTGCGGGTCGGGCTGATCCTGCACTCTCAGACTTAAACGCCGCCCTCTCCGTCGATCCAAAATCACTCCATCTCCATGCCCTTTCCGGCAGCATCCTGATGCAGCGGTCGCGGTATGCAGAAGCAGCAGAAGCCTTCAGAAAATCCGAATCTGATCTCTCACTCTCGCTTGCAGCCGAGTCACTCATCCGGTCCGGCCGGTACCAGGATGCACTCCCGCACTTCGAGAGCTATCTCTCCTCTCACCCCGATGATCCGACCGCCCTCTATCTCGCCGGAATGGCAGCTGAACATATCGGAAAATACCATGCCGCCATTGCCCATTACCAGAAGATCAGGGATGCCATCCCCGATGCAGAGTACCGCCTCGGCTCTCTCCTGAATGCAACTGGTGAATACGCCGGGGCAGAAGCAGTCCTCGGGCAATTCTGTGAACGCCATCCAGAAGATATCGGGGGCTGGTGCACGAGGGCAACCGCGTACGAGCACATGGGCCGGGATCAGCTGGCAGGCGATGCGTACCAGGAAGCAATGAACCAGGGTGCGGAGAGCCCCGCACTCCTTATCGCAATGGGAGGTGTACTCTCACGGCTCGGGCGGCTGGATGATGCAGCAGAGATCTGCCAGTCGATTGCCCGGCAACACCCGAATATTCCGATGGTCAACCGGCGGCTCGGCGAGCTGATGACGCAACTTGGGCGATCTGAAGAAGCGGCAGATGCCTACCGGAAGGCCCTCTCCGAGACACCGGATGATCCGGTTCTCCTGATGGCAGCAACTGACGCACTCATGAAGGTTGATGCGCAGAAAGAGGCGATCAGCAACCTCAAACATGCCGGGGAAGTGCATCCCGATGATCCCCGTATCTGGCGTGCCATGGGTGATGCATTGACCGCCGATTCCGAATATGCACATGCGGTCCGGGCATATGATCGTGCCATCGCAACCGGCAATGCCCCGCCGGATGTCTACCGGGGACGGGCACGCTCGCTGATGCTCTCAGGAAAGTGGAGCGAGGCATGTGATGCTCTCTCTGAATACCTCCGGCAGGAGGATCACGATCTCGCGACCTGGTTTGAACTCGGTGGCCTTGCAGAATCGGTCGGGGATCTGAAGCTGGCGGAGAAGGCATACAAAAAAGCCGCACAGCTTCCGGGAGCCTCATTTGCCCAGGCACGGGTGCTCTCTCTTCTCGGTGAAGATGAACGGACCCTCAGCCAGATTGAGACCCTCCTTGCAGAAGATCCCGACAATATCGAATATCTCAGGTTCTCTGCAAACCTTTTCCTCAGGATGGGGCGCTATGAAGAGGCGATCGACAGCTACTCTCGTGCCCTCAGGGTGAGACAGGACGATCACCAGCTCAGCCGGGGATATGCATCTGCCCTCGAATCTGCGGGTCGGTACCATGAAGCAGTCGATATCTATTCACAGCTTTTGAAAGAGGAGCCGACCGGATCGTCAACGATGTATTCGATGGCATCCCTCCTCACGCATCTTGGCAAGTATCGTGAAGCCGCCCGTCAGTACGATGCGATCCTTGAGGATCACCCCGATGATATGGCTGCACTCATCAGAAGAGGATCCATTGCAGAGCGGCTCGGGCAGTTCGGCGATGCGGTCGACTGGTACGAGAAAGCCCTCTCCATCGATTCGAAGAACGGTCCCCTCTGGAGTGCACGGGGTTCGATCATGGTTGCCCTCGGCCGGTATAATGATGCCCTGAAATCCTATGATCGGGCGATCGATCTCTCCCAGAACGAGATCAATGCCTGGTACTGCAAAGGTCTCGTCCTGAACTATGTGGGGAAGAAGGAGCAGGCGATGTCGTGCCTTGACCACGTCACAGAGGAAGATCCTGAGCATGCACTTGCCTGGTACCAGAAATCACGGATCTATGACAGTATCGGTGAGCGGAAGGAGGCACTGAGCTGCCTCTCACGCGCCCTTGAAATCGATCCCGATCTCTGACCTATGCAGATCAGGATCATTGCTGTTGGGAAGGTGAAGGAGAACTGGCAGAAGGAGGGGATCGCGGATCTCATCCGCCGTCTCTCCCCCTATGCAGCCATCACCGTCATTGAGGTGCCGGACCAGAAATACTCTTCAGCCGGGGAGATGGCACCCGCTCTCAGAAAAGAGGGTGCTGCTCTCCTCGCAGCAGCAAAAGATCCAGCTCTTTTTATTGCCCTCGATCCTGCGGGAAAAGGCATGGAAAGTGAGGCATTTGCCGATCTTCTCCGAACCCACGAGATCTCCGGCAGAGGCGATATCGCTTTTTGTATCGGGGGAGCAGACGGGCTCTCGGCAGAGGTCAAAGCCCGTGCCGATCTCCTCCTCTCCCTCTCTCAGATGACCTTTACCCATACGATGGCCCGCCTTCTTCTCCTCGAACAGATCTACCGGGGATTTCGGATCATCAGGGGAGAGCCTTACCACCGGTAAAAAGAGGATGGTCAGGCCATCCTGCGGTTGTGGCGGATCTGGAAGAGAACCATCACGATGATAGATGCCGGGAGGGCAATCACCAGCGGATTGCAGGCACTCCATGGCTGGCTGAGGACTGACGGCACCCCGAAGATGAACTGGGATAGTCCAAGAACGCTTGATTCGGCTGCATGCACAAAGACGGTCCAGATGAACCAGACCAGTGCTCCGGCCAGAAGCGATGCCTTTGCACCGATGACACAGGGTGATTTTGCGGTGATCCCGTTTACGAATGCGGGCAGGAATGCTGATGCACAGAGTCCCATGAAGATGACGGTTGCCCGTGCGATGATACTGCCGGGAAGCAGGAAGGCAACCAGGATAGAGACGACCATCATGATCAGGATGCCCCGCTTGTTGGCAGCAAGCGAGAGTGCACATTCGCGTCCCCGTCCCCAGACATCACAGGCAAGTGCTGTTCCCATTGTGTGATAGAGTGAGCTCAGGGTCGACATAGCGGCACAGAGGAGCGTTAGCATGAATATGATGACGAAGATATCCGGCATTGACTGTGTGATGTAGAGCGGGATGATCGAATCGACATTCCCGCCTGCGGCAGTGATCGCGAGCTCTCCACCCTTCTGGTAGAAGTAGACATTTGTCAGTGCGCCGACGGTGAATGCAACACCGGTCATCATCAGGATGAAGGGACCCCCGATCAGGGTGGCCCGGTGCAGGGATTTGTCATCTTTTGCCGTCATGAACCTGACGATCAGCTGTGGCTGGGCAAGCACCCCGATACCAACACCGAGCACCATTGTGGTGATGAGTGTCATCCAGATCGGTGATCCGAAGGTCGGCATGGCCGTCCACCCGTTATGCCCGGCTGCGGCAAGACCCGCCGGGACGAGATCCGCCATATTCGTCAGTGCGGTATGCGCAACAGTGATCCCGCCCAGATGGACATAGGTCAGGAGTAAAAGAGCGCTCATGCCGATGAGCATGATGGCGCCCTGTATTGCATCGGTGTGCATCACCGCAATCAGCCCTCCGAAGACGACATACAAACCAACGATTACGGCAAACCCGATGAGCGCGGTCTCATAGGGGATGGCAAGCGTGACCTCGATGAACCGTGCCCCGCCGATCAGGATAGCGGCAGTATAGATCGGCATCGAGAGGATGATGATGATACCACTCACGTACTGAAGGAACGGTGAATTGTAGCTCTTTCCCATCAGGTCAGGGAAGGTGTACGCAGAGAGCCGTTTCCCGGTCTCGCGGATCTTCTTTCCGAAGAAGACGAACGCGATGAAGATACCGACCCCGATATTTAAGACCGTGAGCCAGATCAGCCCCATCCCGAGGTTTGCTGCGACACCGCCGAACCCGACGATCGCTGCTGTGGAGATGAAGGTCGCTCCATAGGAGAGTGCGATGACAGCCGGATGGGTATTTCTCCCGGCGACCATGTAGTCCTCGGCGACCTTCGTCTTCTTGTACCCATAGTACCCGACGCCGACGATCATCAGCAGATAAATCGCGACCACTATCGAGAGCGTCAGCACGTCAACTGCCATGTTCTGCGTCTCCATTGTTCCAGTTCAACAGACCATACAGTACACACGCACCTGCGAACCCAATCGCAAGCAGATATGCAATCCAGATGTAGGGATCAGGAATACCAAACATGATGATAACCTCCGGTACCTCAGCAACTGCACGGGAGACCGAAAAATAAGGCGGTCTCCCTATCTAAAGAAGAAAAAGAAGTTGTCTGCTACGAATGCAAGTGCCAGTTCTCTGTATCCTGGTAGAGCAGACATGAGGTATCCACATAAAGTTATTCATTTCTCCTATATATATCCAGACTATTTTGTTTTCAGTTTGAGAGCGGCCGAGTTCATGCAGAACCGGAGACCGGCCGGGGGCGGGCCGTCATTGAAGACATGGCCGAGGTGTGCCCCGCAGAGGGCGCAGAGGACTTCGTCCCTGATCATCCCGCCTGAATGATCCTCCTGGATTGTGATATTCTGCTCTGAGACGACTTTCGTGAAACTCGGCCAGCCGGTGCCTGAATCGAACTTGTCTTCTGATAGGAAGAGATCGGTTCCGCAACAGGCACAGGTATACACGCCATCTGTATGGCAGTTGTGATACCTTCCGGTAAATGGCGGCTCGGTTCCCCTCCTCCGTGCCACCTCAAAGGTGAGTGGATCAAGAACTGCCTTCCATTCGCTCTCTGTCCTCTCCACCGGCTCCATATCGATGAGCCTGCCCTCCTGAACCGAATAGATCTGCACCATAGAGGAGAGATGTCTTTAGAAGTATAAGAGATGTTCGATTATTCACAATCAAGCGAACAATATATCATCGATTGGGTTCTTCTATACTATTGGAGTAATTATGAGGGATATGGGGCGATCGGATCTATCATTGTTTGGAACCACAGGCGGGGTACGTGTCGTTCACAATCCTGTGCGGCGTCATATTCTTCACCTTCTGGAAGGTGGTGAGATGAGTTTTGACGCAATCGTCTCATCTTCCGGGCGTGCAAAATCGACTATCTCCGCACATCTCTCCGCCCTTGTTGATGAGGGGATCCTCAGTTCCCGCCCCGGTGAGGAGGATGAGCGGAAAAAATACTTCTTTTTAACCTCCCACTTCATCGGCGAACTCTTGCCCGGGGATCGGATCTCAGATGAGATCGGTATCTATGCCTCCGGGTACAGGGATGGGGGAGTTGATCCGTTTACATTCTACAAGCTCGTCTATCGGACAATCCGTGTCTCGCTCCTGATGGAGGGGATCTCAATCGATCCGCTCCTGAAACGAACCGGTGAAACGGTTGGGGACGCTGTTTATCCTGCGATTGCAGCTACAAATATGAACGATTTCTGTACAAATCTTGCCAGTTTCTGGGATCAGCACCATCTTGGCAGAATCGAAAATCTGACGCAGGATCCGATCCGGTTCTCAGTCTATGACTGTTTTGAATGCGTCGATCTACCTTCTCTCGGCAAACCCGCATGTTCTTTCGATTCGGGCCTCCTCTCTGTTCTCTTCTCCCGGCAAGCTGGCAGACCGATGGAAGCAGTCGAGCGGCAGTGCTATGCAGCCGGGGATTCCTGTTGCACCTTTGAAATACTTCCTGTTGCCGAAAAATAACTCGTTTTGACCAGCAAGGTTATACCATCCCATGACATTTTTTGTTATGGTGTGAACTGATGATCCGAAAAGGTCTTTTTATTCTGCTGATAGCCACCGCCCTGCTCTTCACAGCGGGTTGCGTGACTGAACAGCCAGAAGCACCGCCGGTAACCCCGGCACCGCCGGAATCGCTCCATATGTTTGATGCAACAAATGATGGAGGAACGTATACCTTCGAGTCCGGTGAGATAATCCGGATCACGCTTGCCGAGAACCCGACGACCGGATACTCCTGGGATATGACCGTTCCCGAAGGGCTTACCCTGAAGAGGGATGAATTCATCGCCCCGGATACAGAACTTGCAGGAGCCCCCGGCACGCATGTCTGGCTCTTTGAGGCAGCCACTCCCGGTACCTACGTGGTTTCTGGGAAGTACATCCGCCCCTGGGAGACAGATGCCGAGCCGGCAGAAACATTCTCCCTGACGATTGTGGTTGAGGCTGAGTCTCCACGGGTACTCGAAGTTGACGAGACAAATGATGGCGGCGGAATCGCCCTTGAGCCGGGAATGCAGTTTACGATCACGCTTGCCGAGAATCCGACGACCGGGTACTCCTGGGATATGACCATCCCTGAAGGGCTCACCCTGGTAACTGACGAGTTCATCGCCCCTGATACCGAACTGATGGGCGCCCCCGGCACGCATGTCTGGAATGTTGAGGCAACAACTCCCGGCACGTACATGGTTGAAGGAAAGTACATCCGGCCCTGGGAAGCAGATGGCGAGCCTGCCGAAACATTCACCCTTGAGGTAATGGTCGGATAAGCATCGGGATGATTCCATCCCCTCTCTTCTTTTACCCTTTTTCCTCCCCAAAATGAAGGCCGCGATCGGCTTCGTCAATGCTATTACTGCCTTTGTGCAATAGTGATTATGCATCGCATCCTTTCCCTTGCTCTGATTGCTCTCTTTGCGCTCACTCTGGGCTGCACAGCCATCGGTGACTTTGGAGAAGAAGAAGCCGAACAGATCGCTATCCGCGAACCCTACCCGCTCGCCTTCCATACGAGTTTTTACTCGCAGGGGATCTCTGATATCTCCTTCACCCTCCATAACTATGGCACTGATGACCGGATTATCAGGGCATCTGCCTGGTATGACGAGTACAGCTCAAAGGCCATCACGACTGTCGCGATCCCTCCGGGTGAGACGGTCGATCTCGATGTGATGATTGTCCTGAATGAAGAGAAGGTTCGGGCGATCACGACCACCACCCTCTTCAATCTCGCCTGGCTCCTCCAGGAATGGGACGGGGATTCCTGGCAGACTATTGAAGAGGGTACTGCCACGATTGAGGTCTACCCGATGGACACGATGGTCTGGGAGCTCTCAGATGGCGAGGGCGGCACCATCGATACGAACGACTATATCGCCGTCTTTGTGACCCCGCAGGCACCCGCTGTCCGTGAACTGCTCGTTTCATCAAAGGAGTATGTGGATCCCGCCTATGATCCGATGTACGAAACCCTCGCCCTCTCCCGGACCCTTGCCGGGTACCAGTTCGGGGACCTTCCCGGGGAGGCATGGTATATTCATACCGGCCTTCACGCGAAAGCCGTCTATAATGCCCTCAAATATACCTATGATGTCAGGTACCTCGATATGACGGCAAGCTTCGCGTCACTGGGGCATGTCCAGCGGGTGAACACACCAGAAGAATCACTCCGTTCAACATCCGCAAACTGCGTCGATGGTTCCGTCCTCTTTGCCTCAGCGCTTGAGGCGATGAGGATCCACTCCTACATTGTCCTGACTCCCACCCATGCCTATATGGCATGGAAGCATGATCCGAGCCCGGCGATTGCACCCGGATACGATAATCCACAAGGCCTTCCACTCCTCACCCCGGATGATCTTACGGCTCTGGAGACGACGATGATCGGGGACTTTGAATTCGGAGAAGCGGTTGCCTATGCGAACGAACAGCTCAGGAAAGACTGGGATCTATTCAATGACTTTGAGAACCCCGATGCCAGAGAGTACCGGCTGATAGATATCGGGTATGCCAGATGGGATGGTATTCATCCTCTCAGGTGATTTTTTCCTGAATCAATCAGTACATCTGGTTTTGAGATCTCCCACATGGGTGAGAAACTAGATGAGGGAGAAACAACCACTCATAGATACCAATGGCTGAAGAGAAGCGTCTGACACGGTCAAAGACAAACCAGCTCCTGGCTGGCGTATGCGGAGGGATTGCAGAATACTATGGGTGGGATCCCTCTCTTGTCAGGCTCGGATGGGCTGTTGCCACGCTCTTTACCAGTGGCGGGGGAATACTCCTCTATATCCTCGCCGCAATCATCATCCCCGAAGAAGAGAGCGAAAAGAAGAGTGATACCTATTCCGGCGAATAGCCGGATTATTCCATCTTCTCTTTTGCCTTCCTGATCTGCTCCCTGAGCTCGATTGCGTGTTCAAAATCAAGTGACTCGGCAGCGGCACGCATATCCGATTCGAGCTGGATGATCAGGTTCGGGAGCTCATCCTGCGGGATCTCTGCAAGCAGAGCACCCTCAACCTCCTTCTCCCGGATCGGCTTTCTGATCGTCTCTGGCACAATCCCGTGCTCTTCATTGAAGGCGATCTGGAGCCGCCTCCTCCGTTCGGTCTCGGCAAGCGCCCGCTTTATCGAGTCAGTCATTTTGTCTGCATAGAGGACGACACGCGAGTTTGCATTCCGTGCCGCCCGTCCGATCGTCTGGATCAGGCTCTTTTCATTTCTCAGGAACCCTTCCTTGTCTGCATCAAGGATACCAACGAACCCGACCTCGGGGATGTCAAGCCCCTCCCGGAGCAGGTTGATCCCGACCAGCACATCGAAGGTGCCAAGCCTGAGCTGCCTGATGATCTCGGTCCTCTCAAGCGTGATGATCTCGGAATGGAGGTACCGGGTCTTAATCCCCCGCCCGATCAGGTAATCCGTGAACTCCTCTGCCAGTTTCTTTGTGAGGGTGGTCACAAGCACCCGATCCCCCTGATCAATGGTGCGGAGGATCTCCCTCTCAAGATCCTGGGTCTGCCCGTCAATCGGCCTGACCTCCACCACCGGGTCCACGAGGCCGGTCGGCCTGATGATCTGCTCGACGACCTGTTCGGCATGCTCTGCCTCGTAGCTTCCGGGGGTTGCCGAGACGAAGACGACTTGTTTCATGTATCCTTCAAACTCATGGAACTTCAGGGGGCGGTTATCAAAGGCGCTTGGGAGGCGGAACCCGTACTCGACTAGGTTCTTCTTCCGTGCATAATCGCCATTGAACATTCCCCGCACCTGCGGCAGGGTCTGGTGGCTCTCATCAATGATCAGCAGGAAATCACCGGGGAAATAGTCGAGGAGGCAGTACGGCTTCTCGCCCGCAGATCTCCCGTCAAAATGGCGGGAATAGTTCTCGATCCCCTTGCAGCTCCCGGTCTCCTCGATCATCTCGATATCAAAGAGGGTACGCTGGCGGAGCCGGTGCGCCTCGATCATCCCAAGGGTCGGGAGCACCTCGTCAAGCTCGGCCCGGATCGATGCAACCGCCCGTTTCCGCTCGTCTTCCGGGGTGACGAAATGGCGGGCGGGGTAGATATGGAAGTAATCCATCGTGGAGAGCCGCCGTCCGCTCGTCTTCTCGATCTCGGAGATCCGGTCGACGGTGTCGCCGAAAAGCTCGATCCTGATGATATCGTTGAAGTAGCCGGGGATGATCTCAATGGTATCGCCCCGCACCCGGAACCTCCCCGGCATCAGCTCGGTGTCGTTTCGCTCGAACTGGATCTCAACGAGCCGTTCGATGATCTCCCGCTGCTTTGCCTTCTCACCACACCGGAGTTCAAATCCGAGGTTTTGGAAATGCTCGGGGTTTCCAAGACCATAGATGCAGGAGACCGAGGAGATGATGATGGTATCGTTCCGTGAGAGGAGGGAGGCGGTTGCCGAGAGGCGCATCTGCTCGATCTTCGGGTTGATATCCGCATCTTTCTCGATGTACTGGTCTTTTCTCGGGAGATAGGATTCCGGCTGGTAGTAGTCATAGTAGGAGACGAAGTACTCGACCCGGTTCTCAGGGAAGAAGTCCTGAAATTCATTATAGAGCTGTGCTGCCAGCGTCTTGTTATGCGCAAGGACGAGGGTGGGCATCCCAAGCTCTGCAATCAGGTTTGCGATCGTGAAGGTCTTCCCCGAGCCCGTCACCCCGAGGAGGGTCTGTTTTGCCATCCCCTCAGAGAACCCGGTGGTTAAGCCTTTTATAGCATCGGGCTGGGAACCTGCCGGTTTGAAGTCCGCGTGGAGGGTGAAGTTCATGGGATCACCTTCTTTCTTCGCTTGATTCTGTTATAGCTGATGGCGAACCGGTGTGCCTCGTCCCGGATCTCCTGGATGAGGAGGGAGGCGGGATCGTCAGCAGGCACCGGGAGGGGGTAGGGGAGTTTCGGGAGATAGATCTCCTCTTCCCGTTTTGCTAATGCAATCACCGGTATATCGAGATCGAGCTTATTCAGCTCGGCATATGCGGCCGAGAGCTGGGCTTTCCCCCCATCGATCACGATCAGATCCGGCATCTCCCCGTCTTCTGCGATCAGCCGGGAGTACCGCCGCGAAACCACCTCCCGGATCGATCCGGGATCATCCCCTCCAATGGCACTCTTCAGGGAGAACCGCCGGTACCCCCGTTTATCCGGCTTTCCGCCGACGAACCTGACCATACCCCCGACGGCGGCCGTGCCGGAGAGGTGGGAGATGTCAAAACACTCGATCACCTCGGGATCAGCAGCAAGCCGGAGTGCCCGCCGAAGCGCCTTCACCCGTTCGCTCCCTGAGAACCAGGTGAGATCGACATTCTTTGCAGCCAGCTCGAGAAGTTCCCGTTTTGCCCCCTGCTTCGGGACGGTGATGGCGACATTCTTTCCCCGGAGCGCTGCAAGGTACCCGGCGATCGCATCGTCCACCGTCTCCGGGAGGATCACTTCACCCGGCACCTCGTGATCGCTATAGTACTGGACAAGGAACTCGGAGAGGAATCCGGGCGTCTCATTGAACCGGAACTCCTCTTTTTCGACCAGTGTCCCGTTCCTCTGGTGGAAGAGGAGGAGGAAGACCTCGCCACCGGTGATCCGATACTGGATCACATCCCCTTCGCTCGCATATCTCCGGGCAGCCATCCTCCGCCCGGAAAGGTGTTCGAGGGCAGCGATCGTCTCCCGGATTGTTATTGCTGACTCATACTCACAGTTCGCAGAGAGCCGCTCCATCCCGGCTTTCAGTTCGGTGATCAGCTCTTTGGTCCTTCCTTTCAGGACCTCCCCAGCCTGCCTGACCCGTTCTGCATATGCCTCTTCAGAGATCTCCCCGATGCAGGGTGCCGGACAGGTGTTGATATGATAGCGGAGGCAGGCACGCTTTGGGAGCCGCCTGCATGAACGGAGGCCGAAGATCTTCTTCACCATGGCAAGCAGCCGATCCCGTTCACGGGCCGAGACGAAGGGGCCGAAGTACCTCCCTTCCGTCCCCGTCCTTCTGGCAATCCCGATCCGGGGAAATTGATCCCCGGAGATATGGATGAAGGCATAGCTCTTCGCGTCCTTCAGGTCGATATTGTACTTCGGCTGGTACCGCTTGATCAGCGTGTTCTCTAAAATGAGGGCTTCTGTCTCGGTTGCTGTTGCAATGAAATCAATGGATCTGATCGAGTCAACCAGCACTGCGGTCTTTGGATCCAGTTCCTTCTTCGTAAAATAGCTCTGCACCCGCTTCCTGAGGTTCTTTGCCTTGCCGACATAGATGACGGTGCCGGATTCATCCAGAAAGAGGTATGAACCCGGCTCCCCAGGAATATGGGTGGTATCGATCATTGTTCAAGTAAGGGACTGAGGAACCGGCCGGTATGGCTTTTTGGGACTGATGCGATCTCTTCAGGGGTTCCTGCGGCGATGATCTCCCCGCCGCCATCGCCGCCTTCCGGCCCGAGATCGATGATATGGTCTGCGGACTTGATCACATCGAGGTTATGCTCGATCACAACAACCGTGTTCCCCTTCTCTACAAGATCGTCAAGTACCGAGATCAGCTTGCTGACATCGTGGAAATGGAGGCCGGTTGTCGGCTCATCCAGGAGGTAGAGGGTCTTTCCGGTTGCCCGTTTTGCAAGTTCGCGGGTGATCTTGATCCGCTGCGCCTCGCCGCCGGAGAGGGTGGTGGCACTCTGCCCGAGCTTGATGTACCCAAGCCCCACCCGGCAGAGGGTCTCGAGCTTCTGCCTGATTGCGGGGATGTTCTCAAAGAGATCCCGTGCCTCCTCGACACTCATTGCGAGTACATCCGCAATCGTCTTCCCCCGGTACCGGACCTCCAGCGTCTCCCGGTTGTACCGCTCTCCCTTACACTCCTCGCATTCGACGAAGACATCGGGGAGGAAATGCATCTCGATCTTGATGGTGCCGTCACCCTGGCATGCCTCGCACCGCCCCCCTTTCACATTGAAGGAGAACCGCCCCGGCTTGTATCCCCGGACCTTCGCCTCTTTCGTCTCGGCAAAGATCTTCCGGATCTCATCAAAGACCTTTGTGTAGGTGGCGGGATTCGATCGGGGAGTCCTCCCGATCGGGCTCTGATCGATCACGATCACCTTGTCGATCTCCTCATCTGCCGTGAGGGATCGAAAGGCGCCGGTATCCTTCCGGGAGCTGTGGATCCTGTTCATCAGCGCCGGATACAGGGTTTCGTAGATGAGGGTCGATTTGCCTGATCCCGAGACCCCGGTGATAACAGTGAAGAGGCCGATTGGGATCTCGCAGTTGATATCCTTCAGGTTATGCTCGGTGCAGCCGGTGATCCTGATCCCGGGGCCTTTCAGCCTGCGCTTTGCCGGTACCGGGATCGTGATCCTGCCGGAGAGGTACTGGCCGGTGAGGGAGTCTTCTGCTGTGATGATATCATCAAGGGATCCATGTGCGATGATATCGCCGCCGTGGATCCCCGCCCCCGGCCCCATATCCACGATATAGTCTGCATGCCGGATCGTATCTTCATCATGCTCGACGACGAGGACGGTATTGCCGAGATCGCGGAGGTGTTTTAAGGTCTCGATTAAACGGTTGTTGTCCCGCTGGTGGAGGCCGATCGAGGGCTCGTCCAGCACATAGAGGACGCCCATCAGGTTCGATCCGATCTGGGTGGCAAGCCGGATCCGCTGCGCTTCGCCGCCTGAGAGGGTGCCTGCGTTTCTGGAGAGGGTCAGGTATGACAGTCCCACCCGTTCGAGGAAGAGGAGGCGGGATCGGATCTCCTTCTTCACCTGCCGTGCAATCTCCTCCTCCTTCGGCGTGAGGGGGAGATCAGTGAAGAAGGCGAGTGCTTTTCCAACTGAGAGGTCGGTCACATCCGCAATCGAGTATCCATGAATCTTTACCGCGAGCACCTCCTTCTTCAGACGCAATCCGCCGCAGGATGGGCAGGGGGTGACCCGCATGAACTTCTCCATCTCCTCCCGCCGGTACTCGGACTTCGTCTCCCGGTACAGCCGTTCGGACTGGGGGATCAGCCCTTCCCAGGCGCCTTTATGTGACCATTCGGCATCCCACCGTTTCATCTTCATCGAGAAGCGGATCTGGTCGTCGGAACCATAGAGCAGCGTATGGAGCTGTTCTTTGGTTAAGTCCCGGATAGGGGTATGGATCGAGTACCCGGCATGTTCGGCAACAGAACCAAGATACTGCATCCGGTACCCATCGAGGTAGTTCCGGTACAATGCCACCGCACCATCTGCGATGCTCTGGTCCTTATCAGGGATGATCAGATCGGGATCAAACCGCATCTGAAATCCAAGTCCATTACAGGTCTCGCAGGCCCCAAACGGGCTGTTGAATGAGAAGAACCGGGGCTGAAGCTCCTCAACCGAGAAGCCGCAGACCGGGCATGCCATATTCGCCGAATAGGTCTCATCAGATCCATCCTCAAAGACCGCGATCACAAGCCCGCCTGATCGCTTCACCGCGGTCTCGCATGCCTCGGCAAGCCGGGAGGTCTCGGCCGGATCGAGCCGGTCGATGACGATCTCGATGTCATGCTTCACATATCGCTCAAGCGGGATCTCCTCGTCGGTTCTGTGGATGATCCCATCCACCCTGACACGGGAGAATCCTTCAGCATCGAGATCGTGTATGATCTTTGCATAGGTTCCCTTCTTCTGCCTGATGATCGGTGCCAGGATGGTGACCATCTCATTCCCCCGTGCTCCGATCGCATCTGCAATCTGCTGGGGGGATCTGGACTCGATCGCAATGCCGTGTTCGGGGCAGTGCGGCACCCCGACCCGTGCGAAGAGGAGCCTGAGATAGTCATAGATCTCGGTGACCGTCCCGACGGTGCTCCTCGGGTTCTTCGAGGTCGTCTTCTGTTCTATCGATATTGCGGGGGAGAGCCCTTCGATCGCATCGACATCGGGCTTATTCATCTGGCCAAGGAACTGGCGGGCATATGCCGAGAGTGATTCGACATACCGCCGCTGCCCTTCGGCATAGATGGTATCAAAGGCAAGCGTGGACTTCCCTGAACCTGAGACGCCGGTGATGACGATCAGCTGGTCACGGGGGAGGATGACGGTGATATCCTTCAGGTTATGCTCCCGTGCTCCACGAACAATGAGGTCTTTCATCAGTGATTGTACCTGTTGATCATGGGGGGTAATAGGTATAGAGATGCTGTCAACGGTAGTGACGCCGTAAAAACGATCTCACCTTCTCTGACTCGATCCATCCCTGATCCAGCTGGTCGAGGTAGCCCCGGATGATCTCAACATGTACCCGGATCTCTTCTGCAATCGCCTCATCCCCGCACCCTGCATACCCGAGGATGACGGTGAGCGGGTTTCGGATATGATCGCCGAGGATGGCGAACTGCTCGATATTCTCCTCGATCTGGCGGTATGCCGTCTGCTTGATCCCGAAGTTCCGTCTCCGCTCGGTTATGTCCCGTGAGATGGAGACGATCACCATCCTCTCACGAAGCATCATCCTGTGGGCATTGATCTCGACCGGGCAGCGCGATCCATCAGATCTGACCTGTTCGGTCTCAAAGAGGATCTGATCAGAGACACGCAGCTTCTTCACCTCTCTCAGGATCTCTCCCACCCGTTCCGGCGGGACGATATCAAGCGGAGATCGGGAGAGGAGCTCGTCCCGCGAGTACCCAAGCCGCTCGCAGGCGATATCATTCACCTCGATGAATGCCTCGGGCTCGCCTGTTCTGCTGATGGTATAGACCACTATCCCGTCATTGCCCCCATGGAAGAGGAGGCGGTACTTCTCCTCGTTCTCCCTGAGCCTCGCCTCCGTTTTCTTCCAGCGGGTGATCCCCCTGAGAACCCAGAGTGTCTGCCCGCCCTCGATCTCCCTCGCGGAGAGTTCATACCACTGCCGCTCGCCGGATGGCGATTGCAGCTGGATCTCCTTTCCTTTGAGCGGAATCTTTGAGATGAGAGCATCTTTCACCTCTGCAATAATCGCCTGATCCTCGATTCTGTTCTCTCTGAGGATCGATAGAAAGAGGCTCAGCGGATCGGGGGTATCGCCGATCCCCTCTCCGGCGATCCTCCTGAATGCATCGTTTGTATAGGTGATCGCATCCCCATCTGTGATCAGAATGCCATCTTCAAGTGCATCTCCGAAGGGAAGGATGGTGGCACTCATATTGGTAGTACACTTCCATCTTATGTTTAAATAGTTTACTTGTAGGAATGTATAAATCCCGAGAACCGGAATCTCTTTCATGAAGATCCTTGCATTCAACGGGAGCCCGAGGGGATCCCAGAGCTCGACCAGACAACTTCTCCTTGCCGCCTGCGAAGGTGCGGAAAAAGCCGGTGCCACAACCACCGTGGTTGATATCTGTGAGCTGGATATCGGGTACTGCAACGCATGTGGGAGCTGTTACATCACTGGTGACTGTGTCCTTGATGACGATTTCGAGGCTCTCTACTATCAGTTCCTGAATGCAGACGGGATCATCTTCTCCTCCCCCGTCTATATCAACTCGGTGACTGCACAGCTGAAGACCTTCTTCGATCGCCTTGCCGATGCCGTGCATTGCCAGCGGCTCTCCGGAACGTACGGGTGCAGCCTCTCAACTGCCGGGGGAGCTCTGGCTGAGGAGGTTGCGGAGTACCAGAACGGCGTGATCCGGATGCTTGGTGGCACCACGGTCGGATCGGTCGGCGTGAATACCAGGGGCGATCCCGGTGCAGTGAATGCGAAAATCCCGGCTGCAACAGCACTCGGGGCCGATCTCGCCGCTGCCATCCAGGAGCAGCGGCGGTATCCCGATCAGGAAGAGGAGCACCGGATCCGGCGGGAGCGGATGATCGAGCTCGTTCGCTTCAACAAGGACGCCTGGAAGTCCGAGTACGAGTACTGGGAGAATCAGGGGGCCTTTTCGGATCGCTGATTGAGCGCTTCTATCCGCCAGAGGATATTATCGGTATGGGATCCCATCCAGTAGAGCCGCCTGCATGAGGGGCACCAGCGGAAGGTGAGGTCCCTTTCTTCGGCTGGTGCATAGTCCGCCACCCGTATCTCCTCTTCGGGCGCATCCTCAAGGAGGCTGTTACAGATCGAGCAGCGGATCAGCCGGACCGAGAGGTCGATCTGCCCCCGGTCTTTCAGGTATGCGAGCTGATCGAGGATCTCTTTTTCTCTGATATAGATCCCCCGATCCCCGGCCCGTCCGGCAAGCTCACGGTCCCGGGTGAGGAGGATCCTGCCCTCCCGTTCTGCCCACAGGAGGAGTTCTGTATCTTCCTTTGGGTTGCCGGGGGGAAGGGTATCAGCACGTGCGGTATCATAGCCGAGGAGCCGGAGGTACCGGGTGAGAGTGCCGAGCATCCGGTCCACGAGGAACCGGGGTTCTGGGGTCATCTGAGCAGAAGCGGTATCTGTTTACCGCAGCCGCTACACCGGTCTCCGTCAAGCCCTGCTATCTTTGTAGAAAACCCTCTCCTTCGGATCAGATCAAGACCACAGGACGGACACCGGGTATCTTCGTACGATGACCCAGGAATATTCCCGAGATAGGGATACTCAAGCCCAAGTTCCCGTGCCCGATGGTAGATCCGCTCAAGAGTGGCAAGCGGTGTGGCGGGGGGATCGCTCATCCGGTAATCGGGATGGTACCGGGTGAAATGCATCGGAGTCTCCGGCCCCAGGTGCTCGATCACCCAGCGGATCAGGGAGTCGATCTCACCGGGATCGTCATTCACGCCGGGGATCACCAGTGTTACCGTCTCGATATGCATACCGAGTTCATGTGCGCGGATTGTGGCATCCAGCACCGGCTGGAGGCGGCCCCCGCAGATCTTCTTGTAGAAATCATCATTGAATGCCTTGAGATCCACACGGAAGGCAGAGAGCATCGGGGAGAGTTCGTTCAGTGCCTCTTCGGTGATGTAGCCGTTCGTGACATATATCGTCTTCAGATCGTGTTCTTGTGCGATCCTCCCCATATCCAGGGCATACTCATGCCAGATCGTCGGCTCATTATAGGTCCAGGTGATGCTCGCGGCACCGGATCGCTCTGCCTGCCGGACTCCCTCTTCAGGCCCAATCTGCCGGAACGGCAGATCCTCGATCTTCGCCTGCGATATCTCCCAGTTCTGGCAGTGCCGGCACCGGAAGGTACAGCCGATTCCGCCAAGCGAATAGGTGGTGGTGCCGGGGAGAAAATGGAAGAGCGGCTTCTTCTCGATCGGATCGAGTGCTGCTGAGACGACCTTCCCATAGGTCAGCGCATAGAGTTTTCCGTCCCGGTTCCCGCGAACCCCGCAGATACCCTCTTTTCCCTCCCGGATCAGGCATCCGTGCGGGCAGAGGCCACAGCGTATCGCTTCATCTTCCCGGATCCACAATCGTGCTTCCTTCATCTCTCCTCATTCACCCCGTTTTGATCTCTTTCCACTCTGTGAAACACGGCATTATATGTGATCCATGATGAAATGATTAAGGTACCATGAAGAAGGTAGTTATCTCGGTCGGCGGGTCGGTTCTTGTACCCACACTTGAGTCGAATAATCTCAGTGCATGGGTAGCCGTGCTCCGGGAGATTCAACAGGACTATTCCGTCTTCTGCGTCTGTGGAGGGGGAGGTGAGGCACGCCGGTACATTTCGGTCTGCCGGAGCCTCGGAATTGATGAGGGCACCGCAGACGAACTTGGCATCATGGTGACGCGGATCAATGCGTTTCTCCTGATCTCCGCACTCGGTGATGCCGCCTATCCAACTGTCCCGGCAACCTACCGTGAGGCGAAGCAGGCAGCGCTTCACGGCCGGATCGTCGTCATGGGAGGAGTGACCCCCGGCCAGACGACCGATGCAGTCTCAGCGGTTCTTGCAGAGGAGGTCGGAGCAGATCTGCTGGTGAATGCAACGGCTGTTGATGCGATCTACTCGGCAGATCCGAGGAAGGACGCCTCGGCAGAGCGGTTCTCGATGATCACCCCGGCTGATCTGATCGGGATCATCATGAAGGAGCGGATGGGCGCGGGATCGAACATGATCGTCGATCTGGTGGCAGCCAAGATCGTTGAGCGGAGTGGCATCCCCTTCATCGTGATGGATGGGAGAAAACCCGGCGATATCGTAACTGCGCTCAAAGAGGGGGTATTCAACGGTACTCTTGTTGCAGAGAAGCCGGATTCCGTCCTCCCCCTCTGAGATGCGGATAAAACGATACCCTTTTTTAGATAGACCCTCAATTTAGTAAGGTCACGGGGTAGTAGGGTAGCCTGGTCCATCCTAGAGCGTTTGGGACGCTTTGACCGCAGTTCGAATCTGCGCTACCCCATTTGAGATGGACTCAAATACCGCTTTTCTGATCTATTCACGGCTGAATGATCGCTATCCTCATACGGAGACCCATTTTCTGCACTTTCAGGATCCCTACGAGTGCCTGATCCTGACGATCCTCTCTGCCCAGACGACCGACGCCACCGTGAATCTGGTAGCCCCCTCTCTCTTTGCACGGTTCCCGACTCCGGAATCGCTTGCATATGCGGATCTGGAGGAGGTGGAGAGAATCATCCACAGAACTGGTTTTTACCATGCAAAAGCCCGGCATATCACCGGTGCGGCGAGGGCACTCGTAGAGCGGTTCGATGGCACTGTACCGTCTACGATGGAAGAGCTTCTGACGATCCCGGGTGTCGGGAGGAAGACCGCAAATATCGTCTTAAACCATTCCTTTGGGATCGATGAGGGAATCGCCGTCGATACGCATGTCCGCCGCCTTGCACAGCGGATCGGGTTCTCAGACTCGGCAAACCCTGATAAAATCGAGCAGGATCTGATTGCGATCTTTCCCCGTTCCCATTGGGGCGGGATCACCTACCTGCTGATCCGGCATGGGCGGGAGGTCTGCCCTGCCAGAAAGCCGCAGTGTGGCGCCTGCGTGATCCGGGACCTCTGCCGTTTTGTCTGCTTACAGGAAGAAAGGTGAAACGATAGCAAAGAAGCAGAAGGAGACGAGAGCCGCTGCGGGTATTGTGATGATCCAGGCGATGATGATCTCCCGCACCACTCCCCACCGCACAGCAGCTGACCCCTGAGTGGTGCCGACACCCATGATTGCCCCGCTCATTGCATGGGTTGTCGAGACCGGGATGCCGAGCATCGTCATTGCGGAGAGGACAAGACCGCCGGATGTGGATGCAGAGAAGCCCTGGTAGGGGGTGATCCTGGTGATCCTGTTTGCCAGCTTATCGATGACACGCCATCCTCCAAGGAGCGTACCAAGCGATATTGCGGCACAGGAGGCAAATATCACCCAGAGCGGCACCTCAAAGACTGTTATTAAGCCTCCGGCGAAGAGTATGGCGGTGATGATACCCATCGCGTTCTGTGCATCATTGCTCCCATGCCCGATGGCGTGGAAGGATGCCGAGACGATCTGGAGTTTTCTGAAGATATAGTTCATACGCTGTGGCCTGCTGGCGTTGCTTAAATAGCGCATGATAAAGGCGGCGAACGCATAGGCGGCGATGAATCCAAGTGTCGGGGAGACGACGATGAATAAGACGATGGCCAGGATACCCTTGATCTCAATGATGTCGAGGAACATGGAGATCGGTATGATGATCGCGATCCCGATGATCGCACCAAGGCCAAAATAGATCGGTTTTTTATCTCCTGCATAATACGCGAGTGCCCCAAATATCAACGCTCCCGCACCTGCCCCGAAGAGGGCGATCTCGAGCATCAGGATGATCGTCTCCCAGTCGGGCCAGATCACCGCAAAGAAGCCTGCCGCCCCGATACCGGCACCCATGATCCCTCCGACAAGGGAATGGCTGCTTGAAACCGGTATGCCAAAATGAGAACAGAAGAAGACCCAGAAGACCGACCCGACAAGACCGGTGACAAGGACAAAAGGAGTGAGTATTGCGGGATCGACGATCCCTTTTCCTATCGTCTTTGCAATGGCAGTTGAGAAGAGGAACGGACCGACGAGATTAAAAAAAGCGGCAAGCCCGACTGCCTGGAGCGGGGTGAGCACCTTGGTGGCGATGACGGTGGCAATGGAGTTTGCCGCATCGTTTAAGCCATTTACAAAGTTAAAGAGGAGGGCAAGTCCGATCCCCGCAATGATAAGAAACTCCATAGAAAATCACGAATGACGGATTGCTATATCTGCAAGGACATTTGCTGCGTCCTCGCTCTTATCGGTTGCCTCTTCAAGACTCTCGTAGATCCCTTTCAGCTTGATGATCCTGATCGCATCATTACTGTTGAAGAGATCGGTTATTGCGTGGGCAAGCACATCATCGGCCAGGTTCTCAAGCCTGTTGATCTCGATGCATTTCATCTCGAGATTCTCAGGCTTTTTGAGATTCCGAACCTCCCGTACTGCCACTGCCACCTCTCTGGACTGGAGATAGATGATCTTTGCAAACTCCCTCATGTAAGGATCTGTCTCCAGAATCCCGTAGGTGAGCATCTTCCTGGCGGTTCCGTCAACAAAATCCAGCATGTCATCCAGTGCTGTTGTCAGCCGTGATATCTCCTCGGGCTCAAGGGGGGTGATAAAGCTCCGGTTCAGCTCAGCATATGCCCGGTGAGCAAGGGCATCACCCTGATGTTCATAATTCTTGATCTCTTTGACCTTCAGTTCGACATTGGTATAGTCGTCAACAAGGTCAACAAGGAGACGGGCAGCTTCTGTTGTTGTATCTGCGAGCTGCTCGAAGATATCAAAGAAGACATGATCGTTTGGAATAATCCAGTCTCGTAAACTCACAAGACACCACTCTTACAAGGAATCTTAAGGATAAAAAGGTCTTGATTCGAACCCGTTCAAAACTTTTCCATTCATTTCCGGAATGGCTGATCTGTTTCTCATCAGGGTTCGTCTCATCTGCTCTTCATCTCTCTTGTTTCATCGCATGCTCGCGGCTGCCGATGAATTCACGGATCATCTTTGCAGCAACGGCAGCGGTCTGCTCTGAATCATTTGGGAGCACCTCGACATAGTCGAATGCCACTGCCTGACCGGCAAGGGCCCGGATCACGGATCGGAGATCCCAGTGAGTGATCCCGAAGGGGTCCGGTGTCCCGAGACCCGGCGTCAGGCATGAGTCGATGGCATCCGCATCGATCGAGAGATAGATCTCATCTCCACCGATGGCGGCTTTCACCTCGCCAAGGATAGCGTTGATACCCCGCTCATGGATCTCGTCTGCGGTATAGATCCGGTGGTGTGCCGCTTCCTCAAACTCCTCTTTTGATCCGCTCCGCGCACCGATGATGATGATATTCTGAATGCCGAGATCGCGGACCCGTGCTGAGACACAGTCATGGTTATAGAGGGATCCCCGGTATTCATTCTGGAAATCGAGGTGGGCATCACAGACGACATACCATTTCGGCATGGCAGCGCGCACGGCACCGATGGTGATGGAGTGCTCGCCGCCGAGCATCACCGGTACTTTTCCGTCTCCGAGGATCATGGAGACGGTATCCTCAACCTGCGCCACGACGGTCTCCGGATCCACTTCAGGGTAGAGATCTCCGAGATCAGTGAAGGGGATATCGCTGAGCTCGAATCCGTACTCCGGCACGTATGGCTCGAAATTGTATGATATGGCCCGAATGGCGCCGGGTGCGGCACGGGTGCCGGGTTTGTATGAGGTTGTTCCGTCATAGGGGACGCCAAATATCACATACCGGGCATCATCATACGAGGCTTCGGCATCGGCAAAAAGAGAATTTGAAAAGGATTGCATATTCAGAGGTCAAGCTTGCGTTTACCGAGTGACTCGATATAGGGCATCTCTTTGCCGGGCTCGATATGCTTCAGCTGCTCATCTGTGACGTTCAGCTCGAAGTTTGTATATTCTTTCATATCCATGAAAGAGACGGTATTTGCGGCGATGGAGATGACCTGGGCGCTCTTCCGTTCAACGATCGGGGCATAGATTTTTGCTCCGACCGGTGACACAAAAGAGCGTTTCATGCCATCAAAGATGCCAACTGCATCGATCCGTGCCTTTGCGGAACCGTGCTTGCCGGGCTTTGAGGTAGCGATGCTCTGAATCTTGCATGGTTCATCATCAATAACCATGTAGCGACCTTCTTTGAGTTTCCCAACTTCTGTCTGTTCTTTCATGATCTTTTCTCGCAGGAGTAATTTATTGAATCAAAAGAACATAAAGACACCGCAATAATGAATGAAACCCCCTTCCTTACCACATGCCAGGAACTCTCCATCCCGCTCCGTGCGGAGATCCGTGATCTCGTCGGTACCGAGCAGGCTGGAGTGGAGATCGGGATGGGTGCGGATCATACTCCGACCGAGGTTATTGATGCTGTTGCAGAGTCGCTTGTGCTCGATCATCTCAGGAAGTCAGGCATCTGCCGGAGGGTCTTCAGCGAGGAAGCAGGTCTTGTTGATCTGGCCGGAGACGAGGGGACGATCTACCTCGATCCGATCGACGGCACCTATAATGCCGTTGCAGGTATCCCTTTCTATGCGATCTCGCTTGCCTATGGTCTGAATGGGGAGATACGCGAGGGGTATGTGATGGATCTCGCCTCGGGAGAGGAGTTCTATGCTCTTCGTGGTGGCGGTGCATTCCAAAATGGAATGCCGATGTGCGTCTCGAATGTCTCGTCATTGCATACAAGTGCGATGAGCCTGTACGGGAAGAAATTTGATCCTGCCAGTATCATCCGGCTTGGCAGCGAAATTCGGCGATGGCGTCTCTTTGGTGCATCAGCCCTTGAACTCTGTTATGTTGCCTGTGGCAGGATTGACGGATTTATCGATCTTCGGAATACTCTGAGGATCATTGATGCCGCCGCCGGAATGCTCATCTGCACAGAAGCCGGAGGGGTAGTATCGGCACCGGATGGTGGCGGGGTGAATTTCCCCGATGATGTCTCTGCCGGGCGGTGCATGGTAGCAACGAATGCGGTGATCCACCGGAAAGTAATCGAATATCTCAGGTGAAGAATGCGGTATTTTATCGTCTCACGGATTGATCGCGATGAAGCGATCGCCTTTGCAGGCTCGCTTGCAGATGACCTCCGGATCGCCGGACATACAGTGCTCTTTGAACACGATACTGCTGATGCCCTGAAGCGGGACGGTGGCATCTCTTTTGAGGATCTGCCGGGCCGGGCGGATCTTGTGGTTGCGGTCGGGGGGGACGGCACCGTCCTCAGGGCTGTTGCAAGGATGCAGACACAGCTTCCGGTGATCGGTATCAACTGGGGGGAAGTCGGGTTCCTTGCAGATCTCGAGCGGGGTCATGCACTCGAGTTCCTCACCGCCCTCAAACCCGGTTTTCCTGTGGAGAAGAGGATGCGGCTTGCTTTTGAGGGCGATCACGGCCTGGTCGGCGATGCACTCAACGAGGCGTTGATCGTCACCTCACGGCCTGCGAAGATGCTCCGGTTCTCGATGGTCATCGATGGAGATGTTGCCGAGACATTCCGGGCCGATGGGATCATCCTCAGCACACCGACCGGCTCAACAGCCTACGCGATGAGTGGTGGGGGTCCGATCGTCGATCCCTGGATCGACGGGGTGCTCGTTGTTCCGCTCGCACCGTACATGCTCTCATCCCGCCCCCATATCATCTCAACAGACCGGAAGATCGAGATCCGCCTCGAGAGTACAAAACCCGCCAACCTGGTCATCGACGGGGTTGAGGTGGAGCCGCTTGGCCTCTCGGGATCGATTACCGTGTCGCGATCAGCTGAGCCGGCACTCTTTGTCAAAAGCGAACGGACCTTCTTTGAGAAGGTGGAGCAGAAACTGAGACGCCTCTGATCATCAGGTTTATCGTTGAATGGATGAATAGGCTCTTGTAGAAAATAACGGAGTGTGAATGATATGGATGAGATGCGAACCGATCTGGATTTTGCTGCGATATCTGCATTGCTGAAAGAAGAACTCGGCCTGAAAGGTTCCCCGGTTGCCATCAAGCTGGTAGGATCTGAAAAGCAGATCCCCGAGGGGATGGAAAAGGCACCCGAGGTAATGAGGCACTGCCAGATGGTCTCGATCGCCCGGAATGAAGGGAAGTGTTTCTATGCAACCGCCGACAAGCACAACTGTATGGGCGGCGCCTGGGCACTTGGGCTCCGTGAAATAACCCCGTCTCTCAAATCCGGCGAGTTCTATTACGCCCTTGGAAAGTACGAAAGCTGGGCTGCCTGCCGCCGGACTATCCAGAATGTCCCACATCTCCCCCCAGGCGATACCTATGCGACGTTATATTGCCCACTGGAATCGACACTCTTTACTCCCCATGTGGTGCTGATCGTTGCCGAGCCGCGATCGATGCTGAAGCTGGCACAGAGTATTCTGTTCCGGATGGGCGGCAGGATCTATTCGGAGATGTCAGGGATCCAGTCGGTCTGTTCTGATGCCACTGCCACAGTGTACATGAGTGGAAAGCCGAATATCTCACTTGGCTGCGACGGGTCGCGGAAGTTCTCGGGTATTGCCGATGGTGAGATGGTGATGGGTATCCCCGGTGAGCTGCTCGGAGAGATAGCAGAATCCCTTCCGATCGTCATCGGTGCACCGGGCTCAAAGAAATAACTCTTTTTTGATCTCCGAATCCTTCTTATCACCAGCAGACGACTAGTACAACGACAAGGTGGAATGGGCGTTGCGGATCTCGATGAAGCTAGAGTTGAAGGATACTCCGGGCCAGCTGCTCGGGGCATTAAAACCGATCTCGGATATCGGTGGGAATATCATTACGATCATCCACCAGCGTGACCAGACGACTGCCGAGAACACCCTGAAAGTTGATATCGTCCTTGAGCTCGCGGAAAAGAAGCTTGATGCCCTGATCGAAACCCTCCGTGAACGGGGGTGCGGGGTTGTTCGGATCGGCAAACACCGGCTTCTGCAGAAACAGTCGCTGATCATGATCGGACATCTGATGCATACCGATCTCACCGATACGGTTGACCGCATCGACCAGACGGGGTTTGCCGAGGTCTCTGAGCTGCATATGGTGATGCCCGCAATCGATGAGCCATCGACTGCCAAGATTACGCTCCGTGCGGTTTCTCCCGAGGATATGCTCCATGCAGTCAGGATCCTCCGTGAAGTCGCAGCACAGAAGGATATTCTGATCCTTGAGCCTCTGGAGGGTGTTGAATGAGGATTGCGATCATCGGGTTCGGGGCAGTCGGGCAGGGGCTTGCCAGGGTGCTTGACGAATCAGAGAGCGGATGTACTGTGACTGCTGTTGCAGATTCCCGATCTGCCTGCATGAATGCAGACGGGCTTGATATATCCGGTCTGCTTGCCCGGAAGAAGGAGACGGGGCTCTGTGGGGATGCGGATACTGGTATTGCTGATATCCTCTCCTCAGGTGCATTTGATATCCTTGTCGAGGTCTCGCCCACAAATGCAGATACCGGAGAGCCTGCCCTCTCGACGATCCGATCAGCTCTTGCCATGGGAAAACATGTCGTCACCTCGAATAAGGGGCCGATCGCCTGTGCCTACCATGAGCTGAAGGAGCTTGCCGACCAGCATGGGGTGATGCTCGGGTACGAAGCGACCGTTGCCGGTGCGGTGCCGATCGTCTCAGGACTCAGTCAGGGGCTTGCCGGCAATACGATCCTGTCGCTCCACGGCATCTTAAACGGAACCTGCAACTATATCCTCACCAGAATGCGGGATGAGGGTCTCACCTATCCGCAGGCGCTTCAGGAGGCCCGCGATCTCGGGTATGCCGAGGCGGATCCGACCTATGATGTAAAAGGGATCGATGCTGCGATCAAGCTCGTGATCCTGGCAAATACGGTTCTTGGGATGGATATCAGGCTCTCAGATGTTGCGATCACCGGGATTGATTCGATTACGCTCGAAGCCCTGAGCCTTGCAGAGGCTGAAGGTGCAACGATCCGGCTGATCGGCGAGATTCTGCCTGCAAAAAACCAGGTGCGTGTTTCACCCCGTGTGATCCCGCTCGACCACCCGCTTGTCGTGGACGGGACACTAAATGCGATCTCGGTCAGTTGCGATCTGGCAGGGCCGGTAACCTTCATGGGAAAGGGTGCCGGGCCGTACCCGACCGCCAGTGCGATCCTCGCCGATCTCAATTACATCAGGGATGCATATGACCGGGGTGCTTGACAAGAGGAATAAAATCCTCTCCCTGATGCGTCGAATTACGCAGGATGAAGGTTCTTTTACGGTTGCGCAGATCTCCCGCCGGATCGGTATCCCGAGGACAACCGCACAGGACTGGACGAACCGTCTTGTTCAGGAGGAATGTATTCTTCTTGATGCTCCCGGAAGAGGGAGGGAGCCGGCACGCTATATTGCCCGGACTGCTCTCCCCAGAACCCTCTGCAAACGGATTTTTACGACCTATGATGAGGATCTCGTTGAGATCTATCATGAGTGCATGAGCTCGGGCTGCGCCGCCTTCTGCCGTCATCATCACGGGCGTGCCGGCGGCGCCCTCTCCTCTGTCAGGAGGGATGGAACCCTCCTCCGTGAGCGTGGTCGTTTTGGAGATGCGTCTGCGGATGTCGGCCTCTCTCCTCTCCCCGCAGTGAGTGTTGTTGCGATCCAAAAGGAAGGGGATCAGATCATCCAGACGATCCGGTCGTTTGGCGGTCCTTCATACTCTCTGACCGAGATGATGTCACGTGCGCGCGGTGTGCAGGCGGTGCATACCCGCCGGAATGGCAATATCGTCGAAGGGGATGTCTATACAAAGGCGCTCAGGCTGGTTGCGATCGGGATCGATGATACCGATTCGGAAGGGAGTGGTGCGACATTTGCACTCGCCTATGCCCTTCTCCAGCATATCGGAAGGATGGATGGCGTGATGCCGATAGCTCATCATGTCGCGATGCTCTCGCCTGCAATTGCCGAGAAGACGGCAGGCAATTCATGCAGCCTGATCGAATGTGCAGCCGAAGAGCACCTGATACCGGGTATCATCGATCAGGCAACCTCGTTTATTGCCGGAGAATCGTCATCCCCGCACTGGGGGATTGCGGTGAAGGTCGGCCTCTCCCGGCCTGCCGGGCTTCTTGCCTATGGGGCAAAAGCGAGATCTGATCGCATTGCTCCTGAGGAGGCGAAGTCAGTTGCTGAAGGATCAGGGATCAGGATCGCCGGTGGCCGTGGAGTGATTGGTGCGCTGGCTGCCGTCTCACTGCATGGGTGCGATGATGAGGTGCTCCTGAACCCGAAGATCCCGATCTGAGTTCAGGGTTTGTAGCCGTACTTCCAGTCTGTTGCATTGAGTTCTTTTACCATTGCAACAATTGCATCCACCAGTACCTTCTTCATCAGAAGCCCCTTTTCTCTGCTTCCTTTCGTCGGATCCCCGGTTGTTCCGGTATCGGTTATCTCCGAAAAGAGCCATTTGATCTCGCCGAACTCCGGGAGATCCGGAACCCGTCCTGCTGCATGTTCCATCCGGCAGAGCTCTCCAAAGAGTGCGAGGCTGATGGATGTCTCTCCTTCGCCGCCATGGCCAAGGCCCTCCCAGACCTCGAAGAATCCATCAGGAAGGAGGGGGGTGATCGACTCCCACCATGCACCGAGGGAGGCGATCTTCATCCCGGGATGAGCGACTTTTATTTTTCTCGATGCGATCTCGATCGGGGCGATGTTGCCGTCATGGCCGTTTAAGATGAAGACGTGCCTGATTCCTTCCCGGTGGAGGGATTCAAGAATATCCCCGATGATAGCAATCTCTGTTTCGAACCTGAGCGAGACGGTGAAGGGAAAGTCGCGGTAGTGTTCGGATACCCCATAGGGAATGACCGGGAGGACGGCTGCCCCCGGTATCTGCTTTGCTACTTCTTCTGCGAGGATGGCAGCAGTATAGGCGTCGGTTGCGAAGGGGAGGTGGCTGCCGTGGCTCTCGAGCGATCCGAGCGGGAGGATCACCAGATTGAAGGGATTTTCCCGAAAATCCTGGGCGGTTAAATGCTGTATCTGCTGAGGATTCTTCTCCATAGTGAGAGAATTGCATTCATTTGTTATCTACTCTCTCTTTCTGTGGTGGGGTGCAAAGACCGATTCTTACTTATAATATCGACCCTTACGCCTTCAGGTATGACAGAAGCAGCAGCAATTGGAGACGTTGTTCGGATCCACTATACTGGCACACTTCTCGATGGTGAGGTCTTTGACACGTCACTTGAGCGTGAGCCACTCGAGTTTGAAGTCGGTGCAGGACAGGTAATCCCCGGTTTTGACCAGGGAATTGAAGGAATGGTTGCCGGTGAGTCCCGGCGGCTCGAAATTCCGGCAGATCAGGCCTATGGCGAGCGGAATGAAGAGATGATCTTCCCGGTACCAAAGGATCAGTTCCCACCGGATATCGTCCCGAATGTCGGCGATCGTTTCCAGGTGCAGGTCGGCGAAGATCAGGTTATTGAAGTGGGTGTCACCGGGATCACTGATGAAGCAGTGACTCTCGATGCAAACCATCCCCTCGCCGGGCAGACGCTCGTCTTTGAAGTGACTCTTGTTGAGATTAAAGAGTGAAGTGAGGAGATATCCTCATCATTTTTAGGGAATATATTTCCTGCTATTTTTTCGGAGATTCTTTCTCCGGTTTTTTTTCTGATGAACTCTTTTCGCCTCTGTTGAAAGGCATTGCTTCTGAAAAAAGGATCTTTTGGGGAGTAGAAAAAGAGATTTAGAAGTCCGTCATGATACGGAACTGGTCGATCTCTTCTGAGTTAATCTCTTCGAGGAACTCTTCTGCCGCATGCTGGATGTTCTTGCTTGCGGTGATGGCACGGCCGACAACGAGAATGTCTGCTCCCGATGCAAGTGCCTTCTTTGCCACATTCACGCGGATGCCGCCTGCGGTTGCCACAAGGATCTTGCCGCCTGCTGCCTTCTTGATGGCGGGGATGTCGCCCCAGGCATAGTCGCTCCCTTCTGCGTCGATTGCACGGTGCATCTCAACAACATGCGGGAGTGCATTGATCTTTGCAAGTGCCTTGACAAGGTTTAACGGGGATTCGACATTGAGCATATCCACGACTGCATAGATGCCGGTCTTCCGTGCTTCGAGGACTGCCTTCTCGATGGTCGAGATCGGGGCAAGTCCTGAGATGACGACTGCGTCTGCCGAGGCGTTTGCGCACATCCGGGTCTCGAGGTTGCCGGTGTCGAGGGTCTTTAAGTCCGCGATGATGAAGGCATCCGGTCTCAGTTTCCTGATCTCTCCGATGATAGAGAGGCCGAACTGCTTGATCAGCGGTGTGCCCGCTTCGATGATCAGGTGGTCGTTCTTCGGCAGTTCTGTCAGGACACGGGCCATGTGGTTCATATCCACAAGATCCATGGCGACCTGGAGGTATGGAGGGTTCCAGAGCCGCTGCACCTTGAAGCCCATAACACCGTGTGCTGCACGGTCTTTCTCGTGGAGGATCGTCTTCTCATCAGGGAAGGATTCGAATGCCCGTGAGAGTGAGAGTTTCATGGCTCCATAGTTGAACCGGTAGATCCGGTTGTAGTCTTCTGCATCTGGTGCGAGGTAGACACTGGCAATAATGACGATGTCATCGATGTTGATGCCATTGAAGAGCCCCTCTTCGAGGCTGTCTGCAACTGCCTTTGCCACTGCTGCCTGCACAGGTCCAAACATCTCCTTCACCTGATCGCCCTTCTTCAGGGTGACCTTCGGGATGATGACGGTTGCGGGTTTTGTCAGGAGGTTTGGCCTGATCACTGCCAGGAGTGGTGTATGTCCTGCCGAGAGCTGGGAGAGTGCATTTGCAAATGCGGATCCCACCGGCCCGTTTTTGTCTCCTACTAACAGGTCGATGTGTGCCAGTTCCGGCCCATCGCCAACTAAAGCTTCACCTATTGAATACATACAAAAGTTCCTGCCTTGCTCATAACTATGGATCGAAGATCTATAAAATGGCGAGCGTTTTTCAGAAGAATGAAAGGTGGGGTCGGTGAGATTTGAACTCACGATCGACGGGTCTCTCCGACAAGCGTATGAGCGGATACATCAGCATCAGCGCTCCAACGGGTCATCATCTCAATCAATCAGCAGACCCGATTGTTCATCATACGCCAAGACCGCTGGAGCCCGTCGCCATACCGGACTAGGCCACGACCCCGATCCTGTCTTGTAATAATGGCTGTATCGTAATTTATAAGTTACGAACTCGTATTTCGATATCTTTTTTCCTCTTGAGCCGGTACGTCTTAAGGAATGGTGGAAGGCAGCTATACATGCGGGGTGTCTGAGATGCCCCTGCGAGGAGAGACGATTGGCGCAATGCTCAATCAGATCGCGGCAAAATACCCGGATACCGAGGCTCTCGTCTCTGTACACCAGGGCATCAGGTATACGTACAGGGAGTTCCTTGACGAGGTCGAGGTCGTTTCCCGTGGTTTAATGGCCCTTGGGGTGGAGCGCGGGAACCGGGTGGCGATCTGGGCGCTCAATTATGCGGAATGGGTGATTGTCCAGTTCGCAACCGCCAAGATCGGCGCAATCATGGTGAACATCAATCCGGCATACCGGACCTATGAGCTTGAGTATGCCCTGAAACAGTCCGAGGTGCAGACCCTGATCATCCAGGGGCAGTTCAAGACCTCGGATTATCTCGGGATGTTCTATGAGGCATGCCCTGAGGCGGCATCGTCGCGCCCCGGCAGGATCAACTCGGATATCTTTCCGTACCTGAAGAATGTGATCTATCTTGGAGATGAACCAAAGGATGGGATGTTCCTCTGGAAGGAGATCCACGAGATGGCAGAGGATATCTCACCCGGGGAGCTCCTTGAGCGGGAAGAGGTGCTGGAGTTTGATGATCCGATCAATATCCAGTACACCTCGGGAACAACCGGATACCCGAAGGGGGTCGTCCTCTCCCATCACAGCATCATGAATAACGGGTTTGTGATCGGGGAAGGGATGCGGTTTACCGAGAAGGATCGGCTCTGTATCCCGGTGCCGTTCTATCACTGTTTTGGGATGGTCCTCTCAAACCTTGCCTGCGTGACACATGGATCAACGATGGTGATCCCCTCCCCGGTCTTCAATGCTGAGGCGGTGCTGAAGGCGATACAGGATGAGCGGTGCACCGCGGTCCACGGTGTTCCGACGATGTTCATCGCGGAACTCTCGCTCCCTGACTTTGATTCATACAAGCTTGATTCACTCAGAACCGGGATCATGGCCGGTTCGCCCTGCCCGATTGAGGTGATGAAAGAGGTGAATACCCGGATGCATATGTCCGAGATCGTGATCGTCTATGGGCAGACCGAGACCTCCCCTGGTGTGACGATGTCTACTGTTGACGATCCGCTGGTTCGCCGGGTCTCGACTGTTGGGCGGGCAATGCCCCATACTGAGCTGAAGATCATCGATCCGCAGACCCGGCGGCTTGTGCCCCGCGGTGAGCCGGGCGAGATCTGTGCACGCGGCTACATGGTGATGAAGTGCTATTACAATAATCCAAGTGCCACCCACTCCACCATCGATCCGAATGGCTGGAACCACACGGGTGATCTCGGCGTGATGGATGAGGAAGGCTATATCCGGATCGTCGGCCGCCTGAAAGAGATGGTGATCCGGGGCGGTGAGAATATCTATCCCCGTGAGATCGAGGAGTTCCTCCATCACCATCCAAAGATTGCCGATGCCTACATCATCGGTGTCCCTGATGTCAAATACGGCGAGGAGCTGATGGCCTGGGTGAAGGTCGAGGACGGCGAGACTCTCACCGAGGAGGATATCCGGGCGTTCTGCAAGGGAAAGATCGCCCATTACAAGGTGCCGAGGTACTACACGTTCGTCGACAGCTTCCCGATGACGATCTCAGGCAAGATCCAGAAGTTCAAGATGCGGCAGCAGGCAGTTGAAGAGCTCGGCCTTCAGGATGCCGAGAAGATCGAGACGGCCTGAGGCTCTCCGGGAATCTCCTTTTTTGGTAACTAATCAGCCATGCCTAATTACCATAGGGGGAGTGTTAATTATCGATCAGGTTCTGACCCTTCCTGGTTAGCCGATATTTTTGTTTACTGCTCTTTGGTTTATCGGGGAGAGTCATTTCTATCAAATTTTCATGGAGGGCTGGCAGCAGATAGGCTTTCCTGAAGTGCTCATTATCTTTCAGGCCGAGAATATCCTGAAGATCCTGTCGTGACAATTCTCCTTTCAGAATACTGAGCATCTTCCTTACTTCCGGGGTGACATCCGGGGTAACTTCCGGGGTAACTTCCGGGGTAACTTCCGGGGTGACATCCGGGGTAACTTCCGGGGCAAAGAAAGTCAGGGTGACGCCATGCTCATCTTCCGACCATTTCGGCTGAGGTAAACTATGCTCATAACAAACCTTTTTAATCATCACACTGCCCCTCCCCAGCATCTCCATCAGCCCCCGCAGATAGAGCACATGGGCAATGTCCGGATTGCGCAGTACCGAGATATGCCCGGAAAGGAGGGTATCCGGTGTCACACCTTCAGGAAACCTGCCCGCGTTCCAGATTTCCAGGTAGTCAGGATAGATGTTTATGTGAATCCCTCCGGAGAAGCTACTGTAATCCCGGTGCACAAATGCATTGACCAATCCTTCCCGTATTGCAGCTACTGGATAAAGCGGTTCGTCACGCCTAATAAGGCTCTCCTTATCAAAAAAGGATGTTGTTGGTGTATTTCGTTGTATGAAATAGAACGCTTCCTCTAAGACCGGTACCAATGCCCCTTCAAAGGATTTCATATCCCGATATGTCTCATCATCCTTGTTTTTTGTAAAACAGGTGGCACGAACTCTTATCTGCGGATAACGGATTGCTGGATTGGCTCCAAATAGTACGTCACCACCATTCGTCAGGCGTCCATAGCGACATAATCCCAGATCTTCAAGAATCTGAATCGTATTTTTTGTATCCCGAAAAGTAAACCTGGCCCTGTAAGCCACTGCATTCACGGTAGAATTAATTTCATCATTATCCAGATCCTCTTGTATGTCCGCGGAAGAAAAGCGACGCTCCCATCGCTCAGGTTCAATCTGTTTACGGAGCACCATATCACGGATCGTTTCTATATCTGCTTTTTGTGGCATATGATCATCAAGGATATAGATCACATTCTCAAATGCGTACGGGAGATCTTTACCAGCCGGAACTTCGATAGTCAATACATTCTTTGCTCCAACTTTGTGGGCCTGAACAGATACGAGCGCCCCAGGTGAAATATCCTTTATCAAAGCTTTTTCAAGAATCTGAACGAGGTTATTGGCATCCTCTATACCAATAATATCATCTCTGTTTGTTGCGCCACATACAAGTGAACCACCTGATGTATTCAGTAAACCACAGATGAATGAACCAATGATGTTCTGATCCTGGCAGTCTGGTAAAAAAAGTATGCACCGGCCATCTTCTGGCAGTATTACCTCATCAATACTATCTGAGTTCATGTTCATCCCTCCTCCTGACGATTTTTGAAATATGGGCGCTATCATGTAAATTCTCACGTACAAACGCTTCGACTTCCTGATAGCGAGAGAATTGTGCCATAGCAAAAAGAGCAGCGTCATCATCAGAATTGAACTTCTGGACCCAGTCCCCCTGTCGATCTTGTGGTGGTTTCTGAGAGCGGATGGCCTCTTCGTACATATTTATAACACGGAGATCATCCAGGATCTGGTTTTTCTCCATTGAAAGTTTTTTTCGGCCACTCTCTCCTTTATATCCCAGGTGGTCCAGAAGCGATTTGGCAAAAACTACATGAGCATGGGCTAGAAGCCAGCGTGGCTTGCTTAGTTTAATGGCAGTCTTGAGTTCATGATGGGTAATGGAAACATCATTCTCATGTATTCCACTGCCATAGCGGGGGGTAATCAATCCAAGAAAGAGATCGCATTTCTCCACCCCTGCAATACAATTATCAAAAGCTGAACGGTGTGATAAGACTGGCATGGTTCCCTTGTGCGACATCCATACTTCATACCCAAATTCTGTTAAAAGCGTATATATCCTATCTAGAAGTTCTTCGATACCATAGACTGTGGATGAAACCATTATCGTCAGTTTTTTGTTTTGCTTCATCTTTCCTCTATTCCGTTCTAATTATAACGATCATATGATTAGAATCAATATAGCTTTTTGTACTTTATATCCTCAGATATTGCGGATTGAACGATTATGGAGCTTTTACCTGAAAGAGTGATCAAGGTACTATGATTCAAAGGAGGTTCGGGGTGAGAGGTGCTTACAGTTTACGACAATCAAACCCTGTTATATGATGAATGCATGGGAAAACCCATAATTTTAATCTTGTGTGCCTGTTGCCCTCGATGGTATCATGAGTGCTGTTCTCTTAGTCTATATTCCCTAAATTATCATTGGTTATAATGACTCTCTCCTATTCTCTGGCTTGATACGCCACTCAATATCAAAGATAGGGTGTTATATCCGCATGCTATTTCCATCAGGTGCTCTTCCGAGCGCACTCCCATAGGCTTTCTTCTCCGGGTGAAATATTTAGGGGGTGAATAACTGATCCATTTAGTGGGTAGTATCTCTACCTGCCTGTGGGGGAGATTCATATTGCCTGACTGCTTAACTACCTCATCATGGGGTATGAGATTGTTCTGATCGATTCGGCTGAGAAAGATTCTTTGTTAGCTGCTCTGAACCGCTCAAAGCTGTATGAAGTCCGCTCTGAGATCTATGGCTGCTGTATCAAGCTGCTCACGGATTCCAATGCGGTGAGGCTTCGGTTCTCTGAGAACTTCTTCTTTGCATCCCAGTCGATCAGATCCCACGGGCGGCTCTTTGTCCTGCATAATGCAGCATTCCCGGAGAATGCGGTCAGGTACGATCCCGTCTCTAAGACTGCGTTTCTCTTCAATATGACCTATTATGGGTGGATCAAGTCACTAGCCCTTGCACTTGCCGGAGATATCCTTGAGGACGGCCACGGGATCGCCTCCTGCCACGGCGCCTGCCTTGATCGACGGGGCGAGGGATTTGCGATCGTTGGAACCTCGGGTGCCGGGAAGACAACCCAGACGTACGGGTTTCTCCTTGACCCGGCTGTCCGGGCTATTGCTGATGACTGGTTCTTCTTCCGGATCTTTGGTGAGGAGGCTCTGGCGTACTCGAGTGAAAAAAACTTCTATATCCGATCCGATCTCGCCGCTGCCTGGCCCGAGTTTGCCCCGCTCCTCAAACGATCAGATTATGATGCCGAGGGCAGGGCGGTTGTGGATCTCCGGTGGGCTATTGGGAAGGGTCGGATCTTCCCCCTGACAACACTCCGCCGTCTCCTGGTGCTGACGCCGGATACAGAGGGGGTCCGGCGTCTCTCAACCGAAGAGGCGCTGTCTCTATTGGAGACGAACTCCTACTTCAACCCCCATCTGCTGGTAAAGAGTGAATATAAGGCACAGCTCCGGCAGCAGTACTACCGGCAGCTTCTTGAACGGGTGGAGGTGCTGCTTGTCGGGAGGAGAGGAACCCCCGCCGAGACGCTCGCGGTGCTTCAGGAGATTGTCGGGGGGAGATCTAGTGTTTGATGAATGGGACAGAACCTTTAACGTCGATCAGATCAATGGTACATTTGCGTGATATCTATGAGGGATGCAGATGCCTGATTCCGATCAGGTGGCTTCCGATGATCGAAGAAGGGAAACCCAGAACTCAGAGAGAAGGCCTGCTCTTTTGTATGGAGGTTTGCTTGCTGCATTTCTGGTAATGGTTCTGATCCTCTTCAATACCGTCTTTACTTTTCATGGGCCCTATGCGGTACTCTCGCCTTCCGCGTTTGTCCAATGGCTTTTGATCGGATGGATTCCGTTTATTGTCGGGTTCTTTGGAATTCTCAACGGAAAGAGAGAGGATATCTTTGGCCACCCTGTCTATAATGAGACATTACTGAAGAGCAGTTTTTACGGCTATCTCATCTGGTCTGTTCTTCTGGCAGGTACGTTTCTTCTCCAGCTGGATTTTGGCTGGCTGATGGAGGGTGTAATCCCAAACATTGTCGGTTTTATCCTGATATTCAGCATATACGGGCTCTGGAGATGGAAGGATTCACAGGGTGGGCAAGAATAATCGTGGTTTTTCGCGTACATAAGGGTACATTGGAGGTGTTTCATGGATCGTAAGCGTCTGATAAATGGTCTCGTTGCGATGTTTTTCCTGTTGTTCATAGGAGTCATTTATATTTTAATCGGGATATGGGAGGAAGGTGCAAAGCCGGGATTTGCAGGGATGGTGTTTTATGTGGGTGCCGTGCTTGGCATGGTTGGGAGCTTGATGATGGTGAAGCTCGAGTCTTACCTGAAGTCCTGAATGTGGTTTTGGAGTACTTGTATGTCATCGAATAGCATATTTAACAGAATTATCTGCTCTTTTGAGCAGTTTGAAGGAAAACCCCTGCGGGACGATTTGATCCTGTACTTCGGAATTGTGCTCATCGTCTACTGCGCATCATTTCTTATGATGCTTCACGAGGAGGGTGCCGGTGGTTTTGTGTTTCTTCTTCCTTTGACAATTGTCCTCGCAGGCGGACTTCTCACCGGGGCAGTTGTGTTGCTTGGAACCAGCCTCATCGAACACTTCTTCCTCCTCTTTGTTGATGTGAAAAAAAGCTTTGAGATGACGATGAAAATGGCAGTCTATGCTCTTGTGGTTGTGTTCCCATTGGCCTGGGCGGCTCTTCTCATTTCGAATATTCCCCCGACTGCTCTTCTGATCATCGTCTTTGTGCTGCTGACGTTCTGTGGCATCCGGGTTTTCCATTCGGTCTCAATCGACCGGGCGGCCTTTGTCTCGCTTGCAACGGGAGCTGTACTGCTCTTCTTCTCATACCGTTGGCTCTTAGGTCGGGGGTGATGATTGGGATGGTCTATCGTCTTCTCCTTGCACTCGCCATGATTCTCCTCTCTCCGTTTCTGCTCTATCGACTCTTCGGTATGGTTGTGCAGATGCGTTCCCGACAGATTGTGTACCTGGTCGTTCTTCTTCTGGCATTCCTCGGCACAATTGGCGGCAGTCTTCTGGCAGATATGCTGTATCCACAGGGCCCGGCTGATATGGGGCTTACACTTGTCATCCTCGGATCATATGGACTGATCTCTGTAACTGCACTTCTTCTTCCCTATCTTCTCTTTTGGGATCTGCTCTCCCAAAAGATCCGATTGACTGTACTCTCCACTGGATCTGTTCTTCAGATTCCGCTTCTTTTTGCCTTTTTTGTCAATCCTGAAATCCGGGACGGAGGCCCGCTCCCACTCTTTGCAGACCGGTTGCCGCTTCCGGGGATACTCTTTGATGCGATTGCCGGGCTCTTTGGAACTTCCGGGGAAACCGGATATGGTATCTGGTTCATAATTGCCCTTTCAATAGGCCTTTTTATCCAGATGGCTCTCATATCGCTCTTCCTCTATCTGGCTGGGGGGTTTCTCATGAGGGAGAAAGGCCCTGAGTGACAGAGGCCCTGAGTGACAGAGACCTCCCACCCTCTTTAAACGTCCATGCCAATTGAAAAGCGGTAAATCTCTCTTCGGAGATTGAGTGTTGATCCAGAAAATGGGTGGAAATTAGTCTCTATGCAATATTTTACGCTTTTTTCTCAGTGTAATTTTTTATGGTATACCCAAAACATTATTAAGTTAATCAACTTAATCCTCACATCAGGGTGCCTGTCAGGTACCCTGGAGGATGGGCATAGAGAACCAGGTCATATTCCCATCCTTTTTTTGAATAGGAGGTATTGGTTATGACACAGATGGATGGATATGCTGGAAAGATTGCCTATGTCGATCTCACCAAAGGTACGATCGATATTCAGGAAACACCAACTGATCTTAAGAGAGATTATCTCGGTGGCCGTGGTTTTGGAACGAAGATCATCTCGGACAGAATGGATCCCCTTGTTGATCCCCTCTCGCCTGAGAATATCTTCGTCTTTGCGTCAGGCCCGACAACCGGAACCGGTATTCCTCTTGGAAGCCGGTATGAGGTGAGCACGAAATCTCCGCTCAATGACACGCTGATGTCGGCAAACAGTGGTGGAACCTTCGGATGGAAGATCAAGAAAGCCGGGTTCGATGCTGTTGTCTTTGAAGGGAGATCAGAAAAGCCGGTATATCTGTATCTTAACGAAGGCGCTGCCGAACTGCGGGATGCCTCCTCCTACTGGGGTATGGATGTTCATGCGACAACCGATGCATTCCTTTCAGATCTCGGTGACAAGAAGGCAAAGATCGCCTGTATCGGCCCGGCAGGAGAGAAACAGAGTCGCCTTGCCTGTGTGATGAACGATTATGATCGTGCAGCAGGCCGGAGCGGTGCGGGAGCGGTTCTTGGATCGAAGAATGTCAAGGCCGTTGTTGCGACAGGCAATCTCAGCATCGAAGAGGCAGATAAAGATCGGTTAAATGCTGTAAAAGATCGAATCAGAACAAAGCTTCAGGAGAATGGCATCTGTGAGGCGCTCACTAACTATGGAACTGCCGTTCTCGTCAACATCGTCAATGAGAATTATATTTTCCCGACCCATAATTTCCAGACTGCTCATTTCGAGAATGCAGAGAATATCTCCGGTGAACGGATGGCAGAGACTGTCCTGAAGAAGAATGCCGGGTGTTTTGCATGTATTGTGAAGTGTTCCCGTATCTGTGAAGTTGATGGTGTCGTCAACGAAGGACCCGAATATGAACCAATGTGGGCATTTGGAGCCAATCTCGGGATTGACGATCTCAATACTGTCATTAAGGCTGCATGGGAATGCAACAAGCTCGGACTTGATGCGATCGGCACCCCGACTGCAATTGCCTGTGCCATGGAGATGCAGGAGAAGGGCTATATCAATAATGGACCGAAATTTGGAGAGGCTGCTGGTATCGTCGAACTGGTCCGGCAGATTGGTCTCCGGGAAGGGTTTGGAGCCGAGCTGACCGATGGTTCATACCGGTTTGCAGAACGGCACGGGCACCCTGAACTCTCAATGAGTGTGAAGAAGCAGGATCTTCCGGCATATGATCCCCGTGGCCTGCAAGGGCATGGCCTCTCCTATGCAACATCAAACCGTGGCGGGGATCATGTCTATGGATATATGATCTCTCCCGAGGTACTTGGTGCACCAGAAAAACTCGATCCCTATACCAGTGATGGGAAAGCCGCATGGGTGCAGGTCTTTCAGGATCTCTCAGCAGCAATTGATGCTTCAGGCATGTGTCTCTTCAGCTCATTTGCACTTGATGCCACCGACTATGCTGATATGACCGCTGCAACGATGGGAACTGATCTCGATGGCCCTGGATTCATCAGGATCGGTGAGCGGATCTGGAACCTCCAGAAGCTCTTCAATATTAAAGTCGGCTATACAAAAGCAGATGACACTCTTCCAAAACGCCTGCTCACCGAACCGCTCCGGGAAGGCGGTCCAAAGGGTCGGGTCTGGGAACGTGAACCCCTCCTCAGCGAGTACTATAGTGTCCGGGGCTGGGATGCAGATGGAGTGCCAACAGATGAGAAGCTGCGTGAACTTGGTCTGAAATAAATTTATCGGCTGTTTGGGTTCGGGATTCTTCCCGTGCCCCCCACGCCTGACGCAGAGGGATATATACCAACCGATGGAGAGGGATCTGACATGCAGATAACTGTCAAGGCATTTGCCACGCTCAGGAATATCATGGATTCAAAGTTTACAGAGGAGCTGGAGGAGGGATCCACCATCTCCGGTCTCCTGACAACGTTAATGGAGACGTACCCCGGGCTATCTGATGAGATCTTTGAGGAGGGCAAGCGGGAGCTGAAAGATTTTGTGAATATCCTGATAAATGGCCGGAATATCAGCTTTCTCAATGGTCTTGATACCACACTTAACAATGGCGATACTGTCGTCCTCTTCCCTCCGGCAGGCGGCGGGTAAAGGGTATTAAAAAAGGGTTTTACTGTTTTTCCAGTTCCTCTTCTCTCCGTTTTACCAGTGAGATTGCTGCTGCCTCTGCACCGGCAAGGATTGCGTCCTCTCCCGGGATCTCGCGGTCATGCATCAGGATGGCGCCATCGCAGATGACGGTCCTGACGGCATTGCCGCCGCAGGCATAGACGATATTTGAGATTGGGTTGTGGAAGGGGGTGTTGCAGATTACGTTCCTGTCCACCAGGATGATGTCGGCGGCAAATCCGGGTGCGATGGTGCCGCCGCCTGTTCTGAGTGCTTCTGCACCGGTTCTGGATGCAATATCGATTGTTTCTGCTGCGGGGAGGATGGTCGGATCGCCTGTTGTGAACTTCTGGAGGAGTGCTGCTGTCTTCATCTCCTCGAAGAGATCGAGGTTGTTATTCGAGGCACAGCCATCGGTTCCAAGGCAGACGGGAGCGCCTGCATTCTTCAGTGCCGAATAGGGGATTGCTCTTCCCCCTGCGAGCTTCATGTTGCTTGCGGGATTGTGGGATGCCGCGGTCTTTCTCTTCCCAAGCAGTTCACATTCGCTCTCATCGAGATAGCAGCAGTGGGCGGCAACAGTTCGATCGGTCAGGATGCCGTATTTGTCGAGGTGTGCTGCCGGGGTGGCGTTATTGTTTTTGATGCAGTCATCGAGTTCCTGTTTCGTCTCTGAGAGGTGGATGTGGATGCCTGCGTCATGCTCGTTTGCATACTCAGCACACCAGGTGAGCCCCTCAGGCGAGACGGTATAGAGGGCATGGGGTCCGGTGGCAAAGGTGATCTTTGGATTATTCCTGGATTTGATGTGGTTGTGAAGATTGATGGTTGCCTTGATCTCTGCTTCACGCTTCTCTTCTGTAAAGAGGTCGATGAACCCGTGCGAGAGGCACGCCCGCATCCCGGACTCTTCAACCGCATCTGCTGCCCTGTCCATGAAGAAGTACATGTCATTGAAGGCGATCGTTCCCGACTTGATCATCTCAAGGCAGGCGAGACGGGTGCCCCAGTAGACATCGTCTCCGGTGAGGTGTGCCTCAAGCGGCCAGATCTTCTCTGAGAGCCATTCGAAGAGGACCATGTCGTCTGCATATCCCCGGAGCAGGCTCATTGCGGCGTGGGTGTGGGTGTTCACAAGCCCCGGCAGGACGACGTCGCCTCCTGCATCGATCTCAAAATCGGCGCTGCCTTTGTACTCTGATCTGATCCCCTCTCCGATCTTCTGGATTATGCCCCCTTCGATGAAGATGTCGGTCTTTCTGCAGTTATGGGTGGCGCCTTTGATCAGAATCGATGCCTGTTTGTTAAATGGTATCATGCTTATCCAAACTCCTTTACAATCCTCTCAAGGATGATGCTTGTTCTTCTGCCTCCGTCTTTTGCAGCAGCGACGATGGTCTCATAGCTGATCGCTTCGTCGCCGATCCCGTTTCCATAGTTGTCAACGGTGCAGACGGCGGCGATCTTCATACCAAGCTCTGCTGCAAGGGTTGCCTCGCTTGCAACGGTCATTCCGACGATATCCGCGATCTTTGCGATCGCCTGCACCTCGGCTGGGGTCTCAAACCGGGGCCCGATCGTCTGGATGTAGGTGCCGCCGATTTTTATATCCGGGTGGATGGTGCTGAGGCTGATGATCAGATTCTGATCAAAGCCGGGCATCACATGGGTGATGGTGGTGTCATGGAATGTCGGGATGCCGCCCCAGCTGATGAAGTCTTTTGGGATGACGATTGAGCCGGGGGGGTACTCCAGTTTCAGTGAACCGACTGAACCGAATGCCACGATCCGGTCGACTCCCATGATCTTCAGTGCCGCCAGATGTGCCCGGTGATTGATCTTATGTGGCGGGAGGGTGTTCTGGTGGCGTGGCACCAGACAGATTTCGCCGCAATGGACGGTTGCTTTTCCATACGGTGTTGCAATGACCTTCTCTTCAAGTGGAGGGAGGTCCGCAAAGAGGAGGCTTGTTCCACCGATTATTCCGAGCATGGTTTCTGCTCCTTCCCCTGGTATCCTGCCATCTGAAGTAGTGTTTCACTTCAGGATTATTGAATGAGATGGTTTTTGGTATCCGCATCTCTTCAGGTGGTGCGGATCTCCTTCTTCATCCGGCTTACCTTTATCAGGTCTCGTTTGTATCTATCATTATTGGAGATGCTGTATGGGAGATGCAAAGCCAGTTGCCAGAACCTTTTCTGCACGCGAGACGATGGAAGGGGCCGGTGTCCGGCTCCACCGGGCATTTGGACACTCAGAGATCCCGCTCTTTGATCCCTTCCTGATGTTCGATGATTTCCGGGGCGATGATCCGGCGGATTATCTCGCAGGGTTCCCCTGGCATCCGCACCGGGGGATCGAGACCGTGACGTACATGCTCGAAGGCAGGGTTGAGCATGGTGACAGCATGGGGCATGCCGGGGATGTGCCGGCCGGGGGTGTCCAGTGGATGACGGCCGGCTCGGGGATCATTCACCAGGAGATGCCAAAGCCGGTCAACGGACGGATGGGTGGTTTCCAGCTCTGGGTGAATCTTCCGAAAAGCCACAAGATGATGAATCCCCGGTACCAGGAGATAGCAGCAGATGAGATCCCGGTTGTGGCGCTTCCGGGAGGGGTATCTGTCCGGGTGATCTGCGGTGAGGTTGCCGGGATTTCTGGCCCCGTCCGGGATCTGATGGCCGATCCGGAGTACCTTGATGTGACGCTTGAGCCGGGATCGCAGTTATCCCATCCTGTAAAAGCCGGGCATATGGCAGCAGCCTATGTCTTCGGGGGTGCCGGCCGCTTCCATCCGGATGCGGGGGATGTCTTTTCGAACCGGACGATGATCCTCTTTGGTGAGGGGGGATCGGAGATCTCTGTCCATGCCACGGATGAAGGCTGCCGTTTCCTCTTCTTCTCAGGAATACCGCTTAGGGAGCCGATCGCCTGGGGCGGGCCTATTGTGATGAATACGGATGCAGAGGTCAGGCAGGCTCTCGCCGAATACCGGAACGGGACGTTTATCAGGGATTGAACTGGTTACGGAGCTTATACTTCGGCACCTGTTGCTCCTGATCTATTCCCGCCGGAGCAGGGAACCTGCTTCCGGCTCTTCTCGCAGGTTCAATCGTGGTTGTATATCCTGATAAGCGGCGGTATTGTTGCTGCTATGAAGATGATTCCATACCAGTACCACTCAAGGCTCAGGATCGGCTCCCAGAGCTTTGCAATCATGAGCGCAAAAGCAAAGACGCTGAGCTTAACGAGCCCCATATCTATCCAGCCGAGTTTCTGAACCCGAGCATCAGCCCATTCTGTAAAACCTGTCATGTATATCTCTTCTCCCGCCTCTCTGGTGAGGCAGACGAATCTCTGGTTCTCTTTGGGTATCAGGTTTACTCAACTCCCGGGGAAGTGGCCCCCCACCTGTTTTTCCTGATAGTTAGGTGGCCATGAGGAGTGGGATTCATTCATCCGACTGTTCTATGCTCATCTTTTCGCAGTTATGAAGGTGATGCATACACTCATATACAGAGAACGATAATCTCCTATCAGGGGAGGCTTTTTGCTCCTGTGCTCATTGCGGCCGATGGTTTTGGTCACCTTCACCATCTGGCGGGGCAGGCTTTTTCCCCTGTTTTGTTTTCTCTCATTACAGTATGATCCAAAATGGTGAAACAGGTGCAATGTTATTGGATAGATGCCCCGCATTCTTCTGATGGGCGTGTTATTCAAAACGATCATGAACTGGAGGCAGAGCAATGGAGCAGGGATTTCATGGTTCGTTGACGAAAGAGACGTTCGAGGCAGAGGCACCTCATTCCAGGGAGATCTACTCTCCTCTCACTATTTCTGATATAGACGAGGTCACAAAGCTCTATATGGATGTCTTTCTTGCTGATGAGCCGACATCCCGTGCGATCGCCCCGGACAGAATCGCTGCCTGTCAGGATGCACTCGGGTATGTTGTGGCGCTTGCGGAGAATGGCCTGAGCTTCATTGCACGGGATGGGGAAACAGGAGGAATCGCCGGGTTCATCTTCTGTTTTGACCTCCTTGACGATCCCACATCCGAAGGTGCACCGATGGCTGCCCTATCCCGTCATTTTCCTGAGGCAATCTCGATGATCGATGAACTTGAAGATATGTTCCTGAGGAGATCAGGGGTTGTCAGGGGATCTGTTCTGCATATCTACCAGATAGGTGTCGGCAGACCATACCGGGGACGGGGGATTGCCACCGCCCTGATTCGTCAGGTGCTTCGCCACGCCAGGGAGCTGGGGTACCGGCAGGTTGTAGCTGACTGCACAAGTGCTGGGTCACGCCGGGCATTTGAGAGGTGCGGTTTTTCCGGGAGAGGATACCTTGCCTATGATGCGTTTTCATACAAGGGCGTCTGTTTCTTTCAGGGGCTTGAAGGGGGTATCACCCTGATGGCAAAGGATGTGGATTCCTCCTCTGAAGACTGAGCCGTGAAGAAGCGGTCGGGGTACTGTCTCTCTTTACTACTTCTGAATCCTTTGGGGTTTCTTACAGCCGCATATACACTGCATCAGCCTCTTTGTCGAATGTTACGTTCAGGGCCGTTTTCTCCTGTCAGCAGATGCTGTGATCAATTCCTTTGATCGTCTCCTTTCAGAAGACCGCTCTCCTCATTGAAGATGAAGGCGAATTCCTTTCCTCTCTTCGTTTTCCGGATAAACCCTCTCTCCACGAGGGTGAGCAGGTCTGTTCTTGCGGTCTCGTAGACGACGCCATGCATCTGCATGATCTGGCGGATGGTGAAATATTCGTCGCCCTGCTCCATCATGGTGCGGAGAATATCTGCCTGCCGCTCATTGATCCCCGGTACCTTCCGGCTGATGGTTTGGGCCCTCTTCTGTTCTGACTGCTTCTCTTCAATATAGCTGAGCAGATCCTGGAGGGCTTCGTTGATGCAGGATATGTTGTAGTTGATGAAGTAGGTCAGATCCATCTCATCGTATCTGGTATGCAGATAGGCGAGTGCGTACTTTTTCTTCGTTCTCTGGATGGCCCGTGAGATCGCCATATATTCAAAGAGCCAGTACCCCCTTGAGAGGACATACCAATAGAAGATGGTTCTCGCGGTCCTCCCGTTTCCATCTGCAAACGGATGGATATACCCGATGAGATAGTGGAGGATGATCCCCTTGATGATCGGATGGATGGAGGTAATGGCCGTTTCTCCTGATTCGTCATCATCCTCATTTGCAAACCGGCAGAAGGCTGCGATCATCTCCTCGATCTTCTGGTGGTCGGGGGGTGTATGCTGGATCTCTCCGGTTGCGGCATCGACAACGACGATCTCATTGTTGTCCCGGAATACTCCGACCTCCTTTTCATTGATGGTTTTGTTGGTGACGATCTCCTGAATGTCGCAGATCATTTCCCGGGAGATGGGCTCATCCTTCTGTGTAAGGATATACTGCATCGCCTCATAGTTGTTGATCACCATCTGCTCATCGGTGTTTTTTGGCTTTCTCTTTGAGATCAACAGCTCCTGAGCCTTCTTCCGGGTCGTCACGGCTCCTTCAAGGATACTTGATGCGATCGCCTCTTCCATCATCGAATTGATTATGTAGGATTTTTCAAGACGGATCTCCCTCTTATTGATCCTGAGTGTGCCGGAGAGGTACCGGTCATAGGTATGCAGGTTCTTTGCGATCTCGGGAGTGAGGGAGTAGATGAGCGTGAGCGGGGGATAGGGGATCGTCTCGTACCGGAGCCTCCGGTGAGTCTTCATCAGGTGCCAGATGCGTTCTCTTCTCTTCTGGTCAGGTACCCTGTGAATTAATTCGTCCCAGGAGAGGTACCTGCGGTTATATTCGGCCACCTCGTTCTGGAGCTCTTCATCCTCGTCGATGGCTGCAGCATTCCGGGATGATGGCGAAGCACTCTCCGGAGGGGGTTTTTGAAGTTTTTTCATTGATTACTCTTCCTGCCAACTACTAATTTAGTAGTAATTAGTATTTATTGGTATTTGCGATAGCTCTCTCAGTTGGGTGAGGGTAGTTAACTACTAATTTGATGGTGATTAGTAGTTGTTAGTAGTTGGGGCGGTGATGATCGGAATCAGTTCATTATCTGAAGAGAAATATTCCTCTTTATAATTGAACAGTGGAGACTCTTATCAGCTGGTAGTGAGATAATGCAGAGTGACTATCATGAAGGCGTTCACGGCAGTGCTTTGTAAGGATGAAGATATGTATGTCGCGGAGTGCCCGGAAGTGGGAACGGTGAGCCAGGGCGTCACAATTGAAGAAGCCATAGCAAATCTCAGGGAAGCAACCTCATTGTACCTTCTGGAATTCCCGGCAGAAGATAGTGGTTGATTCAATCATCTCTCCGGGAACCATCAGATCGTCATCTTCTTCCCTCTCTCTCTCTCTCTCTCTCTCTCTCTCTCTCTCTCTCTCTCTCTCTCTCTGTGTTCTCTCCCTCTCGGCATCACCCTTCGCAATCTTTCTATCGATTCGCGTTCATCTATACTTTCATGAGCCGGTTTGGGAGTCTTGATCCTGATCTGATACAGAGCGGCGGGTGTACCGATATCTACTTCCCCCGTTGCGAGGCGGTGCTTGAGATGGCGGGTGTGAACCCTTTCGTTGTGATTGAGGTCTCGGTTGCGTCGCTTCCGCTTGGCTTTGGTATCCTGGCGGGGCTTGATTCGGTGATGGAACTCTTTTCCGGAAAGCCGGTTTCCGTCTCAGCTCTTCCCGAGGGATCGATCTTCTATGAAGGCGAGCCGGTGATGGTGATCGAGGGCTCCTACCGGGATATCGCCCGTTTTGAGACAGCGCTCCTCGGCTTCCTCTGCCATGCCTCGGGGATTGCGACCGCCGCCGCCCATATCGTCTCAGTGGCAGCCGGGCGGCCCGTCTACTCGTTCGGCTCACGGCGGCAGCACCCGGCGATCGCCCCCATGATCGAGCGGGCTGCCTGGATCGGGGGTGTTGCCGGAGTGAGCAATACGGCCGCCCCTGCCGGGATTCCGCTTGCTGGAACGATGCCCCACGCCTATGTCCTCTCCTTTGATAGCCCCGAATCGGCGTGGGCGGCATATGCAGAGCATGCGGATCCCGATGTGCCCCGGATCATGCTCTGCGATACCCTCTCAGATGAGAAGGCCGAGGCCCTTGCCGCCGCCCGGATCGGCTGCTCGGCGGTCCGGCTCGACACCCCCCGGTCACGCCGGGGCGATATCCGCTCCATCATCGGCGAGGTCAGATGGGAGCTCGACACTCACGGATACCAGGATGTGAAGATCCTCTTATCAGGCGGGGTCACGGCAGCCGACGTCGCCGCCCTCCGCGATATCGTCGATTCCTTCGGGGTCGGCGGCGCCATTGCCAATGCGCCTGTCATCGACTTCTCGGCGGACATCGTCGAAAAAGATGGCACACCTATCGCCAAACGCGGCCGAAGGAGCGGAAGGAAGCAGGTCTGGCGGCTCGATGACCGGGGCGAGGAAGGCAGCGGCCCGGCCGGCGACAGAGGAATAGCAGAGAGCAACCCGGCCGCAAGCCACCTGGGCAATCCCCGGACCGGCCGCCGCGTCCTCCCCCACACCCAGACCCCACCCGCCGGGGCGGCCCCCCTTCTTGTGGAGGTCATCAGGGCCGGCCGCCCGGTCGCCACCGCCACCGTCAGCACAGAGGAATCCCGGCGGCGGGCGGCAGAGGAGATGCGGAGTAGGGAAGGGATGTGAAGGACGAAAGAAGTGCGAAGGATGAGTGAGATGCAAAGGATGGAAGAGATGCGAGGGATGGAGGAGATGCAAAGGGCGGGGGAGTGCCGGAGGATTGGTGAGTGCCATTGCTGAATGGCGGTAGCTCTGGTATCACTCAGGTATCCAATAAACAATCTATTTATGCGACTCCTGCGAATAGTATAAGGTCAGTGAGCATTTTGTCGCTGGGCAAAATGGGTGTCACCTGGCTTTCTTAACGTTGGGCCGATAGATCAGGGGTAGATCGCTACCTTGGCATGGTAGAGGCCGCGGGTTCAATTCCCGCTCGGTCCATTTTGTTTTTAGGAAGAGTGTTTGTTTACTAATTTGATGATCTCGGTTGAATTTGGAATTGATATCCCCTCAAATTTCTTCTGATTGATAGATTTGATAATTATTTTCGTCTCTTTTTTGAGTTGCGGGTAACGTTCGATTACATTTTCTCTAGTGTTAGCATCAACAATACTACGGATTTGATTTGCAGAAAAAGTGGAATACTGCTCAGGTTTACCAAACCATGTGTTATTATATGTCTCCAATTTCATAATTTTGTGTGCATAATAATTTGTTGGATCAAAAAAATACCATTGATTATCTACTTCGATCTCTACCCAGGCATGATTATTTTTTGTTAATGTAGCTCTTGTCAACGTCGGTCTAGAAATC